>Ga0099364_10003204_pt1 | contig 25524 bp, 22 predicted proteins | sample TergutTh196P3_FD_73070 | JGI IMG/M metagenome (GOLD analysis project Ga0099364, IMG submission 73070) | Microcerotermes parvus P3 segment gut microbial communities from Pointe-Noire, Republic of the Congo - Th196 P3 | ecosystem: Host-associated > Arthropoda: Insects > Digestive system > Gut ...
TTGGGTCCCTGACCTATTGCATCCATTTTTCATTTGTCCGTCTTCTGCCTTGCAACGCGGACATTGCTTTTTTATTTCGTTATTCATTCTTATATTATATCATGCTAAGTGCTGTTTGTCCACTCCTATCGCAAAAAAATGCTTGACTTTCCTTGGCGGGTTGCATACAATAAGTGTGCAAACAAAAATATAGATGGAGTTGAGCCTAATGAAAAGATTTCTAAGCCTTACCTTAGTATTGGTGATGATGGCGGTGCTAGTTGCCTCCCCGGCTTCTGCCGAACCAGACCCGGATGATGATGTGGTGTTTTCAGACAGCAGAATTAGGCTCGAAATACGTATGTTGCGTGGAATGAGAGTTCGCGACCCTATTACCTACTCCGAGCTTGCCAATATAACATCATTGCGTCTTGGCTCAAATGTTAAAAGTTTAGATGACCTTAAATATTTCAAATCCCTTACATCCCTTACGATTGAAAACTTAAACCATATTAAGGAGGCCGATTTGAGTGGTTGTCCAAACTTAGAACGTATTTCTCTGCTTCGTGCACGGCGCTTACGCAAAATAGATGTAAGCAATAACACGAAACTTAGGACACTTGAGTTGTCCGATGCTAAAATTGATGTTCTGGAATTAAGCAATAATACAGAGCTTGAAGAGCTTATGCTTGAAAACTGTTCGCTAGCTGGATTGGACTTGAGCAATAATACCAAATTAAAAAGATTTAAAGCTAGTGTACCAATCAGAAACTTAGAGCTAAGTGGCAATACTGAACTTAGATGGCTTGACATATCAGCCCCCATAACAGAACTGGATTTGAGCAACAACACGAAATTAGAAACATTACTTGCTAACAACCTCAGAATTGCCGAATTAGACTTGAGCAGTAGTGCTGAATTGACATCTCTTCGGATAACAAATACGCATATTTCTATGTTGGATTTGAGCGGCAACACAGAATTGACACGACTTGTATTGAGCGGCAATCTTTTGTCGGTCCTGGATGTGAATATGTGCCAAAAACTTGCATCTCTATCCCTAAACCACGAAAAATTGAAAATTTTAGACGTATCCATGCTTGACGAGTTGAAACTCCTTGACTGTCGTAGCAATCAGCTGACCTCATTAAAACTTCCTCACAAATACCTTGGAGGATTAGATTTGCGCAACAATTTCTTTGATATTCGCCCCAATTCCTCAATTATGAAAATAATTGAGGAGCGAACAGAAAATGGTAGTTCCACAAATTATCTGCCCCAAATCGCAAAATACATCCATCCTATCGGCGGTGACCCATTAGCCACCACAACAGATATTGGCATAGACCTTTACGAAGAATCAATCAATCTCGGTGATTTCATTCCAACAGCATACAGCGTAGACGGCGGAAAGAAGTGGAAAAAAATTAAATTCAACAAAAAAACAAATGAATTTATACCGCTTACGGATGACAAACACCCATTCAACAGCAAAACCAGCAAAGGCAAAAATAACTTTTCAAAATTGCTTAACAAAGGCATGACCCTGTGGGTTGTTGACAAATACAACACCAAGAACATCAAAGAAAACAAGGTTGTTTTAGCCGAAAAGGGTCCGGCGGCTGATGCCGTATTTGTAAAGTTCCCCAAAACTGAAAAACGCCAAAAAAAGAATCCTGAAAAGCTGAGGGTATATTATTATGTCACAACATGGACATGGATACTCGGAACAAAGAATTACGGAAGCCCAAAATCAATCTACGAGTGGTCAGTTTCGTCTAACAGGAAAATCCCTGACGGCGAGTGGATGGGCTTATGGAGAGGTTTGCCGATACCTGCGGCAGACGAAAAGGTTACATACTTTTTCCGAGTTTCGCCCACGACTGATGGCGAAATATACACGCCCAGCAGTAAACCATGGAAAGTGACGGTGAAAGTCCCGTGGAAATGATCCATTGTCAATGGACCCTCAAAGCGCGACAACACAAAGAGGATCGCCATAATCGGCTGATTCTGTTTGCCGTTTTACCCTGGGCAGGGCAAGCAGAATTATTATTTAAACCTCATAAATCGTCACGGTATTGTTTCTGAAAACAGAGGTAAGCTCCCGCTCGAAAAACTCTGTGTCAATACCATCTCCCATGCCCCTCTCGGCATCGCCGATATATACATAGTCCACTCCGTAATTTTTCAAAGCATCTATATTCGGACTTTTAAGCATATCATGAGCGGCATCACGTGCCGGGGTGTAATCTAATCCGTGAAAATACAAAAATGTCCCGCTGCCGCAAACGATATTTCGCCCTGAAAGTACTGCAACAGCGTTGTTGTGGTTATCAGCAGTCAGGAAGAGTGCATCCTTGGGTAACTCGGCACGGATAAAATCGGTAGCTTCAACATGGTGTTCACTGAATAGCTGAAACTCCGAAACCGCCTCTCTGGCCAAAGTAAGCACACCCGACACATTCAGCACAACTACCACAAGCACGGCTAAAACCATAGTGCCGCGGATTTTTGCCGCCCGGAGTGATTTGAAAACATCTGCCAACCAATCAGCAACTAACCCACACAAAATCAAATACGAAATAAAGATTAGCTTATTATTATCGTAGGCAAGGGGCTGGAATAGGAAAAATTCAGCTATCAGCCAAATCAACGCCCCCCCCGCAAAAATCCTTTTTTTACGTCTGTCGGCATGCAGGAAGGCAGGAATCATTACAACAAAGGCAAGCCCCATATTTTTAATGTAAAACCAAAAATAATTGTCTGTGCTGTTGTCCCAGTTAAAGCTGTAGCGGAAAAAATCTCCGCTCCCCGCCTGCTGGAAGGTAAATGCTATCAGCTGTGGAAGTGCCAAGGCAACGGCAATAGCCCCAAAAATAAAAAAGTGATTCGTTTTACGGAAATCCCCTTTAGCATCATACAGCGCAAAAAGCAGATATACCGCGCTGAGCATTCCTATGACCAAAAATGAGTGGGCATGAATCAGGGGCAACCCTCCGGCAAAAACGCCCAGCGGTACAAACAGCTTCTTTTCTCCGTCAATAGCGCGGAGCAACAAAAACATACACACAAAAAGTATTGACCATCCGAACAATGTTGCCCGTTGCGGTATTAACATATCGGCAATAACATTGACCCATTTTACCCCCATTTCCACATTGTTTGTGGGTGTTTTATAAAAAGCATCCATCATTTCCTGCAGCTTGCCCGGGGTTTGCTGCATTAAATCAAAGATATAGGAAAACCCGAAACCGCCGCCGATGAAAAACATACTCGCGGCAAACACGGCACGTCCGGCTTTTTGCAGGAAGGCGCGGAAGAATACAAAGCAACTCAACAAAATGCAGAGCAAGCCTAATACCATCGGTGCCATGTAGGCGAGGCGCAAGGATGCGCCAAGCACTAAAAGGCTAGAGCTTACTGTATTACTCAAAAAAGGATACCCGACCCCAACCTTGCCAGCTAAAAGGCTGTATTGCGGTGGAAAAACACCCTGCTCGGCAACGGATGTCATCATGCTGGCGTGCAGATTTAGGTCCCCGAAGGTGCTTTGGCCTACCATCAAAGCCCCATTTGCATCCGGGAGTAAAATGTGGGTATGCAGGAGGTAGCAAGAGAAGGCAAAGAGCGGCAAAATAAACGCCCAGATAGATTTTTCCTTTAAAAGCCCATTGCTTAGGTCCCGAAGTTTAATCCTATGTTTTCGAAGTAGAATGATGGCAGCTACCCCCGCAAGCAGGACAGCAAGTGCCGTAATCTGTGCCGCAATTCCAAAGCCCATAAAAAATGCGGCCAAAGCCGGAAGCCACATTAAAAGAAATAACCCCGAGGCCAACCCTAAGGTCAAACGCTCCAATGCGTTTTCACGGCGAAATGCCCAGTCGGCAATAATCAGCCCCCCCGCCGGGAACATGGCCATGTACAGAATACCAATCATTTTATTTTCCTCCTGTGATTTGTATTTCCTTACTTCAAGCTCAGCGTCCGGGTAAAGGATGGTGCTTCAGCTAACAAATTCAGGGTAATCCGCGGCTTTGGGTGCCGGTACATCAACCCCCAGAATAGCTACAACATCACCGTCACTGTTGTATATAGGGGCGAAGGCAGATATGAAATAGTCATCATCCTTCTCATAAGCCGTATTATATGATACTGCTTCGCCCATCCAAGCCTGAGCCATTTCGGTATCCCAGGACAGCTCCTTGCCATAGGGGGCTGCATCCGCGGGATCGGGATAACCATCCACGGTGATATGGAAGGGGACATTTTCAGGGTCGCCGGAGGGGTACATGGCGTACACGCGGGAACCTTCAATCTTAGCAGACAGCTCTTGAAGAGCCTTCCGCATAGCATTAAATCCTTCGAAGGCTTCCCTTTTTTCTGATGAAACCAATTCGGTGTGACGGTCGCCCCATTCATTTCCTAATTCTTCGCCGTAACCAACTGCCGCATTCCTTGCCTGGTCTGCAATATCCTGCAGCTCTTCAGGCAGCGGCACTATGTCTCTAGTGTTGTCCTGTTCGTTTCCGCGCTGATTTTCACCGGCGGCGGTGGGTCCGGGTTCAGGCACAGGCGTAGCACAGCCCGCTGTTAGGCATAGAGCCATCAACAGGCATACAGACCCGGCCACCTCAAGAAGCTTTTTCATATTGTATTTTCCTCCCTTTTTCATGGCACTATAACTCCAAGCAGTTTTTCGAGGATACATTTTGTGTGCCAAGCAATACAATCCTTCCATCAGCCGATTTTTTTATTTACGAGAAGGATTGTCAGGATAATATCAGAAAGCAGAAGCCATGTCAAGTCGAAAAATGTTTTTCCGCTTAACGTAATTTGTACTCTGGGTACCACAAAGCCTCCTGCCCAGGAGCGGGGGGCTTTGTTAATTCACAATATCAGTTATTTTTTCTACACCGCGGCCTTGGCACCATTCATGAGCTTGATGCAATGCCTTCAATGGGGCGTAGGGATCGGCAAGCAATGCTGTTCCCATGCCGACTGTGCAGGCCCCTGCCATTATCATTTCAATCAAATCCCTGCCGCTTGTAACGCCGCCCATGCCGCAGATGGGGATTTTTACTGCCTGCTTTACTCTCCAGACACAGCCCACGGCAACAGGAAAAACCGCAGGGCCGGAAAGACCCCCAATTTCGCGCGGCAAAATAGGCCTTCCTGTTTCAATATCAATTCTCATGCCCAAAAGGGTGTTAATAAGCGAAAGGGCATCAGCCCCTGCCTGCTCACAGGCGCGGGCTACTGCCGCAATGTCTGTTACATTCGGCGAGAGCTTGACACAGACAGGGACAGAGGCGTTTTTCTTGACTAATTCCGTTACTAGTGCTGCCTGTGCCGGATCGGCACCGAATGCCAGCCCCCCCGCCTTAACATTAGGGCAGGAAATATTGACCTCCAGCATATCCGGGGCATCCCCTAAAATTCCCGCAATGTCTCCATACTCTTGGGCGGTATCGCCCGATATGTTGGCAATTACTACAACATCCTTTGTTCTCAGAAACGGCAATTCATCGGTCATAAATGCCTCAACCCCAGGGTTTTGAAGCCCAACGCTATTCAGACAGCCACATGGTGTTTCGGCAATCCTTGGCGGCTTATTGCCGTGACGGGGTTTTAGGGTCAGCCCCTTGACACTTATGCCGCCAAGCCGCGAAATATCAAAATACTCACCATACTCTCTTCCAAAGCCGAAACAGCCCGATGCTGCAATTAATGGGTTTTTTAGCCGCACCCCGGCAAATGAAATAGACATATCGGTCATTCCCAGTCCACCTCCTCGGCAGAAAATATGGGACCGTCCTTACAGGAACGGCGGTACATCCCGCCAACCATACAGGCACAGACCATGCAGGCACCAATGCCGCATCCCATGCGTTCCTCTAGTGAGGCAAAGCATGGAACATCTGCCTCGCGGCAAGCCGCCGCCGCTGCACGCATCATAGGGGCTGGCCCGCAGATGAGTGCCTTTGAAAATTTATTTTCCTGCAAAACTTGGGCGAGCCGCTCGTGCAGAAAACCGTGAAATCCGGAGGAGCCATCGTCAGTGCAGATTTCCCCGGCAGGAAATTCATCTGCCAAAACAATATCTTCCTTTGTGCGGAAAGCACTGACGGCGTAACTCCTTCCGGGGTAAGCTTTGGCGAAATATAGCAATGGTGGCAAGCCTATACCGCCCCCTGCAAGCAAAACAGGGTCATCTGAGTTTTCCGGGCAGGGAAAACAGTTGCCGAGCGGACCTAGAAGATCAACCGAATCACCCGGCACAAGCCTTGACAGATACAGGGTACCCTGCCCCTTGACGGCAAAGACCAGCCGGGCAATACCGTCCTCAAACCCGCACAGGCTGACAGGGCGGCGCAACATAAGGCCCGGAAGGGCTAGATGAACAAACCGCCCGGGTGCCGAACCCTGTAAGCCGGCAAGCAAGCGCATATCACAGACATCCGGACGCAAACGGCGCACGGACAGCACTTTTCCAAGCATATTATTTTAGAACTCCTCTAACTAACTAAAAAGGTGAGAGCTTGAGTTGCTTATAGCTCTAGTTGATAATATCAACTGTCACCCTTTGACCTTCGGCACTGGAGGCCTTGATAAGGGTACGCAAATCTCTTGCCACAAAGCCGCTCCGGCCAATAACCTTGCCCATATCTTCAGGAGCAACGCGAAGCTCGTAGACCAAACGTCCCTCTTTTTCGGCCTCGGTGATGGATATGCTGCCGGGGTCGTCCACCATTTGCTCAACTAAATACTGCAAAAGCTCTTTCATTTCAGCACACCCTTTTTAACAAAAAGCCTTTTTACGGTATCGGTGGGCTGAGCACCGTTTTTAATCCAGCCTAAGGCGCGTTCTTCGTTAACGGTGATTTCAGAAGGCTCGGTCATGGGGTTGTATGTCCCGATTTCTTCGATGAACCTCCCATCCCGGGGATAGCGTGAGTCTGCTACGACTATGCGGTAGAAGGGAGCTTTCTTTGCACCCATTCGGCGCAATCTGATCTTAACCATGGTTTTTCATCCTCCAAAAGAATTAATTTTATTTCTCTGTATGCCGTTTTAATGCTTGGCAGATGTTAGAATCCCGGCAGGAACATTCCCTTTTTGCCCTTGGGCCTTTTGCCGCCGGTAATTTGCTTAACCATCTGCTTCATCATGTCAAACTGCTTTAACAGCCGGTTTATATCCTCAACTCTCGTTCCACTTCCGGCGGCAATCCGCCGTTTGCGGGAAGAGTTTAGTACTCCGGGTTCTTGGCGCTCTGCCGGGGTCATGGAAAGGATAATCGCCTCCGTTTTGCCCATTGAGCGTTCATCAAACTTGGTGTGCTTAAGGGCATTGCGGTCAATCCCAGGCATCATGCCCACTAGATCCTGCACATTCCCCATGCTCTTCAGTTGACCCATCTGATCAAGAAAATCGGTGAGGGTAAAGCGACCCTGCCTCAGTTTTTTCTCCATCTCCTCGGCTTTTTTTTCATCCAAGGCAGATTCGGCTTTCTCAATAAGGGTAAGCATATCACCCATACCTAATATCCTTGATGCCATACGCTCTGGATGGAAGGGCTCGATTTGGTCAAGCTTTTCCCCGATTCCGGCAAATTTAATAGGCTTGCCGGTTACCGCCCTGACCGAAAGAGCTGCTCCGCCACGAGCATCGCCGTCTAGCTTGGTAAGAAGCACACCGGTAATGCCTAGCTGCCCATCGAAGGCGGATGCTGTATTTACCGCATCCTGTCCGGTCATGGCATCCACAGTTAATAGGATCTCGTGTGGAGAAACGGCGGCTTTGATGTCTTCAAGCTCGCTCATAAGCTCTTGGTCAATGTGCAGGCGTCCTGCTGTGTCAAGGAAGACCATATTATTGCCGTGTTCTTTGGCATGCTTAACGGCGGCTTTAGCGATTTCAACCGGGTTTCCCTGCCCCTGCTCAAACACCGGTATTCCCAATTGGGTCCCTACCACCTGGAGCTGTTTGATGGCGGCGGGGCGGTACACATCGCAGGCTGCCAAGAGGGGGCGTTTGCCCTGTTTTTTGAAATACCCCGCTAATTTGGCAGCATTTGTAGTTTTTCCAGCACCCTGCAGACCTATCAGCATGACAACGGCAGGCGGGCTTGAACCCATTTCAAAACGCGCCGCACTTGAACCCATAAGCTCGGTGAGCTGCCCATTGACTGTTTTAATAATAGTCTGCGCTGGGGTCAGGCTCTCCAAAACCTCACGCCCCTTGCAAAGCTCCGAGGTTTTTGAGCAGAAGTCCTTGACCACCTTAAAGTTTACATCTGCCTCCAAAAGTGCCAGGCGCACCTCGCGCATGGCAACGGAAATGTCCTTTTCCCCAAGACGCCCTTTTGACCGCAGCCTCTTGAATACGGCATTCAACTTATCAGAAAGACCTTCAAAGGCCATTCTATCACATCCCTTGCGCTAATTTTCTTCGATTATTTGCTGGGCTAGAGCTTTTATTGTGTTAATTTGTTCGGAGAGCATCCTCACTCCCATGCTGTCAGGCGATTGGCTGAGGGTATCAATGTACTCGGCGGCCTTTCGGATTTTCAGGGCTTGTTCCCTCGTCCTGCCGGACCTGGCAATCAAACCGAGCTTTTCCTCCAAGTCCCGCAAAACCTGCTCCGCGCGGACTACCACATCCCGCACCCCTTGCCGGGTGATATTGGCGTTTTCTGCAACTTCAGCCAAGGAATAATCGTGATTGTGGTAGAGGTCGAAAAGATCCTTTTGATTATCGGTTAAAACATCGCCGTAAAAGTCGTATAAAAGAGTCATTTCCAAGGGTTTTCCCTTCACACGGCCGCCCTCCTTTGTAAAGCATTTCAGCTTACACCTCGCATTGTACACTATGGTCAGGCATCTGTCAAGCGGGAAAAGCATAAAATCATGGCAAGTTGGGTTGAAGCAAACAATGCTTGACAGATTAGCTGCCGGTGTGTTATTATGTCGGTGTTTTTCCGTAAACCCACTGCTCTGTCGTTGGTGATATTTAGGGGGGGAACGCTTTGCGGATGTGATGGAATTGGCAGACATGCAAGATTTAGGTTCTTGTGTCAATAAGACGTGCAGGTTCAAATCCTGTCATCCGCACCACGGAAAAAAGCAGGGTATCGTTTTTGATACCTTGCTCTTTTTTGGGGTTTGTCTTAACCTAAATGACATTGGCCGCTGAGGGTCTAGCTTGCATTTTGCTTATAAAAAACTTTCATTTCGTAGAGTTGACGCGGGAATCTTTATTATGATACAATGATTTCATTATTGTATAGGCAAATAGAAAGTAGGGCAGAACGATATGGATTATGTTTTAATGACCGATTCAAGCGCGGATTTACCATGGAGCTATTACAAAGAACACCAGATACCCTTCATCCCCCTTGAAGTGACCGTGGGCAATGACTGTGTGCCAGACAACGGCAAGATGAAAAGCAGTGTGTTTTTTAGCCGTTTGCGGGCAGGGGAGGTGGCATCAACCTCTCAAATTGGGCTGCAGGCTTTTTTAGATGCTTTCGATGCCGTCTTATGTCAAGGCAAAAACATTTTATTTCTTGGTCTAAGCTCGGGGCTGAGCGAGTCCTACCGAAATGCCTGCTTAGCCAGAGATGAAATGAATGAAAAACACCCTGGTCTTTCCGTCCATATTTGCCAGACATCATCTGTTTCAATGGGACTGGGGCTGATGGTACATAAGGCGCGTATTCTGCGCGATGGCGGTATGGAGTTTTCTAAGCTTTGCGCTTGGGCAGAGGATAACCGGCTAAGGTTTATTCATCTGTTCACAGTGGATGATTTAATGTTCCTGCACAGAGGGGGCAGAGTCAGCAAGGCATCGGCTGTGCTGGGTTCGGTGCTTGGCATTAAGCCTATGCTGTATGTCAGCCATGAAGGGAAATTGATTCCATATTCTAAGCTTCGCGGCCGCCGCCAGTCACTTTTAGGCCTTGCCGATGGTATTGCCAAAAGAATAAGCACCACAGAGCTTGATGCCGTTTTTATCAGTCACGGAGACTGCGAGCAGGATGCGGTTTTCCTTCTGGATGAAATCAAAAAACGTTACATAGTACATGATTCACTTATCCACAGCCTGGGTGCGACTATCGGAGCACACGCCGGCCCCGGCACGGTGGCCCTCTTCTTTGAGGGAGTGGAACGAACCGAATAGTTTTGAGGTATTTTACATGACAGATAAGCTAAAAGAAATAGAAATTAAATACGAGTCAATTCAAGCCCAGTTAGCAGACCCCTCCGTTTACGCAAATCCGGGCAGGATGACCGCCCTTATGCGGGAACAAAAAGCCCTTATGCCAATCGTGGAGATTTATCGTGAATGGCAGAAAGCAAAAAAGTCGGCTTCCGATGCCGAGGGGATGATGTCCGATGCCGACCCTGAGCTTCGTGAGCTAGCAAGGGAAGAATACAAGGCCTCTATTTCCGGGATTGCAAGATTAGAGGATGAACTGCAGGTTTTGTTGCTTCCGGTGGATCCCGATGATGATAAAAACGTTATTATGGAAATCCGGGGCGGAGTTGGCGGCGATGAGGCGGCACTGTTTGCTGCCGCCTTGTGGCGTATGTATTCAATGTATGCCGAAAGGAAACGCTGGAAAACTGACATTTTGAGCATCAGCGAAACAGAATTGGGCGGAATTAAGGAGCTTTCGGTGCAAATTGAGGGTCAGGGTGCGTATTCTAGACTCAAATTTGAAAGCGGAGCACACCGGGTACAAAGGGTACCTGATACCGAAACCCAGGGGCGTGTCCATACCTCCGCCGCTACTGTGGCAGTATTGCCCGAGGCGCAGGAGGTTGATGTGGAAATCAGTGCCGATGATTTAGATATTTCCACCTGCCGTGCGGGAGGTGCCGGCGGGCAGCACGTTAACAAGACGGAGAGTGCTATACGCATCGTACACAAGCCTAGCGGAATCACAGTCGAATGTCAGGATGAACGCAGTCAGCACAAAAATAAGGACAAAGCAATGAAAATACTGCGAGCTAGGATTTACGAGATGCGCCTTAGGGAAATGAACGAGGCGCGGGATTCGGAACGCCGCAATCAGGTCGGTTCGGGGGACCGCAGTGAACGGATACGTACCTATAACTTCCCCCAGGGCAGGCTGACAGACCATAGGATCGGGCTGACGCTGTATAAGCTTCAGGGAATGATGGATGGTGACATAGACGAAGTTATAGATGCCCTGCACAGAGCCGATACAGCCGAAAAATTAGGAAATAACGCCGGGGACGAAAGGAAAAACCCGCTCAGACCTTAGCTTGCGGGAGGGAATATAATAATGAAAACTATACTGTTTGATGCCGAAAGGGCAAGCACCTTGAAAATGGCCGGGAAAATACTAAATGCCGGCGGCCTGGTGGCCATGCCTACGGAAACGGTCTATGGGCTGGCTGCCAATGCCCTTGATGATAGGGCAATAGAGCGTGTGTTCAGGGTTAAAGGGCGGCCCCAGGATAATCCCCTGATTGTCCATGTAGGCAAGTTTGACGAAATAGTACCCCTTGTTAAGAAAATTCCAGACATAACACATAAGCTGATAGAGCAGTACTGGCCCGGTCCGCTGACACTGATTTTTAAAAAATCCGATTTACTTGGAATGAGGGTAACTGCAGGACTTGGTACTGTTGCTATTCGCTGTCCGGCTCATCCGGCAGCGAGGCGGCTTATTGAAAATGCGGGATGCCCTGTAGCCGCGCCTTCCGCCAATCTCTCAGGAAGACCCAGCCCAACGACTGCCCAGCACGTTTTGAATGATTTGGACGGACGTATTGAGGCTGTTGTAGACGGCGGCTCTTGTGAAATCGGAGTAGAGTCCTCCATTCTTGATATTAGCCGGGAAACCCCGGTGCTGCTCAGGCCTGGCGGCATAAGCGAGGATGATTTGCGTTTGTTTATACCCGGACTTTCTGTGTATGAACAGAGGTCTGCCAGCAAGGATGAAGATATGCCGGCAAGCCCGGGGATACGTCATCGTCATTACGCTCCGCGTGTGCCGTTCGCTCTTGTTGAGGCTACCCCGGAAAAGGCGGCATCGTTTATACGTCAGAAGGCAAAGTTTACGCCTGTGGGGGCGTTGTGCTTCAGGGATGAGTCAGTGCTTTATGACGGAATGATAACAATTGAGTACGGAAAAAGCAACGAACCGGAGGTTTCATGCCGGGAGCTATTTGAAGCCCTCCGCACTGTAGACAAGCTTCCTATCAAGCAGCTGTATGCTCGTCTGCCTGAAGGCGGCAAATTAGCGGCGACCCTGCGCGACCGGTTAAGCCGCGCCGCCGCCGGACATATTCTGTCGCTGGAAGATAACAGATAGGAGCAAGTAACCCCCCCTTTATTGCAAAACGCAATCTAAACGCCAACGTTATGCTGTGTACACTTTATCAGCTTGACGATAGCCTTTTCATGTGCTACAATGAAATTACTTATTGAAGGGGGAGAATACCATGACTGCTCAAACATCCAACGTGAGCTTCCGCATAGATACCAATGTTAAAAACCAAGCGGACAGACTCTTTTCCGAGCTGGGACTAAATATGACAACAGCTTTTAATATTTTTCTGCGTCAAGCCATACGCGAAGGTTCTATACCGTTCAGCGTAACCGTCAACACACCTAACGCTGAAACCATCGCGGCATTGCTGGAGGCAGAACGCATCGGACGCGATCCTTCCGTTAAACGCTATTCCGATGTGGAAGAAGCCCTGCGGGAACTTAAATCATGAAGCAGGATCGGGATATTGTTTGGACATCGCAATTTAAACGAGATTATAAATTGGCGATGAAGCGAAACAAAAACATGGCATTGATAGACGATTGCATTAGGATGATTGCCACGCGGGAAGAACTGCCTCCCAAATACCGGGATCACGATCTTATGGGGAACTGGGTGGGACATAGGGAATGTCATATTCAGCCGGACTGGTTGCTTATTTACCGAATTGAGGACGATGATTTAATTCTCGTCCTCGTTCGTTCCGGCAGTCACAGCGACCTATACTGAGACCCATCGTCTACTCTCCTTCGCTGTAATCGCAGAAGTTGCAGAAATTATCGGATGCATAGGTGCCATCTTTGGACGGACTTTCTCTAAACACATGGGCAACAATAACATTATGGTTAAAATTTCTGACTTGTTTTGCTGTGACGAAAGAGGTACAATAAGCAGCGAAGATGGTGACAATGGAAACGAAGCAGGGGGTTATGATTTTATAACAGCTTCAGAAGAAGATAGGAGTGGTGAGTATGAAGCAGAAAAGTGAAACTATAACAGAGAATATCTTTAGAAGTTTCTATGGACCAGGAAAGTTCATTGAGAAGTCAGCTATACCTGCGACCTATGGGTTCAAGTCAAAACGAGGAACAGGATACAAAGGATATCCTGATTTTTTTCGTGAAGAAGAGGACTATGTAATTGTAGCCGAGGCAAAAGCCGACAATATATGCGTTGCAGAGGAAGAAACCTTATTTTATATGCAAAAAAATAATATCAAAAAGGATATTATAGGCATTGCTATTTCCGGACAGCTTGAATCAGAACTATGTGTCTCATATTGGCTCAGGCTTTTAGATTGCAAAGAAATTATAAAATTGCCGCTTAATGACCAGTTGATTTTGCTTAGTGATGTGCAAAAAATGGCAATGAAGTCCAGGTATAAGGAGAAAATTAGTGCTGAGAATTTGATTGCTACACTAAATAAGCTAAACAGGCGTTTTCAAGATACAGGCACGATTAGCGTTAATAACAGAAGCTTGTTTTTTTCGGGATTAATGATAGCCTTGAAAGATAACAATTTTAGAAAAACATACCAGCTTATTGAATCACCATCGAAGGATGAGGTAGTATCAAAAACCTCCGGAATACTTGAAGCAGAAAAATTAAACAGAGCAATTTTAGATGCTATAACCGGGCAAATATCAAGTAAAATCAATAGCCTTTCAAAATCATACAATTGGGCGGATAGTTTTTCGTTCATAAAATATGTTGATTACAGTTTAAATGAGTATAAGGATATTATCAGAATCATTGAAAATGATGTCTTTGCACCCTTTCAAAGTGAAGAAAAACAAGATATTCTTGGTCGTGCCTATAAAATATTCCTGTCTCGTACAGGTACAACAGTTGAAGATAGGAATATAATAATTACTCCTGACCACATAAAAAGACTGATGGTCAAGCTTGCAAGGGTTGATAAAGACGATATTGTTTTGGATACCTGCTCCGGCACAGGAGGCTTTCTTATGGAAGCGATGGAAAGAATGGTTTTGTATGCCGAAGGAAATCCAGCGAAAATTGAGAATATAAAAACTAACCAGCTAATTGGGTTTGAAACCAACCCAACCTTATTTGCATTAGCCTGTTCTAATATGTTTTTACACGGCGATGGACGGACTAATCTAATCTTTAGAAGCAGCTTGCTAAATGATGACGAGGGTAAAATTGTAAATAGCTCAGACAAAGAACTAAAAAAGTATATCGAATCAAAGAGGGTAACAAAGGTGATAATTAATCCGCCATATGAAGATAATCAATCTATAAAATTCACCAAGCATGCCCTTGATTACCTGGAGCATAACGGTCGTCTTGTGATTATTATGCCAACCCCAACACTAAAACAAAATCAGAATGGATTAACAGAGAAAATCCTTAGAACCGCAAGGCTCGATTTCATTATAAAAATGCCGGATGGACTTTTTTCTGAACAGAAAAGAACGGTGAATACATCTGTTTTTGGATTTACCAAATGCGGCGGCCATCAATATGATGATGAGGTTATTTTTTATTTATTACAGGATGATGGTCTTGTAAGTGTTCAGCACAAAGGGCGAATTGATAAACACAACCGCTGGGACAATATTGAAAAGAACATTTTGCAAGCTGTTCTTGGCTCAAATGAAATAGAATATGTGTGTAAAAAAAGAAAAATCTACAAAAATGGAGCTTTAAATTGTTACGGATTTTCTAAACACATGGGCAACAATAACATTATGGTTAAAATTTCTGACTTGTTTTGCTGTGACGAAAGAGGTACAATAAGTAGCGAGGATGGTGACAATGGAAATGGAGCAGATGGTTATGATTTTATAACAGCTTCAGAGGAATGGAAAAAGCATTCTATTGCTACGCATAATCAAGAGGCTATAGTTTTTGCGGCAAGTGCTTCCGGTTCGCTGGGGCGGACACATTATGTTAATGGGAAATTTTCAGCAAGTAATTTATGCCTGATCCTCACAACGAGGAAGGACTCCGGATATGAAATAGACCTGGAGTTTTATAACAGCTATTTTGCAGCTATCCGCAGGCAGCTGGTATCCGATCTTGCTGATGGAACCTCCAAGCTTACAATACGGCCTCAGGATTTGAAGGATTATTATATTGAGTATGTGGATTATGATAAGCAGAAGCAGTTTGTTTCAGCCCACATTCGCTCATTAGAACGGTTAAGGCAAAAATACAATCATAAAATTGAGATGGCCGAAAGTGAAATGCGAATGCTGCTGTCAAAGAGGTAAATGCTATGCCTAAGATTATAGGTCTTACCGGTCCGAGCGGGGCGGGTAAATCGTTGCTCTCAAAATACATGGGAAGGTTAGGCCCTAGAGTAATACGCGCTGACGATATATACGGAAATCTTTTGGCGAAAAATCGCGAAATGGTTCAAGAGATTGCAACAGCGTTTCCTAATGCCTTTGGCGATGTGGGCATAGATCGCAGTGTTTTGGCGAAAACTGTATTTGATGACCCGGAAAAGCTGAGAATTTTGAATTGCATCACACACAAATATATCATACGAGAAATTCAATTGGAAATTGATAGGTTGTCTGAAGGAGATGTGCTGGTTATAGAGGCCATTTATCTGTTGGAATCAGGTATCAGCACGCTCTGCGATCTTACTGTTGCCATGGTTGCACCTGCGTCAGAAAGGATGCAGAGGGTAATGACAAGGGACGGTGTGACTAAGGCACAAGCGGAAAGCAGATTCAAAAATCAAAATACGGATGATTTTTACACTAGACATTGTGACATAATAATCGAAAATACAAATAGTGAGGTTGAACTGGAGAAACAAGCAGTTAAAATTTTGGAGGTAATCTAATGAGTGATAAACGCGGGCTTTTGCTGAGAGAGAAAAAATCGGCTTATGAGGTGCTTTCGGAGCATGAATGGGAAAATATCCTTGATTATAGTAAGGGATATATGGCATTCCTGGATGCGGGGAAAACTGAACGCGAATGTGTGTGTGAAATTGAAAAGTTAGCACAATCACACGGATTTTCCTGCTGGGACAGGACTAGGGATAAAGCTGTGCCGGGCGGTGCGTTTTATACCCAGAAACACGGTAAGGCGATTATGCTTGCTGTGCCGGGATGCAGACCTATATCGCAAGGAGTAAGGATGGTGGCAAGCCATATCGATTCTCCTCGCATTGATCTTAAACCCTACCCATTATATGAGAAGGATGGATTCGCCATATTCAAAACCCACTATTACGGAGGCATTAAAAAATATCAATGGATGGCAACGCCTCTTTCCCTTCATGGTGCCGTTTACCTTAAAAACGGAGATTTAAAAGAGGTTTCAATTGGGGGAAATCCGGGTGACCCGGTGTTGTTTATTTCGGATGTGCTTCCCCATTTGGCAAAAAATCAATCAGATAAAACAGTTGGAAAAGCTTTTTCCGGCGAGAACTTGAACGCTACAGCAGGTGCACGCCCCGATCAGGATCAGGGGGATGACCGTATCAAGCTTAGGGTATTAGATATTCTGCATGAGCGTTACGGCATGACAGAAAATGATTTTCAATCGGCAGAGCTGTGTCTTTGCCCGGCAAATAAGGCTAGGGATGTTGGGCTGGACAGATCCATGATAGGTGCCTATGGTCAGGATGATCGTGCCTGTGCCTATGCCGCACTGAAGGCTATACTTGAAGTTAAAAATCCTGAATATACAACTGCATGTATTATGGCAGACAAGGAGGAAATCGGTTCGGAGGGCATTACAGGAATGCAGAGCGGATTCTTTGATGCCGTTTTGCGGGATATGTGCAGCGAACAGGGTGTTTCCCTCTATGAATGCTATGAAAATAGTTTTTGCCTTTCAGGGGATGTATGTAACGCCTTTGACCCTAATTTTGCTGATGTCTCAGACCCTCAGAACAATGCAAGGGCTGGTTTTGGCCCGGGTGTATTTAAGGCAACGGGACACCGGGGCAAATCTGGAGCATCTGATGCCTCCGGTCAAACTATGTCACGCTTGCGCCAATTGTTAGACGATGCGGGAGTGCCGTGGCAAATGGGCGAAATGGGTAAAGTTGACCAGGGCGGAGGCGGAACAGTAGCTAAGTATATTGCAAACCGCGGCATTGAAGTAGTGGACATCGGTGTGCCGGTGATTTCCATGCACTCGACATTTGAAGTTACAGCTAAAATTGACTGCTATTTCACCTACAAAGCGTTCCTTGCGCAGTTTATGTCAGGCAACAGTTGATGGCCTGTTCTAAAAAACGAAGGGGGTTCTTAAATTATGATTAAGCTTAAAAAAAGATTACTTTTGCCGATTATTTTTGCGTTGGCAGGGTTGGCCGTTGCTTTGCCCGGAGCAGTTGCGACTGACGATCCTGATCCTCCCCCGGCAATGGTTGAAAACCTCGAAGCCTTTCTATCTCCAGGTGGAATTGCCTTAACCTGGGACACCGTGTCCGGTGCTGATGGCTACGAGGTTTTTCGCAGCAGAAGCCTTAGCGGGGATTTTGAGCTGCTGGAGCCGGAACTAATGGGAGCAGAATATACCGATAGTGCCATTGAGTACGGAATCCGGTATTTTTACAAAGTCCGTGCTTACAGGCTTGAGGCTAATATAGTGCCGGAAGAACCGCATGATCTCCCTTCGGATATATTTGTTAGGGTTTATGGGGATGAATCGGAGCCGGCAGATGCTGTATTTACATTGGGAAATACAAAAATAACTTCAATTGTAACGGCAAAGCACCGAGCATTGACAGTTACATGGGATCCTGTTGACAATGTGCATTTTTATGAGGTTACCCGGTCAGACACTCAAAATGGTACATATAAAAAAATCTCAACAGTGCAGGGGACAAGCTTTATTAACGAAAAATTAACCACCAGTGTGTATTATTTTTATAGAGTTATCCCTTGCGTTGAGTTTCAGGGCAAAATCGGCAGGGGTGGAACAAACACCCTCAGGGGTCGTGCATTGCTTGAGGAAATCGACATTTCATCAATAAAGGCGGTAAAACCAAAAATATTGGAAATAAAATGGAAGAGAAACAAATACGCTGATGGATACAGGGTTTATCGTTCAACCAAGGCAAAAGGACCATTTAAGAGGATATCCACCATAAAAAACAATAAAACTACATCCTTCAAAGCAAAAAAACAAAAACACGGCAAACTGTATTATTACATAGTAAGGGCATATAAAACTGTTAACAGCACCCGGGTACTGGGCTTAAGTGCCCATCCGCGGGATGCCTGGATGGATTATTACGGCCACAGGAATGAAACATTGGCACGGAAGCAACGGCGTGTATTTAAATCCACAAAAAATACGTGGTACAGTACACGATCATCATCCTGGCGCAACATGAAAAGAATCACAGTAAAGGTTTGGAGCATTGACAAAAAAGGAAGAAAATATACACGCCGGGTTGGTGTAACGGTACATAAAAAATTGGCCAAAACAGTATCAAAGATTTTCCTGGAGATTTACAATGGTAAAGAAAAATTCCCTATGCACACTGTCTGGGGGTATAACTGGCGGACAACCAGCACAGGCGGACGCTCAGAACACAGCATAGGCACAGCAATAGACATCAATCCCCGGGAAAACTACATGATAAGAAATGGTAAAATTGTTGCCGGGAGTTTCTGGCGTCCAACTAAAAACCGCTATTCGATAAAACGAAACGGCGATGTTGTGCGGGCATTTCGTAAGTACGGCTTTGTTTGGGGGGGCGACTGGGTAACGGCAAAGGATTATATGCACTTTTCTTATTTTGGAAGATAACAAAACAAGCCGGGGGGAATTAACTCCGGCTTGCCAAAGCCCCTGTTTTCCGGAAATGAGTATATGGTAGCGATCAGAAAGCGTTGGGAGGCGGGAAACTATGATCTCAAATTCACCTGAGGAAACCGAGGCTATAGGTAAAGGTTTAGCCAGGCAACTTAGAGCAGGTGATATTCTTTGGCTGAACGGTGATTTAGGCTCCGGCAAAACAGCCTTTACCCGGGGACTCGCCCGGGGCATGGGCTGCAACCCGGAATTAGTTTCAAGCCCCACATTTTCTTTGGTGCATGAGTATCCCGGCAAAGAGCTGTGGATCTTCCACTTTGATTTGTACCGCTTGTCATGCATTGAGGAGCTTTTAGATATTGGCTGGGACGAATACCTGCAGCGTTCAGGTATTTGCGCCGTTGAATGGAGCCAGCGCTTGGATGAACGGTCAAAGGGCTATGATATTATTTTCACTTCAACCGGAAAAGCTTCACGCCAAATTAAAATATACAATCCGGAGGGAAATGAGGTGATTGTGTGCTCTTAGCTATTGACAGCAGCTCTGTTGCAGCTTCGTGTGCTATTTTTTCACAGGAGCTACTTGTAGCAGAAAATTTTCAAAATACAGGGCTTACACATTCATCAACTCTTTTGCCTATGATAGAGTCTATGATGAAAAACGCCGGTAAAACCCCCGGAGATATTTCGCAGATTATTGTAACCAATGGTCCAGGTTCGTTTACCGGGCTGAGAATAGGCATCTCCACCGCCCTGGGACTTGCCAAGGCCTTGGGTATCCCATGCCTTGGGGTATCTTCACTTATGGCGTTAGCTTATGGTGCGGCGGGACACCAAGGCGTAATTATTCCTGTGATGGATGCCCGGCGTGATCAGCTGTATACCGCGTCCTTCTCCTGCGATGACGGTGTTATAAGCCGCATCTGTCCTGATCGTGCCATAAGTCGCCATGAGCTCTTAGCTGAAAATTACGACAAGCCCATTTGCTGGACAGGGGATGCCGCCGCACAATGCCGCAGGGATGGACAGCATATTGCCGCAAGACCTTATTCTGCTGCATATGGGGCGGCACAATGTGCCTTTATGGGTCATACGAGGAAAGCAGAGCAACCCGAGTATCTTAGACTCCCGCAGGCCGAAAGGGAGCGTATGGAAAAACAGAGGGTTTAATTTGGCGCAGATCCTCCCATAATGTCATTGGGTGATGTTATGGAGATTTCGGAAATTTTTGATTCGATGGATAGGGCAGAGCGTGCATTGATTCATCTTCAGGAGCAGGGTATACTGCCCTCGGTATACAAAATCAAGCGCAGGGGTACCCGGGCTGTGTTAAGTGTGACTGTGGACGACTACAGCGTCACTGACGCAAGGCGTACGCTGTCAGAACGAGGCTGACACTGCCGCCCTCACATAAACCCTCGCCATATGCCTTCGTAAGCGTTTTATCTCAATATATTTTTGTCCCCAAACACAAGTCACAACGGTTAGCCTGTGATTTGCACCGGCTGAGTGGGGGCTTTTTTGCCGCCCTTAGCTGTTGTGTTCATAGTAAACATCCAGCTCCCGGCAGCAATGGGTGTAGCACCGGTACCGGTCGAATCACCATTGACAAAGTGTATGCCGGGCTTTAGCTTGAATTGCTTGCCGCCAAGGTCTGCCTTCATGCGCTTTAGGAAGGTGGTTGCATTGACCTTCTTTGGCTTACTTCCCGGTTGCCATATGGTGCCGCCGGGGTTACTTGCAGCGGTTTTCCACCAGTACTCGGTTTTTGCCACAGTGTCTTTTTGCTTGCTGTTAGTCTGCACCGGTGCAATGCAAACCTTGCCCAATGGACCCCATCCTGTGATTTCTTTGGTTTTATCAGCCTTTGCCTTAATAGCTCCTGTATCACCGGAGTATGGCGCAACCGCTATGTCAATGTCATCGGCGGAATACTCGGGTGTTATCTTTTTCTTTTCAGTCAATATCCAGCCGCTTCCGGTCGCTTGAGGGCCTGCCCCAAGGAAAATTGAGTAGTTGACATAGGGTTTTTTTGTGGTTTTGCCGCGTTCCTCGGTTTTTGGGAAGGTAAATACGTCACTTCCCACGGTAATCCTTAAATTTGTTTCCTTGTTAAGGGCCTTGGAGAGCTCCCGGGGTTTTTTAATTTCTTTCCATTTGCCGTTATCCTTGCTGCTGTTCTCGACCTTGGCAGTGGTGAGACGCACTCCGTTTGAGTCTTCAAAGCATTCCTGGGTAAGGTTGAGGTAGTAGCCTGCAGGGCTGCTTGGGACCCTAACCTCGTTATTTCTCTTGCCGACACACAGCCCAGCGCGAACTTGAGTCAATGAACACCCGCTGCCTGTGCATTCGCCCAGGTCGGGCGTTGGCGGCATAGGTGTGCTTCCGCTTGGAGAAGGAGTAGGTGCCGCTGTAGGGGCGGCAGTTGGTTCGATTACGCCCTGATCTACATATGAAACATAAAAGCTTCCTGCCAGCAAGCCGTTGATGGTGATTTTCACTGTCTCGCTAGTGCCGGTGACTATTGATACATTTGGCAGGACCGTGAAAATCATTGATGTGTTCGGCGACAGAGAGGCTGACCCGGTGGTACCGCCGAGACTGAATTCGCTGCCGGTTACCGCTATCGCTACATTATTCAAAGCAGATGTTCCGGTGTTTGTAAGGGTAACCTGGAGGGGCGTGGCGGTATCATTGAAGGTATGCGAACCATCGGTAACGCCGACAAGCTCAAAGCGAATGACAGAGACGTCAGAACCGTAAACCTTGCTGCCATCGTTGGGTGAATACCTGTTGCTCAATAATGCTCCGCCCGGATTGCCCCCGGTACTTGCCGTATAGAAATTATTTGTGAGTTCACCTGATGTACCGCCTGAAGCCACTGACAAATAAAATTGATTGTTAGGCCTTCCGTTTGCAAAATAGGAGTTTAATACGTGTCCCCTTCCTCCATTGACATTAATGCTCGGCTGTGATCTAAAGTCGGAATTGTGAATTTCGCAGAAGTTTGCCTGCTGGAACCGCAATATACCGTTATTCACAATAGGACCAGTGGTGGGACTGCCCCAGAATGAGCTGTTGTAAAGTATTAGCTCTGTTTCAGGGTGTACCTTCGTTGTGTTGGGCGTATCCCCCATTCTGACATATGCCCTCTCTGTTGCGCCGGCTATATTCGTATTTACCAATTCAGAGTTAATGGCAACAATTTTGGTGCCGGCATCACCGTCTTCTAAAAATAGGGTATAGGCACCGCCGTCTGTTCCGTGACCAATCATTGTTATATGTCCGGGGTTGTTGCCGTTAGGATCCTTTCCAAAATGTACGCCGTATAATGCCCCATAAACAAAGTTGTTGAAAATTGTTTGATCCTGCACGTCCATAAATTTCAGCGCACTGCAATTTCTCTGTGAAAAGTTTTGATTGTTTCCGCTCATAATGGGATAACCCTGACCTCCTTGGGGCCGTCTGTTGGGATAATGGGTGTTGAATTGCATATTTCTTACAAATCCACCCTTGGCACCGCCGCCTACCCAGACACCGGCCTTCAGCAGGCTTCCGCCGAAATAGTCGATATAGTGACCGTCTGTTTTATATGTAAAAAAGTCGATGCCGCGGTATCCGGTAGGTATTGTGAGATTAACAGCATAAACACCCGCTCCCTGCCCCTGAACTAAAAATGGCGCATTATAGTTTTCAAAATCGGATTCTGAGACTGCGTTAGTTTGCACAATATTGAGTCCTCTCAGTCCTGCGCCCTCCTTAAGCTGTATAAGCGATGCTCCGTTGCCGCTGGCACTTACGCCATATTGTGTGAATATGGCTGTGCCGCCGCCGTTTGTATGGTGCTGGACATCCCATGTGCCTCTAAGCTCAACCCCGGCAGGAACGGTTATGGGGTTGTTCACCAAGTATCTGCCGCCGGGAAGATGTACGATGCCGCCGCCGGCATTGCCCATCGCATCAAGGGCGTTTTGCAGCTCTGACGATACGTCAACCGAGGGGGCAATATTGTTATTTCCGGTTGCACGAGTTAAATCAACTCTGAGCAGATTGTCTGCCCATGCTTTGGGATGTTTGCCTATATCAATTTTCACACCCTTTGGCATAGGCTCAAAGGTATAGGCATCACTTTTGGTTTGGGTGACATTGGATGTATTTCCGCCCGGATCCACAGCCAGTACACCATTGCTGCCGGAATTAATTGATTTGACGGCTGAGCCGCCTTGTTTTGAAACATGGTTGCCGCCGGAGTTAAATCTGCTCTGGGCGATCAGCAGATTATTGTTGCCGGCTACCGTGACAGCAGTGGAGCCGTAATTAGAAAAACTACAGTTTTCAAAGGAAATCACAGCCTTGCTGCCCATGCTGGCCTCGGTAACGAGCGGTCCTATAAAATCACAGCCGTTGAACTGAACTGCTGTGCTGTCCTCTTGATATGAGCCTCCCCAATGCCCCCTGCCAAAATCCTTGCCAAAGTATGCCGATTCATCTCCGCCGAATACCGAGCCGGAAATAAGCAGACCATAGCTGTTTACACCATCTATATGAATAGCCTTTTGGCAATTTTGCATATTCAGCCCATAGAACTGGGCATTTGGGGTTTCTCCGGCAGGAACCCGCACTCCATCGACTAGCGCGTACTCCCTGCCTACCCACATACCGATTTTATAGCCGGTCACCTTCAAATTAGCAACATACTCCCAGTCGGAACGGTGCATCTCAAATCCTGTAGCATTGGTCTTGGTATAGTTAACCACTGATGTTGAATCGGGTGTGTCAGCAAGACCTGAATTTGACCAGTAGTCGCCGATATTAACACCTTCTATACGCCCTATGTCGGTACAGGTGTGAACCCTAATTCCCGCCGAAAGGGCGGTAATTTTGCTGTTGAGGACATAGTGCATCTCGCTTGGTGCCGAGTGGAAGCCGTTATATGAGTTTACAAGCGTAACGTGTTCTATAGTCGCGCTGTTGCCTTCTCTTTGGAAAAGTGTCCATGGATATGGGATAGCAGTACCGCTGCTGATGCTTTGCTGGGGATGCCAAATCGACAGGCTGGTAACGCCGGTGCCGCTTTCCATCTGGATAAACCTATCGGATACGTTTCTTAGCATTGCCCCGCCTGTTTGGCTCTCTGTTTCTCCCGTATCCACATAAGTATCTGCGTTTGAGGTGTTATGCCCGGAATATACTGCAAGAACAGTGCCTTGAACAGTACCGCCGTTTGTGTCCGGGTCAATCCAGTCTCCCCTAAGCTGTACACTTGCCGGCAGATTTAAAACATAACGGTATGAATAGGTTTGGCTGTTATAGGACATTGTTTCGCCAACATCGGTGCGGAAGGCATATGTACCCGCCGGGGCGTATACCACACCGCCGCCGTCAGCGCGTGCGGCATCAATTGCATTCTGAAAGGCTACTCGGTTGCAGCTGTTAGCTTCGTTTGCACCGTAATCAAGCACATTAAAGTCGGATACAAGATAGTCTTTTGTGGGGTAGTTAGTTTCATCGCCGATTGTACGCTTGATTTGCTTGGCGAAGTCATCCACGCCAGTGCCGAAAACTTCAATTTCGATGATTTTAATGCTACTGATAACAGGACCGCCACCAAAACGGATTTGGTTGCCGTGACCTTGAGCTGTGTTGAAATTACAACCATCCAGCCTGACACGAAAAGTCCGCCATGAGCCGTCATTGTTCCTGGGGAAGCTTGGTGATCCGGCGTGTGTATCCCCGGAGCTGCTTGTATACTGGGCATTGAAATCACCGCCGTTGTTCAGATAGGTAATCTCCAGCCAAACGGAGCCTGCATTTTTAATTGCAGAATTATAAACATACAATTGAAGAAAATCATAGCTTCCGGCAGTGCCGCATCCGCAACCGCTAGTATGCTCGCCGCCTCGTACCGCCCATCTGCTGTCTGGGCCGTGTTGCGCCATAACAACATCATGCCCATCCCCGCCGTTGCGGAACGCCAGCCCATCGTTGTTAACACCACCGATAATAATATCGCTCCGCCCAATTTCCGCCAGAGTACCTGAAGTTACCGCAGTACCCGACACCGTAACCGAGGCCTCTGCCAAAGCCGCCAAGGCATTTTTATTGGGGACTACCGCCAGCTGTAGGATTAAGGTTAGGGATAACAGTATGCATAGGGTCACCTTTGTTCGTTTCATTTTCATTTCAAAAACTCCCTTTTAATATTTAGTTCCTTGTGAGCCTGCCTTTTTCATGCAAACAGCCATCAAATTTTACAGACAGCTTACCTGGTATTATATATAATGCCATAAAAAAAATCGCTTGTCAAGATTTTTCGTGCGGCAGGAGTGGACAATAGCACTGATTGCAGGAAGTCTAATACGGAGAAGGGCAGCTCGCGGGAATTAGGGTCACGATTTTGACGGAATTTCATTTTTGCTGCGCCGAAAGCATTATAAGCATCTACAAAAACTTCCATCACCGCTTTGAGTGCC
>Ga0099364_10003205_pt1 | contig 25524 bp, 25 predicted proteins | sample TergutTh196P3_FD_73070 | JGI IMG/M metagenome (GOLD analysis project Ga0099364, IMG submission 73070) | Microcerotermes parvus P3 segment gut microbial communities from Pointe-Noire, Republic of the Congo - Th196 P3 | ecosystem: Host-associated > Arthropoda: Insects > Digestive system > Gut ...
TGAAGATGATTTACACTGATTAAGATTTATCAGTGAAAATCTGTGCTTAATCTGCGTGAATAAGTGTCAATGGGTGACCACGCTACCAGCCGCCTACTACTTCTTCCCGGAGTACAAAGTAAATTCCATTTGTTCTTTATGCTGAGACAACATACTTAACCACAGATTTTTCTTTTTGGTAATATCTTTGCTCTTTCTGCCAATAGCGCGCAATTTTTCATAAACCTGCGCTCCATTTTTTGCGGCAAGCCATGTTTTATAATGATCGCCATGAAAGATGCCGGAGGCTTTATCTTCAACTTCTTTGTCAATATGTTTTTCAAACGCGGAAAGCAGAAAGTTGTACTTTTCTGTTACTCCCCTAAGATAGTCAAATATCAACCTATCAAACTTGGGTATTTGTTCACAAATCTTTACAAATGACTGCAATAAATCAACCGCAGCATAATAATCTTCATCTATACTGTATAGCTTATATGCAATACGGCAAAGTTGAATAAAAGATTCATTTATAATGGTTTGCATACCTCTAATAGGCTGTGGTGGAGTTACTGAAAATTTTGGCATTGAGTACGCAACCTTAGAAAGCAAATCCATTAAATCCTGAAATATTCTTTGTTCCCAAAGATTGTCACGAATAGAAACAAAAAGTTTTGTCATCTCTTCTGAAAACTGTTCTTTGTAGCGTTCATTTTTTTCAAAAACAACTTCACAAGTAGGAATCATTACTCCCTTAAATTCGATATGCCCTGTATCAAAAAAGTAAATTGAATTCTTGTCGGCAAGAACACATTTGGAAACGGCGTTTTCTTTTTCATAATTCATCATTACCTGTTTAGCAATCATTATCCTGGAATCATTGGGAGAAAGTTCATTTGCCCTTGACTGAAGCCTGGCACCGGAGTTTAGAAGGAAACCCGCAAGGTTTCCGCGCTCTGTGATAATTAGGGGGCTTTGCGTATTTCCGCCCGTGATACCTGCGGTAATTTTAAAAATAGGTAAAGCTTCTGCGTTTCCCGTTCTTTTTGTGGGGATTTCAGGATCACCCACATTATCAGTCTTTCCAAAATAATCAATAATACACATAGTAACCATTAAAGCGTCTGTAGCGCTTGCTGCAACAATAACCATTTCATCGCCGCGTTCTCTTTGGCTGATTGCTCCACACTGGGTAGAAATACGACGAATCTCGTTTTCTATCGCCCAATCCAAAGTATGCATCATAGACAGATTTTTTCTGGACTCCATGCAAAATTTGGTATAACCGTGGATATCGCACATTGCTACATAGAGGTTGGAAATTTGCAGTGTTTTTTTTATGTCACCGGCTTCAGGAAAATCCCTGTCCGGAATAACCAGTTCTCTCCATAGTTTTTTATGGTTATTTGGACAAATATTTGCAAAAAAACCCCAATTTAATTGCTTTAACAGGTTAAAAACTCTCATAACAGTCGCATGGGTCCACTTATCCTTCAAACAAGGCGCAACAAGCTCCTTAAGCTTGGAGAATGTTGTTATTTCCTTAGCCATGACCTTGTCATAAAGAAAAGAAAAGAACTCATGTTCTGTCATTCCGCTATTATATTCGCTAATATTTTTCACTGGCTTTTTTCCGAATAATTATTTATATTATTATAGTCTATATTGATAATAAATGGTAGAGGGGAAAATAAATATGGAAAATGCCGCCAGTTTGAATAATTCAGGAGTAGCCCTGACAGAGGCTAATCAGCCTTTTGAAGCTATTCATCTTTTCCGCAAAGCGCTCAGTATAGAACCGGAAAACCCCTTGCTTTGGCTGAATTTAGGTATTGCACAACAGAAAACAGGGGAATATGCCCAAGCAATTGAAAGCTTTCAAAAATCGATACTAATCAATGACAACCTTGTGGAGGCATGGCATTCCATGGGACTTATATACTATGAGATGCATGATCTTCAGCAGTCAGAAGAATGTTATACAAATGCCCTGTCCAGAAACGACAGCGATCCTAAAACATGGAATAATCTTGGAGTTCTTTATTTTAACAAAAGTCAATTTGAACAAGCTCGTGATTGTTTTGAAAAATCGGTAAGTTTAAGTCCGCTATATTATGATGCGCTTTTTAACCTTCGTGATACTTGCCGGGAGCTTGAGGACTTCCGCGCCGCCGCTGAATTTGAGCGGGTTCTAAGATCAATGAACAGTGAGCAATGAGCAATGAAAATACTATATGTAGCTGAAATTGTCGGGAAGGCAGGGGTTTTTGCGTTTAAGAAAGCTCTGCCAAAACTTAAAAATAGATACCCTCACGACTTTCTTATTGCATGTGCCGACGGCGCAACGGGCGCAAACGGTCTTGGACGCACTCATGCCGCTTATCTTCATAAACTAGGAGCCAATGCCATTACTCTTGGTGAATGTTGTTTTTACAAAAAAGATTTAACAGAAGACCTTGATAAAGTGTCGTATGTTCTGCGTCCTGAAAACCTAAGCCCTGAAGCGCCCGGCATAGGCGTAAAAACATTCAAAGCGGATAACGAAAGGGTTGCAGTTGTAGTTCTTCTTGGGCAGAACGGCTTTAATCGTCTTCATGCAAATAATCCTTTTGCAATTCTGCCGCCATTACTGGAACGCCTTAAAAAGCAAACACCCTATATTATTGTAGATTTTCACGCACAAGCAACGGCGGAAAAGAAGACTCTCTTTTTTATGGCAGATGGTCTTTGCTCTGCCGTCATAGGCTCTCACACCCGTGTCCAAACAGCGGATGAAACCATCATGGACGGCGGCACCGCAGTAATAACAGATGCCGGCAGAACAGGCAGTTTACAATCCGTTGGCGGCTGTGAAATTGACTCCCGAATAAAAGAATACTTAACGGGCATCCCCGACTGGACAAAAGAAGCATGGGACAAAATTGAAGTACAAGGCGTGTATATTGATATTGATAGTAATGGAAAAGCAAAAAAAATAGAACGAGTAAAGCTACCGGTGGAACGGACACCCCAAGGGCGCGGGCTATTTTGATTGTAAAAATTGAGATCCTGTCATAATTTGTGGTTTTTTTATTCCGCTTTCCAAAAAATCTTTATCTCCAGTGAGTAAAATATCTGAATTAGCTTTGATGGCTGCTCGCAAAATTGGGCGATCATCAATATCTCGGATTTTATTTTCATCGGGAAATGGCAAAGGTGGAACAGGAATAATTTCTATAGTTGGCAATACAGTTGAAATGAATTTTTCAAATGCTTGGATTTTATTCGGAAATTTTCGATTAAATACACGCCGCAATTCTTCAAAACTTTGCTCACAAATAAGACCCTGGTTTGGAGGTTCTACTGCTTTCTTAAATGCTTGATGCGAAATACTATCCTTGGAATAAGCTGCTGATATCAAAATATTAGTATCGATTAAAATTTTCATGTGTTTTCAATTTCTGTCCTAATTTCATTACACAGGTTGATTATATCTTCTTCATTATTAATCCCCGATTTTTTCCATTCGCTTTCCATTTCTTTTTGAAGTGTTTCCATAGCGTATATAGCAGGATTTACCATAACAACACGACTATTCTCATAGATAAGAGCGACACGATCACCTGTTGATAGCTTCATGTTTTTTCTTATATCAATAGGCAGTGTGATCTGACCTTTTGACATAATCTTTGCTGTGTTTAAAACCATATTCCCTCCTACAAGTAGGGAAAACCCTACATTAACAATTGTATATGCAGATTAAAATAAAAGCAAGTATTAGTTTAGTTTAAAAACCTCACCCTCACTTCCCCTCATCTTCCAGTTTTAGTACCTTTACAAGTTTGATAGCAAGGCGGCGGCTTTTGGGGCTTAGGTTTGCGGCGGTGTCGACTAGAAGCCGCATTTCCGGGGACAGAGGCGGTTGTGTTTTTCCCTTTTTCCCCTCGGCTCCGGTAACAAGATACTCTACCGAGACCCCAAGGGCGCGGGCTATTTTGACTGCTACATCAGCCGGGGGCATTGAAGCGTTTGTAGAGAGTAAATAGGTATCTAAAGCTCTTTTTCGTACCCCGGCTGCTGCAGCAAGCTCTTTTACCAGCAGCCCTTTAAAACTAAGTTCTTGTTTAAGATTTTCCCGAAAACCCATGTTTTTACATTACACAAATATCCGTAATTTGCTGTTGACATTAACGATATATATGTATTATTATATAGCAATATCGATATTTCAGTAATTTATGAATAAAGAATACGGTCATTTATGGGCTTACATAGAAGAATGAAATATGGTGGAAAAGGGCTCTTTTTAAGGTTTTTGCCCTTTTCCGATTAACGATGGTGATGAAATTGTAGAAAAAGCATGTATGTGCTTTCAAATTAACCTGTTTTCGTATGAAAGCAGAAGAAACAAATGGAGGAGAGAAAAATGAAAAAGAGAATTTCGGTACTTTTGTTGGCTGCTGTCCTGATGTTGGGATTTGTAGGGTGTCCGGAGGAGGATAAGGGTGGGGGTGTAGATTACACTAATTTTGCACCATATTCAATCAAGGTAGAGAATCTGACGGGAGAGAAACTTGTTGCTTTTAAGAATGGGGTAAATCCCAACAATCTTATAAGCGGTGTTCCTGCTTATTCCGGCGAGCATGGACTAAAAAGGGATACTTCCCTATTTAGCAGCAATCAAACTGTTGTTTTGCATTTTATAACAGAAGCAGAGTATAACAAAAATAAAAATGCTTTAACTGCAGCCCCAGTTTTTACAAAAATATTTGCATTTTACAATCACACCGGGACTAATAACAATGTTTTTGAGATTAGTAGCAGTGTAGGCGGACAAGGCAGGCTTAATATCGTAAATGATCTTCTTTACAACATAGAAATACGAGATGGAGGTCCTACAGGTCCAGTTCTTGGGTATGCCGCCGCTATGATGACAAGTGGCAATGAGCTTGCACTTCAATTTGGAGATTATGAAGTTTATCCTGTGTATAAATTTTATCATCCTATTGAGCAAGAATTATACTCAGTAATACCTAGATTTACAGAAGGAAATTTGGCCAATAAACCATATTTTATACCATTTGGAATTAGTGCTGCTAATCCAAATCGTAATTTAAATATTGCCGATATAGAAAATGAAGGTTCGCCTTTTAAACTATCTGCAGGCGGTATTTATTTAAGAATAGACAATCAATCTTCTGTTGATGTTCGTATGTGGAATTCTACAACGCCAATGTATACCAATACCGCAGGTATTGAGTATTTTCCTTCCGGTACTGAAGCTATGTATAATATACCCTTTACAAGGAACACAGATGGAACTTATCCTGCAACTCGTACAATTTCTACACTTAGAATTGGTGCAGGCAGTAACATGATTAATGTTACTTCTACAGAGTTTGAGTTGGATTATAATTACACAATAACTGTAACAGGCTCAACAGCATCAACTTTAACTATAGGTGATCCCGTAAAAGGCAATCCTGTAGATATAGAAGCAATGATAGATCAAATGCAATAAATAATAATAGTAACCCGGTCAATATGATCGGGTTACTGTTAAAGGTGATATTATTATGTTATGTAGAAATTTTAATAAGATTTACTCATTTTTTATGCTAATAGTATTTTTATTTATATTTTCAGCTTGTCCGGAAAATTGTGAAACAAGAAAGCCGGCAACAATTGTTTTTGAGAATGAATCAGGCTATTTTGTAAATGTGTATAAAAACGCTAATCCGCTTAGATATGATCCTTCTATAGTAATTTGTACAATTAACCCTACAGATTTTAAGATAGTACAAGAATATGCTAGTCAAGATCAGGTTTTTGGAGATGCTTTTTACCCGCAGTATAGAATTTTATTGGCAGATAGCATGGAAACCGGAACGACCGATATATTTGTAGATGCTCAAAGAGTTTTAACAAATTTAACTTTTGTAATTAAAGATGGTGGGAGCTATACAAAGTCAATTCCTAAACCTGCGCCAGGAGAATTAAGTTTTTTTCATGCCTATCTAATAGTAACAAATACTGAACAGACACAAATCCAGATATTAGTAGGCTCTACTGATATTTCCAATTCTGAGAGAATAGAGAGAATAGATAAAATGGATAATGGAGTAGTTTTTCTTAATCCTGGGGAAACAGGTTATTATGTAATTAAATTTTCTGCTTTTAATAACACTTTGACAATGAATCAATTGAATGCATATATAAGTGCACAAAATATTGAAGCACCTTTCCCGGGTTTTACTGTTGAAAAAGGAAAGAAATATTCATTTACTGTACAAGGTGGTGTTGTTACACCAACAGGTGTTGTAAATATTATTCAATGATAAGATAGGAATATAGTACATATTGTTATTTATATGTTAACAATAAGAAAGTATATATGTGTTTTAAAATTAACCTGTTTTCGTATGAAGACAGAAAAAACAAATTGAGGAGAATAAAATGAAAAAATTGCTAAAAGTTTCGGTACTGTTGTTGGCTGCTGTCCTGATGTTGGGACTTGCAGGGTGTCCGCCGGAGAAGCCGGTAAAATTAACTATTAAGAATAATTCTTCTTATGATCTTAAAAATGTTTCTTTTTCCGGTATTGATTTTGGTGATATACCCAAATCCGGTGGCTCTGTAACAAAACAGCTTACAGAAAGTGCTGTAGGCAGTCCGTCCCGAATTACCTTTACTCGTGCTGATATTGGAATTGTTTGTCAGACACATGAATCAAGAACCTACTTTGATAAAGATAATACATGGCCTATTAATGATAACATCGAAGTAGTAGAAGTGGGAAATTCCGGCAATAAAAAAAATCTTGGTGAAATTAAATTTGTGTTGCAGGTTCTCGTTGAATACGACGGTCGCAATGTTAAACTCAACGATGATTTTAATTTGGGGGAAGCTATAATTGGCACAATAAGCCCGTTTGATTATACACTGAAAAACAATAGTTCTGGAATATTGATTCTTAAGGGAAATGAACCTGTAAAAATAATTACCCAGTCGGAAGCCGGTGTTTTTTCTATTGTACAGCCGACAAGTTCGGAAATAGCCGTGAATGGTTCTTTGCCGTTTAAAATCAATGTTAATCCAAAAGATGAGCAGAATTATACAGCTACTGTTATGATAAGTTCAGATGCTCAAAATGGATATTTTGAATTTAATATTACGGCAAGAGGTGTGTTCGCCAAAATTGAATTTAATGCAAACAGCGTCACAGCGGGGATGCCTCCCGTTATGCAATTGGGAGGTATCGGCTCTGTTATAACAATTCCCGGTCAAAACACACTTGTAAGAACCGGTTATTACTTTGTTGGCTGGAATACTCTGGCGGACGGCACGGGAACTAACTACAGCCCTGGTGATTCATACACGGTTAACGGCGGTATTAATACTCTGTATGCTATGTGGGAACTTGTTACATACACGCTTACAACCGACATAAACTTTGCAGATCGCGGTACAATATCACGCAATCCTGACCAGTCAAGCTATGTCCCCGGAACGCAGGTTACGGTAATGGCTACGCCCGATGCTGGATTCAAGTTCCTCAACTGGACTGGGACAGGAGTGTCGGCAGAAACTGAGGCTAATAACAGCATCCTAACGGTCACAATGAACAACGATCTGACACTTACTGCTAATTTCGGTGAGAAAAAAACAGTTGAGGCAGTGTTCAATGAGTCAACCCCTTCTTGGTCTTTACCAGAGGATGTAACATACCCCGTAACAGTAGAGATTTATGCCCTTGGCGCAGGCGGCGGTGGACAGGGTGGAAACTGGTGGTGGAATATTTTTGTGGGCGAAGGAAGTGGAGGAGCAGGCGGAGGTGGTGCAGCAGCTTATGTAGAATTTGACGTACCTGAACCACTAGACGACTTTGCCATAGAAGTAGGGAGTGGCGGATATGGAGGTTCTGCTCGCGACAGTGGTGGTAGCGGTCACAATGGAGATAACGGTGGATATACAAAGGTAACTTGGGGCAACGGAAATACCTTTACTGTAGAAGGAGGATATGGCGGTGCAGGACGGATAGGCGGGAATGGTGGATATCAGATTAGCTGGCCATCAATTGTTCTCTTAGAAAAAAAAGATGTTGAAGGAAGCCGTGGCGGTAATGGTAAAGAAAATGATAGCAGCAGAAAAAAGGGCGGAAATGCTGCAACGTTAGATAATATAGGTTCTTTTGGCTCTATCCAAGGCGGAATTGGCACAAGCGCTGGAGGTGAAACTGCAATTAGAGGTGCTGGAGGATCGGGTGGAGCGGCTAAAGGCAGCGGTGGTCGCGGTGGTAACGGAGAAGTCAGAATTATAGCCACTTGGTATGAGTAAATATATTAAAGTATACTATAAAAATGAAAAGAACAATATTTTTAACATGTTTAACATTCTTGCTTATAGGCTGTGCTTCTAATCAGTCAAGTCATGCTCAAGAAAGTCGTTCTTATAAAATAGGGGACGCAGGTCCAGCCGGAGGAATTGTATTTTACGACAAGGGAGACAATTCTGACGGCTGGCAATATTTGGAAGCCGCTCCTTCCGACTTTGAATTTGAAGCCAACTGGAATTCCGCAAAAGATATGGTTAAGCTGTTGAATATCAATGGATTTACCGACTGGAGGCTGCCGGACAAGGACGAGCTTAGTTTTATGTATTTAAACCTAAAACAGAAAGGCCTGGGTGGCTTTGGCAATGATATGTACTGGTCTTCAACGGTAGGCTCTGGTTTTCTTTCTCTTACGACATATTATAATTTTGGGAATGGCTTTGCGTTAGTTGCGGATCGCTTTGGCAGAGGACTTGTTTCATATAAAGTCCGTGCTGTGCGGGAATTTTAGCGTAACTGTCAAAATAAGCGTGGTCACCATGAAACGCTGATTTACGCAGAAAAAGACGCGGATCTGGAGAGCAGACGAATGTCTGCGGTGAAATAATTTCCACACCAGCGGCGAACGAAGTGAGCCATTAACGCGGAGATATTAGCTAGTTAAGATAAATATATCTAACCCAGAAATCTTAAAAATTTATAATTTTAATAAAGCTAGGATAGGATAAGCCATCTAAGCTCTCATAGATAATCAGTGAAAATCTGCGCTCAATCCGCGTAAATCAGCGTCAGTCGTGACCCCCGCCTTGTTACAAGCTCTGTATAGTTTCAGTAGAAAGCCCTGTTCCTTGAGTAATTTGTTCTACGGTTAAACCCATATTTTTAAGGTTGCGTGCAATTTGCACGTCTCTTTCTTCTCTACCTTCCTCACGAGCATGTTCAACTATTGCTTCCACAAAATCTTCCGTGGTGTATTCATGTACCATCATCGCTACTACCTCCGAACCATGTTCTCTTAGAAATTCTTTTAAAATATCATTCTCTATACAATATTTTACAGCACATACCACAGATTCATCAAGGGTTAAACCGGTCTTTTCGTATTCCCGGATTTTATCAATGAATAAGCAGTATTCATTCAAAATTTCACACTTTTGTTGGATTTCCCGGTTCTGACCGTGATTAATATTATATACCTGTACTACTAATTCCAGTGCTACTTGGTCTTTTTCTTTTCCCAACCCTTTTGTGTCCAAAAAAGCATCTGAAAGTTTTAAGGTCTTTTTCTCAGGAAAAGCTTCCTTGCCATTGTACAACACTATAAACTCAGGCTTGGGAATTTTGATAAGTGGTTTGATGTGTACTTTTCTGTAATCCACTATCTTGTCATACACTTTTTCTATGTATTTAAAGATTTTTAATGGCAGATTTTCACTGATGGTCGATTGATGCTCTATTAGAACTACCAACCGATCATCTATGATAAAAGAAATGTCATTTCTCATTCCTTTTACCAAAACACCGGATATGGTGTTAATGTCGATAGGTACATCCGGCGGAAGCTCCACCCCTTCGATAGCCGAGTACAATTCCCGTAGGATTTCCGGCTTACTAAAAAGCAGCCTGAACACGCTGTCTTTGTGTTCCCTGTTTGCCTGAAGATCAATCTCATTTACAGGCACTTGTTGTTGGTTTGTTTGTTTCATTACAAACTCCTTAGAAAAGTATTTAGTTTTCATACAAAAACTAGATACTATATATGGTGTGAAAGTGCCATTTTGCTTTATCGTTTTTGAAGAAATCTGACGAATTTTGAAAAAAAGTCGAATTTAGTTATACATAAATTAAATAGTATGTATAATAATGTAATAATATTAAGTAATATTGTAAAAAAACGAAAACCTGTGGATAACGTACCAGCTACCTTTTCCGCGTTTCATGGCAATGCGCACCCTTCCTAAAGCCAATTCTATTCTGTATATTATATATAAATGAAAAATAAATTTGGACAGCCAATAGAGTTACTAGCGCCTGCCGGTGATATGTCGCGGTTAAAAACAGCGTTTCATTTTGGGGCGGATGCTGTTTATTTGGGCGGAAAGGAATTTGGACTGCGTGCAAAATGCAGGAATTTTACAGAAGCTGAAATTTCACAAGCTGTTGAATTTGCTAAACGAATAGGCAAAAAAATATATGTCGCAGTAAATATCTTTGCAAACAATGCAGATTTTCCAGAAATTGAAAAATACGCGCTATTTTTGGAAAAAGTCGGCGTAGATGCGGTTATTGTATCAGACCTTGGAGTTCTATCCGTTTTTAAAAAGCACACAAATTTGGAAATACACATTTCCACCCAAGCTAATATTCTTAATCAATATAGTGCCATGCAATATGTAGAGCTGGGGGCAAAACGAATTATTTTGGCGCGGGAATTGCCAATTTCTGACATTGCGGATATTTGTCAATGCCTGCATGGTAAAGCTGACATAGAAGTTTTTGTTCATGGAGCAATGTGCATAGCATACAGCGGGCGCTGTCTTTTATCCAATTATATGACAGGCAGAAGTTCAAACCGCGGCGACTGCGCCCAACCCTGCCGTTACAAGTACACTTTACAGGAAGAAAAACGCCCCGAGGAATTTTTCCCGATAGAAGAAGATAGACACGGAACCTATATAATGAACAGCCGTGATCTTGTATTAATTAACCATATAAAAGAATTGGCGGATGCGGGAGTTAGAAGCTTTAAAATAGAAGGCCGTATGAAAAATGAATGTTATGTAGGCGGTGTCGTAAATGTATACCGCAGAGCAATGAACGGTGAAAAATTTGATTATATGCACGAACTTTCAAAAATACCTCATCGCCCTTTTACAACCGGCTTTGTTTTTGGGGATCAAGAAAAAGAATTTTTCTTATCATCGGCTATTATTCAAAATTTTAAGATCGTAGGTGTTTCTAAAGGCGGCGGGGAAGTTCTTGTAAAAAACAAAATAAAACCAAATGATGAAATTGAAATCCTGTCTCCAAGCGAAACTAACGGTAAAAAATTTGAATATAAGGGTGATATTGCCAATGTACCGGAAACAGTTATTCAAATTGACTGCCCCTACCCATTGCAGCCATGTGACCTATTAAGAAAAGCTCGTGTTCTGTAATATTCAAAAATGATTATGCCGCAATTTACTCTTTTATCAACATAAAACCCGCAGCCCCAATATTAAAAGCTTCCTGTTCTTCCCATGAGGCAAATAGGCTGTCTCCAACACGGGCAAGACCTGTGTAAACAAAACCTTCAGGCAGGGGCGGCAAAGAAAGGTGTTCAACAGCTTCTTTCCAAGGAGCGGAGCTGAAGAAATCTTCTACAGAAATAACAATACCTGCCTGTGCAAGATTCTCTGTCCTAAGGTAAAAAATCTCCGGTTGTAAAGCATTTAATTTGCTGACTCTATAATACCAGTTGCCGTCAGAACTTTGACGGAGAGTGTCGGTGTCCCAGCCTTCACCTGCAGGGTATAGTTCCAGAGCGGGAATTCCTAGTGAAAAAACAGAGTTGGAGTCCATATTAAACGACCATGTTCTTGGGTTTGGAATAGGAGCACCTGAATTTAAAAAACGATTATCCAAATAAAGAAGAGCTATATCATGATCATTGTAATTAAAAAAACCGCCCACCGTATACTGCTTCCATAATGCGCCTCCGCTAAAGTGGTACAAAACCAGATCTAATTCTTGCGGCACAATCTTTACAAAACCGTCACGGTTAATTGCCATTACAAGTTCATCATTATTTTCATGATAAAAGCGAACATGTAAAGCAAACGGCCACGGCACAAACGCGGCAGAATGAATTGCATCTTCAATAGACTCAATGTGAACAGGTCCACTCTCCGTCAACTGAAACCAAATCGGATACTCCCCCGTCTGCAAAATAGCAGAAGGATACGCCCCCGAATACGCAAGTTGAGCAGAATTATTCGATCTAGTACAGGAGACAAATAGCAAATAGCAAATAGCAAATAGCAAAAGACAACAAACAACACCTTTGCGCCTCAGTGCCTCTGCGCGAACTCTTCTCATATATCCCCCTGAAAAGTAATCTTCCTATTCTCCGCTTCACCCTGAATAACAGCCACTTTCCCGCAAAACCTACCCCACACCTCTGCATCATCTGTAAATTCTTCATCTGCTTGTAATGCATCTTTATGCGCCTGTAAAATTTCCAAAAACTTAAAAGCCTGGGGAGTTTGGGCAAGACAAATATTAGCGCGTTTGGGATGATTTGTAATAAAACCGCCGTCTATCTCTTTGGGGGTTTCTGTTAACGGAATAACAGGAATAACAGCGTCATACTTCTGAACAGCTTCAATAACGTTTTGAATAAGCGCAACATTTACCCACGGTCTAGCTCCGTCATGGATTAATACATAAGCGGGATTATAAGCTTCAAGAGTACAAAGCGCATTATAAACCGAAGCCTGCCGGGTGTCCCCGCCATTAACAAATATCAATTTTGGTTTGGAAGCTGACAAATATTCCGGCGGCAATGCCGCACAAGCAGCCTCTTCATCATTTTCAGGAATAGCAATCGCAATAACATTAACAGAAGGAACTACAGCAAAAGCACTGACAACGGAACCTAACACAGTATAGTGGGTAGTGGGTAGTGGGTAGTGGGTAGAGTTTGTTGTTTGCAAGCTAAGATATTCTTTCTTAACCCCGCCCATTCGCTTTGAGGAACCTGCGGCACATATCACTACAGCAACCATTGTCTCCCTGCTCACTATCCACTATCCACTAATCACTAATCACTATCATTCATTTTCCAATTTAGAAAAAATAATGCTTTCTACTTCATCCTTGGGTTTTCGTAAAGAAATGGCAACTTCATCTATAAAAAGTTTTAAGGCAGAATCGTACAACTTCCTTTCTAAAATGGGAAGCTCTTTAACTTTGCTTCTGTGATATAAAGAACGCACTATGCTTGCAATATCCCTGATGCTTCCTTTTTTAAGAAGGTCAAGATTCATCTGATAACGCATCTTCCAGTCTGAAGGAATAGGATCGTAATCTTCTTGGATTAGTTCCAGCGCTTTATTTGCTTCATCTCTGGAAACCGCAGGCCGAATACCAAGCTCTACAGCCCTGTCAACCGGAACCATTATTGTCATGTCTGTCACTTCAAGATAAATAATATAATAGGGGATTTTTGCATCTTTAAATTTTTTCTGAACTATCTCTCTTATTACACCAACACCCTGACTTGGATACACCACTTTTTGATCAACCAAAAAGAGTTTTACTCTGGGAGTTTTTGGTTTTGACTCTGTTGCCGTTTTTGCCGCACCTTTAGCCGGAGATTTTGCTGCGCCTTTAACCGCACCTTTAGCTGCGGACTTTACCGGAGCTTTACTTGATGTTGTTTTTTTTTCCGCGGGTTTTGTCGCAGGTTTTGTTACGGATTTTGCCGGAGCTTTATCCGATGCCTGTTTAGCTGCCGGTTTTGGCGTTGTTTTTGGAGCCGTTTTTTTTGAAGCCGCTTTAACCGGAGCCTTATTGGGTGCAGCTTTTGGTGCTGCCTTAGCAGGTGCTGCTTTAGCCGCACTTTTGGGTTTGGATGGTGTTTTTGCTTTACTCATTAATATAATACTATCATATTTAACTAAAAGAGTCTATAATAAAATATGGCGGAAATTAGAAAATTGGAAACAGATGAAATAATTCAACTACATAAAATATGGACAATTGTCTATAACCAACGAAAAGACTATTCAAAAGAAGAAAACACTAAAATCGATCCTTTAACGCACCCTGCAAATTGGGCTTGGGGTGTTTTTGAAGGAAAAAAACTCCTTGCCGGGATGTATGATCTTGATTATCTTATGCGTTTTGACGGCCATAGCGTTAAGATGTCCGGCATAAGCGGAGTGGGAACTTTGCCGGAAAATAGAAAGGGCGGCCATGTCCGGCGGATTTTTGAAAAGCTCCTGCCGCAGGCTTATGAAAACGGCGTGATTTTTTCCAACCTGACGCCTTTTAACCATGATTTTTACCGAAAGTTCGGTTATGAAATTGCCTGTGCCAGAAAAAACATCAGCATATCTACAGGGGATTTATGTGATATAAAATCCTATGGGCAGTTTGTCCATATTCTTCCCGGTGACGATACCAGTGAGCTTGCAAAGATACATTCTGCTTATATCGATAACATAAACCACGGCATTCACAGGGATTACTGGCCGGACAATCGTGCTTGGAAAATTTTTACAAGGGAAGACTCATGCGCCACAGGAACTTTTATTTATTTATGGAAAGATGAAAACGGAAAAGCGCGTGGATACATAAAGTATCAGGATACTATGGAAGACGGAGATCACAATATCTCTGTATCCGAACTTGCATTTACCGACAAAACCGGGCTTTACGGTGTTCTTGGAATTGTCGGCGGTCTTTCCGCTCAGTTTGCAAATTTCAAATGGCAGATGCCGTCATATATCGATCCTTACGATTTCATTGGAGATGCATGGTCTATCGAAGTTGAAAATAAGCCCAGAGAAATGACAAGGGTGGTTAATGTAAAAAAAGCTTTGGAATTAATGCGCCGTCCCTACGCAGAGTGCGAATATATTATCGAAGTAAAAGACGACAACCTTCCGGTAAACAGCGGAAAATACCTTGTTCAAACAGACCCGAATGGGTCAAAGGTTGACAACACCACAAAAACCCCTGACATTTCATGTGATATGCTATCGTTAAGCCAGCTTGTTACAGGCTACAGATCTTTGGAAAACGCATTGTATTCCAGACGGGAAGGTTTAGAGGTGCATAATAAGATCGATACTCTGGCGCGCGTGTTTACGGAAAGACCGCAGCATGTTACGGAATATTTTTAGGGGTTTCCTGATGAACAAATTTATTTGTTTAATTTTAGTTATAATTTTATTCGCTTCCTGTGCGGGGTTAAAGCCAGGTATCACCATTGAAGAAACAAAGACAGAAACCACCACTGAAAAAATGGGGACAGAGCTAAAAAAAGATGAGCCTCCAACATATATTATGGGAGAAGGAAATATCGATGCTGAAAAAATGGCTCTCTTTCTTGTTCAAAATAATCCCGGATTGGAGAGAAGCTTTGCCCTTCAATTTGCCCGCCTTTATATAGAAGAAGCTTCATTTGAAGGGGTGAACCACGATGTTGCTTTTGCGCAGATGTGTTTGGAAACCGGTTTTTTGGGGTTTGGCAATTTGGTAACGCCTGACCAAAATAACTTTGCAGGTCTTGGCGCAACAGGGCTTCCCGGCCCGGACGGTGTGCCGGAAAAAGGATTGTATTTCCCTGACCTGCGTATCGGCGTTCGCGCTCATGTTCAACATCTGAAAGCCTATGCCACAACTGATGACCTTAATCAAGAACTGGTAAATCCGCGCAGAAGATTTGTGCGTCTTGGCTCCAGCCCCACAATTGACGGGCTGGCAGGTACATGGGCAGCGGACAGGCAATACGCGGTAAAGCTAAGGGCTATGCTGCAGCGAATATATGATTTGTAAAGCTTAAGCATGTACTAAATGGTAAACCACCGCACCAAAAGATCCAATGGTACCCGCTTCTTGGACAGCTTCATTAGAAATAACTATCTCCGCTTTGGAAAAACGCTCCGGCAAAACAAAAGTTTTTTCCTTACATGCAAAATTGCAAACTACAAGCAATTCCTCTTGTTTGTAATGGCGGGTGTAGATATAGAGATCAGGATCATCTGGCAGTAAGAGCTCATAGTTACCATAAGTGATTATATCCATTGTTTTACGTAATTTTATAAGAGCTTTGTAATAATTAAAAACAGAATCCGCGCGGTTTATTTGTTCTTCCGCGTTTATTTCCGTATAGTTTGGGTTTAACATTATCCAAGGTGTTTTGCCGGCAGTAAAACCTGCGCATGGATTGGAGTTCCAGTGCATTGGCGTTCTGGATGTATCACGGCTTTTTAAGCGCATAAACCTAAGCATATCCTCTTTGGTAATTTGTTTTTTTTCCACTACAAGATCATTGTAGGCATTAATACTTTCTAAATCGCGGTAATCACTTATATCTGAAAACGGAGTGTTGGTCATTCCAAGTTCTTCACCCTGATAAATGTACGGAGTACCCTGTAAAAAATGAAGGCAGGTTGCCAGCATTTTTGCGGATTTTTCACGGTATTCACCTTCATTGCCAAGTCTTGTTACAATGCGCGGCTGATCGTGATTGCACCAGTACAAACTATTCCAAGCGCGGTCAAAGAGCGTAGTCTGCCAGCGGGATAAAACTTCTTTTAGCTCAGGTAAAAATATTTTACGGTCATTCCATTTAAAAGATTCTCCGCCGTCTAATTCTACTTGTTCAAACTGAAACACCATGTCAAGTTCACTACCGTCCGTATTGGCGTATTGTACGGCTTCATTAACGGTAACTCCGCCCGTCTCTCCCACAGTCATAACATCATATTTTGACAACACTTCACGGCGCATCTCTTGTAAAAATTCATGAATACGCGGGCCGTTGGGGATAATTTCTTTTACATTACCGTCCGGGAATTCCAGCAGACCATTGTTTAGAGGTTTGGAAATATGGCTAATTGCATCAAGGCGGAAACCGTCAATGCCTTTGTCCAGCCACCAACACATCATGTCGTAAACCTCTGCACGTAGTTTGGGATTTTCCCAATTCAGATCCGGCTGGTGGGGAGAAAACAAGTGCAGATAATACTGACCCGTTGTTTCATCAAGCGACCATGCGGGGCCGCCAAACCATGCAATCCAGTCATTTGGCGGGTTTCCGTTTTTACCATCACGCCAGATATAGTAATTGCGCTTGGGGCTGTCCAAAGAAGATCGGCTTTCAATAAACCACGGATGTTGGTTTGATGAATGGTTTACAACCAAATCCATCACAATTTTAAGCCCCAAGCCATGCGCCTTTTCAAGGAGCCGATCAAAGTCCGCCATTGTACCAAATTCAGGGTTAATCTCCCTGTAATTACTTATGTCGTAGCCATTGTCTTCCATTGGACTTTGGTAAACAGGAGAAATCCATATTACATCCGCACCCAACTCTTTAATATAGTTAAGCTTGGATGTAATACCGTTTAAATCTCCAATGCCGTCTCCGTTGGAATCACAAAAACTACGCGGGTAAATTTGATAAACAACAGCCGTTTTCCACCATTTGTCCATTCTGCATTAACCTTTAACTGCACCGTCAACTATGCCTTTAATAATATGTTTTTGCAAAATTAAGAATATGATAATAACAGGCAGCATTGTCATCAATGTAGCGGTAAGGATTAAATCCCACCTTCTGACAAATGATCCTACAAAGCTTGCTACAGCCAGCGGCAATGTTTGAATAGCATTCCCTGAACCAAGGACCAACAATGGAAGCAAAAAGTCATTCCAAATCCATATACCATTAAGAATAAGTACGGTTACGGTGATTGGAGTAAGCAAGGGGAATACAATTTTAAAAAATACTGCCGGCTTTGTACAACCGTCAATAGTTGCGGCCTCTTCCAGTTCCAGCGGAACTCCTTTAATAAACCCGTGAAACAGGAATATTGTAAATGAAGCTCCAAAACCAAGATATGCAAAGATAATCCCCGGATAATTCTGCAAAAGTCTGAATGGAGTATTAGCTAACCCAATGCCAACTTCTATCATGCGGAACCATGAAATTAACGGGAACATTACAACCTGAAAAGGAATAATCATTGCCGATATAAAAACCAAGAAAATTGCGTTTGACAATTTTGTCTTTGTACGCACTAAAACCCATGCCGCCATAGAAGAACAAAGAATAAGAAGCGCTACAGAAATTACCGTTATTATAACAGTGGTAAAAAATGAAGACGCGTAACGAACATTGGTGTTTTGCATTACCCTTGTAACATTTTCAATAAACTGTGCAGGGTTTTCAGGAAATGCCAAAGGATCATTTATAATTACTAACGATGGCTTGGCAGAATTAATCAATACCAACACAAACGGCAGCATATATAACAGTAAAAGTAAAATGGCTATTGTTTCTAAAGTATTTTGTTTAATTTTCATCACATTTCAATCTCCCTCTTTTTATTGATTCTTACCTGAATAAGTGAAATTGCAGCAAGCACAATAAAGAAGACAATTGCTTTTGCCTGCCCTTGCGCATAATGACGGAAAGAAAAAGCTGTCTGGTAAATATTCAATGCCAGGAATTCATTAGTCATAATTGCCTTGCCCATAAACATTCCGGAAGGCCCTCCTGAAGTAAGGGCAAAGTTTACATCAAACTGTTTAAAAGAATTGATAAGCGTAAGAAACATGGAAATTGTAAAAGCAGGAGCTACAAGCGGGAAGATAATATTTTTAAGCCGCTGCCAGTAATTTACGCCGTCAATTTGCGCCGCTTCCAAAAGAGAATCCGGAATACCCTGAATTGATGCCACATAAATCATCATAATGTAGCCGGCGTACTGCCATGTACCTACAATGACAATTGCCAAAAGCGCCAAATACCTGTCTGCAAGAAAAAGGTTTTCCATAAGCCACGCAGATCCAACCATTTTGCCAAAAGACGGAATTGCATTGTTAAAAATAAACTGCCAGATATAACCCAGAATAAGTCCACCAATAAGATTTGGCAAGAAAAATCCCGCGCGGTAAATCCCTGTATGTTTTAGTTTACTTGTTACAAGAAGAGCCATAAAGAATGCGCAAATATTTAATACTACAATACTTATTATGGCATAAGCCACAGTAACCAAAAATGAATGAAGGAATACACTGTCTGTTAATATTGCAATGTAATTTTTTAATCCTTCCCATTCTAAATTAGTGCCGGCTATTGGATTCCAGTTTGTAAATGAATAATAAATACCCATAAAAAACGGAATAACAATAACCATTACAAAAGCAAAAACTGATGGAAGTAAAAACATAAAAAATAAAAGGGTATTGCGCGGTTTATCACCGGTGATTGCCCTGCCTGCGCTTTTACTCATACTACCTCCTTTAAAAAGGCGGCATCGGAAAATTTCCGCGGAAAAGATCCAAAGCCGCCCTTGCAATACTGCTGTTATTTTATTGCATTAACCGCATTTGTAAACAGCCTTACAAATTCCTGCGTTGTAATCTGTTCAGTTGCCATTTGATGGAATATAGGGCCTAAGATATCAATGCCAAAACCATCCGGCATTTCATTCTGCTGCCACGCATAAATCTTGCCCTGATTTGCCCACTCCTGAACAGCTATGGAAAACTGTCCGGGGGGATGAAGTGTTACAGATTTGAATGCGGGAACCATTCCTGCTCTGTTTACCATGTAATTATGTCCTTCCGGTGTACTTGCCATAGCAATAAGGAATTTTTTTGCTTCTTCAATATTTGCTGATTTTGCGTTTACAAGATAAAATGAAGGAGCCCCAACAAAAACCCCGTCCGTTGTTTCTCTGAGGAATGCATGAGGGACATAGCCCATTTCAAACGCGATGCCAAATTCCTTAAAGGTAGGATCTGTCCAGTTACCCTGATGAATAAACACTGTCTTGCCAATGGCAAAATCTCCAAGCTGCTGGTCGTAGCCGCCAACGCGCAGTGTGTTTCTGATGGAATATCTGAACAGCATATTGTAGTACTCTGCAAAAGATGTAAGGCGCGCATTATCAACCTGCCCATTCAACAACATATCGATATATCTGGTAGAATTATTATATGGTAAACCAAGAGTAAGATATGCGTTTACACCATGAAGCCCTGTTACCCAAGCCATACCGGGACCTGCAACCATTGAAACAACCGCATCAATGCCAAGCTGGTCTTTCATAGAATCGATCTTTTCAAACGCTGCTCTGATTGCGTTTACATTTGTTAATGTGTTAGGATCGATACCTGCCTGAGCAAGCAACGCTTTGTTATAGCCAAGACCCCAGCCTTCAATAGCAACCGGGAAACCGATTACTTGTCCATTTGCAGGATCTATATAAGCCACATCGGTATCTTTAACCCAAGGTTCATTGGAAAGGTCTGTGATTCTGCCTCCCCGTTTGGCGTCTTCATAACCTGCCTTGCCTTCTATGACAAAGATTTCAGGTTCCGTACCGGAATTGAACATAGCGGCAATATTCGGAGCATAAGGGGTTTCCCCGCCAAAACTCCTAATATTGACCCTAACACCGGTCTCTTTTTCATACTCAGCGGCATAAGCTTTTAGAGCTTCATCAATCTCAATCTTGTTACTTATGAGAGTTATCTCTGTACCGCTGAACTTTGGCTTACAGCCCATTATGAGGGTTGTAACCGTTAAAACTGCAATTAAACTAAATAAAATGCGTTTCATGTTTTCCTTCCTTCCTTACGTTTGTAAGTTTTTTAAGAACCATACAATATGATACTTCAATATATCATATCATAATCCATAACAAAGGTATACTAAAAACCGCTAGCAGTATATAAAAAAAATAATAAAAGTAAGCCATACAGTCAAGAAATTAGAAGTATTTGTACAAATATTGTGAAAATAATACCATGAAATACAAGAATTCCCAAAGAAGATAAGAGCAGACGGCTGGCAGCGGGGTCACGGACGGGGTCACGCATTAACGCGGATTTTCACGGATTAAACGCTGATTTACGCGGATTATCTATGAGAGCTAAGATAACTAATCCTATCCTAGATATATTAAAATTTTAAATTTTTAAGAATTCTAGGTTAGATATATTTATCTTAACAAGCTAATATCTCCGCGTTAATCCGCGTTTAATCTGTGTAAATCAGCGTTAATGGGTGAGCCCGTTCTTTTTCCAGCTTATTGTAAAGAATTTCACCAATGCCGGCAAAGCTGCAATTCTTTTGAAAAAACAGGGAGAAGACAATAAATCTCCCAGAGAATAAAGTCCCTTATAAATTTTTTGCGAATAAGGCTGCCACCAGGGTTCCCGTCTTGCTCCCGGCAGGGTGTCGTTTATGATTACTTTGGCTTTTAGCATTTCACGGAAGCCATCTTCTCCATGAGTCTTTCCAATACCTGAACTGCCAAAACCTCCCCAAGGAGTTTGCGCCAAGCCATGTGACATTAAATGATCATTTATCATTACGGAGCCTGCATTTATATTAGCTGCAATTATTCTTGCCCGTTTGTTATTGCGTGACCAGACAGAACCTGTCAATGCGTAGGGAGAAGAGTTTGCAATTTCCAGGGCTTCATCGTAATTGCTAAATGGTATTACTCCAATTACAGAGCCAAATATTTCATCGTCCCAAATGGGCATACCGGGTTTTATTTTTGTTAAAACGATAGCGGGGATAAATAGGCTGTCATTATCGATATTACCGGAGCTTTGAACGGCAATTTCTGCTCCTTGTTCAAGGCACAACTCTATTTGTTTTTGGACTTCTTCTTTTTGTTTTTTTGCGATCATAGGGCCAATGTCGCTGTCATTGTCATTCCCCGCACGGAGCGCCTGTACTTTTTCTTTTAGCTTGTCCATAAATGTATTGTAAATATCATTGTGAACAAGAACGCGCTGAACACCGCCGCAGGATTGGCCGGCATTTGCAAAACCTGACCAGATAACTCCCGCTACGGCGCGGTCAGTATCGGCATCTTTGCAGACTATTGCGGCATCAGCGCCGCCAAGTTCCAGAACCAAAGGAAGAAGCTGCTCTGCGGCCAAAGCCATAAGTTCTTTGCCAACGGAAGTTGAGCCTGTAAAAAAGAGCTTGTCTATTCCGCTGTTTACAAAAGCAGGCCCCGCATCTTTTCCCGGCATTTCTATATTTGTAAAAAGATTTTCAGGAAGCTCCGCAGCTTTAAGAATTTCCGCAATAATGCGCCCCGCACCGGGAGTAAGAGACGCTGTTTTAAGAATTACAGCATTCCCTGCAAGTAAAGCCATGATAACTTCAGAAAAAGGAATTGCAAAAGGATAATTCCACGGAGAAATAATCCCCACAACGCCCCAAGGTTTGTAAACCATACGGCTGCTCTTGTAAAACATAAGAATATTACCGCCGCCAATCTTTTTTGATTTACAAAGCCTGCGCCCTAAATTGATATAATACGGAACAGCCATCAAAGCGGGAATAACTTCTGCAGAAAGAGCATCTATCTTTAGCTTGCCGTTTTCTTTATGTATAATATCGATAATTTCATCGCGCTTTTCTGTAAGGGCGCGCCCTGCTTTTTTTATACAACGGGCTTTTTTGTTATATGATAGCTGTGCCCAATCACTCTGGGCTTTCCGCGCTTTTTCTACGGTTAAAGTTATTTCTTGGTTTGTCATACTCTACCCTTAAAATCATCCATAGCATGGCTTATGCCAAAGAAATTTGCCGCCCAATCCATAAATCCAACAGGCATTAACCTTAATAAATAAACAGAATACACAAAACGCGGCATAATCAAAAGTTTTTTCTTTTTTAAAACAGCGGATACAATTTTTTTAGCTGCGTATTCCGGTTTTAAAATTGGCAGTAACAAAGGAAAGCGGGTTTTTACCCCATCAAACATTCCGGTATTTATAAAGAAAGGGCAAACCACTGTGGTTTTAATCGCGCTTTTCATTCGTTTTAATTCCATTCTAAGCGATTCATTAAAACCAAAAGCCGCAAATTTTCCGGCGCAATAATCCGGCAATCCGTTTACACCGATAATTCCTGCCGCTGAAGAAATATTTACAATATGACCTGAGTTCCGCTCAACCATGCCGGGTAGGAATGCTTTGCAAGTCCAAAAAAGAGAAAGAGTATTTATGTTTATGGTTTTGATAATATTTTCATCAGGAAGGCTCAAGAAAAGCGGCCCCGGCTCAGGGTTCTGCGGTTTTTTAGAAACAATTCCCGCATTATTTATAAGAATATCTACAGGCCCGTAATCCGCAATTAATTTTTTTGCCTGACTGTAAATATTTTCCTTATCGGAAACATCACAGATCATACCCTTAATAAACAAGCCTGTTTCCGAAGCTTCATTTTCCGCGGCCTTAATTCCATCGCCGTTAATATCCCAAATAATAACTCTGGCCTGCTTTTTTGCAAAAGCAAAAGCCATGAGCTTTCCAATCCCGGACGCCCCGCCGGTAACCAAAATTACTTTGTTTTGTATGTTTTTCATAGATGACATTATAGCAGTTTTTGTCAGGATGGGGAAGTGGGTTTTGTCCCCGCATTTGCTAATTTATTACATATTCATTACCTCGCGCGGAGGCGCTGAGATATGAGGACGCGGAGAGCTATGAGAGCTTAGATTTCTTATCCTATCCTAGCTATATTAAAATTTTAAAATTTTTTAAGATTTCTAGGTTAGATATATTTATCTTAACTATCTAATATCTCCGCGTTCTCCGCGTCTCAGCGCCTCCGCGCGAGGGTTTTTGTTACCTGCTACCTGCTACTGTCCCCCCAGCGCCGCCCTCGGCAAGTAATCGTCGGAGAAGTTGAGGCTGTTCCAGAGAGTATGAGAAAATTGGAAAATCGACTTGACAAAGGTAAGCCAATGGGTTATAGTGTAAAAGTGCAAAACACTTCATTATTAACTGTTGTTGAAACTCCCTCGTTTTTACAAGATTCTAAAAAGTTGCTGGACAAAGATGAATGTGAGGCTCTTATTACTTATTTGGCATCCAGCCCCAATGCAGGAGTTCTAATTAAGGGGACAGGAGGAATCAGAAAGCTAAGGTGGGCAGGCGAAAATATTGGAAAAAGCGGGGCATACAGAGTTATTTACTTTTTTCATTCGATGGAGATTCCGCTTTTTATTTTGAATGTTTTTGCAAAAAATGAAAAAGTCAATATTACCCAAGCCGAGCGAAATGAATTGAAAAAATTAGCCGGTTTATTGGTAAAACAATATAAAACAGAGAGGAAAGATGATGGGCGGAAAAAGAATAATTGAAGGTATGAAAGAAGCGTTAGCTATTTCCAAAGGGGAACTTCCAAAAAACTCATACAAAATACACATACCTGAAAACATTGATGTAAAAGCAATCAGGGAAAAAATTGGTTTATCCCAGACTTCATTTGCCAACAGTTTTGGGCTTTCAGTTTATTCACTTCGTAACTGGGAACAAGGAAAACGCTATCCGGATCCTGCCGCTAGAGCATACCTAAAAGTAATTGAAAAAGCACCTGATATTATTATGAAAGTTTTAGCGGTATAACTTTCTTGATTATTACATATTCATTACCTCGCGCGGAGGCGCTGAGATATGAGGACGCGGAGAGCTATGAGAGTTTAGATTTCTTATTCTATCCTAGCTATATTAAAATTTTAAAATTTTTAAGATTTCTAGGTTAGATATATTTATCTTAACTATCCAATATCTCCGCGTTCTCCGCGTCTCAGCGCCTCCGCGCGAGGGTTTTTGCTACCTATTCCCTGCTACTGCCCCCCAAGCACCGGACCCGGCAAGTTGTCAACCATAGGCCCCCGTAAAATAGGATACCCTCGTTCCGCAAGCGTAGTAAAAATCCATGCGCCAGACCAGTAGTCGTCAGAGAAAGACAAACCGCCCGAAGTAGTAAAAGGCTCAAAGCTCTCCCTAACAGGATTGGCAACGCTGTAAGTATTACCAGTACGGGTTACTCTTATACGATATTGCGAAGAACTGCCGCCGTTAGTTGCAATATTAAAGATAAAGTCCATAGTATCACCGGCAGTAAGAGAGCTAAGGTTGACATAGGTAACACCAGTAGAACCATTCCATACACCATTGCCGCCGCTCATAGTTGAGCTTGCAATTCCTGTACCGCTGGGATCGCTGACAGTAATACCGCCGATTGCAACATTAGACGCATTTACGTCTGTTGTTCCATTATCGATAACCCCCAGCAAACTCAAAGTACCGCCCATAGTCGGTGTGGCATAAGTAACCGGCGGAGAACTCCCCCACAAATCACGCCCAAACCGCTCCGCTGCCGCAAAATCCGCGCCGTGCAGATTGGTTGGCAAGCGGTTTCCCTCCGCAGGCGTAACATTCGCAGGATTGGCATTGTTGGCGTAAGTGGCGCTGAAAAGCTCCATATCGCTAATGGCGCGGTTGTTGGTTAAAGCCCCCGTACCAGTGCCTCTAATCCGCCCGATATTTCTTGTGTTGGGACCCGTAACCGTAACACTATCGCCAAAAACAGCGCTGTTGCTAATGGGTCTTGCACCGGCATCCCCCACAAGACCGCCGACTGAAGTCTGACCACTGGTGTAGGTTCTTGTGTAGTTAGAAACAAC
>Ga0099364_10003206_pt1 | contig 25520 bp, 19 predicted proteins | sample TergutTh196P3_FD_73070 | JGI IMG/M metagenome (GOLD analysis project Ga0099364, IMG submission 73070) | Microcerotermes parvus P3 segment gut microbial communities from Pointe-Noire, Republic of the Congo - Th196 P3 | ecosystem: Host-associated > Arthropoda: Insects > Digestive system > Gut ...
TACAGACAATTCAGAAGAAAAAGGATTGTCTCTTTTAAAATCCGGCAGCCATTCATTGCCTGTAATAAGTTCCTGGCAGAAGCCATCTTCTATATCGAACTCTTTTAACCACGACATAACCGTGTCATAATCTTTTTCTGAAACGAAGCAGCCGGGCATAGGACGGCTTCTGCCGTGAACGGGAGTATACTGTGTCATGATAGAAAGCAGTGCGCCGGTTGCCGCGTTATCTGCAAACCAGCGAAGAACCCGGCGAGTAGATTCTAGATGACCGGGTAAAATCAGGTGACGTATAATAACTTTGTCCGGCTTGTTGTTTTTGATATTGATCATTTTTAATATTGCCGCCGCTGCCGTTTCCGGATAATCGGGAGCGTTAAAGTATTTTGCAGAAATTTCTCCATCCAGCGTTTTTAAGTCGGGCAGGTAAATATCAACATGGTCTTTTAACATTTCAAGAGCTTCTATGCTTTCGTAACCTGATGAATTCCAAAGTATAGGGATTTTTATTCCATGTTCTCTCGCTGCTGAAAACCCTTCCACAAAAGCAGGAATTGCGTGGCTTCCCGTTACAATATTGATATTTTCCGCCCCATTTTTATTTAGGGCAGTGCAAATTTTTACAAACTCTTCAGCGGAAACTTCGCAGCCCAAAGCAGGTCTGTCGCCTTCTCTCTGAGAAACCTGATGATTCTGACAAAAGGAGCATCCTAAATTGCAGCCACTTACAAAGATTGTTCCTGACCCGCCGCTGCCAACCAGCGGCGGCTCTTCTCCCCTGCGAATTAATGCAACCCCGATTCTTAAAGCGCTTGTTTCACCGCAAAAACCAATTTCACCTACCAGACGATTAACACCGCAGTTTCGGGGACAGAGCCTGCACATTTTATAAGCATGAATCAATTTGGTCATCATTAAAGACCAAACTTTAAACCAACATGCACTCCAAGACCACCGGTATTCCAAAAATTAAAAAATTCATAAGACCTTGCTTCTATACCTAAATCTAGTTCCAATATTCTTAGGTTAAAAGTAACATGTAAATTATTTTTCCATATACGGTCTTCAAAATTTACACCGGCAGTAAGAGTAAGTAAATTAATTAAATCGAACTTTGCCTTTACGCCATATTCCATAGAGAACGGTTCCAAATATAAAGGATTTATGGAAAAGCCAAGCTGCGGAGTTAAAGTAAGCAAACGGCTTCCCATTGGCCGCCATGCAATCCATAATTTAGCCCTGAAAGGCCGTTCAACACTAATTTTATCCTCCCCATATACAGGATCATTAAAAAGATCGTTATCGTCAAAAAAATCGTCATTATCTATGAAGTCAAAAACATTTTCCAGCGTGTCGACATCCACCGTAAAACCACCTGATAACTGCGTATAATGCCTTAACACCGCCGGGTGTATGGGAATATGCATAAAATCCATACCAATATCAAAATCGAATAACGCAAATACTTTATACAAACCTGCCGCCCTATACAGCGGATATTCAAATCCAAAACTAATATCAAAACCGGGCGCTGCAGAAAAAGCGTTTATGTCAAATTTGATATTATCAATATCATCAATCTGTAAAGCAGTATAAATGCGCATATCGTATTCAAGGTTTAAATAAGGTGTATCTGTTGTGTCAAATGTATATACTATATCCGGTTTTGAATACAACACTGAATAATAAACAGAAGGCCTGAATTTAAGTTTAAAATGATTAACGTTAAAAAAGAAATTCAAGGCGGCATCCGCAAAGACAGCAAAACTGGCATCAGATTTTTCATCTATTGCCTGATCTAAAGAAATTAAATTCTTGGAAAGACCTATATGCCCATAATAGTTAATATTTGCAGAAATTCCAAAACCCCAGATATTGTTAATATTAAATCCAAGATAAAAAGGCGTTATATCCAAACCGGTATTTAAATTTAAGCCGCCTGTAAAATTGTCCAAATCCAGAACCATTCTTTCCTGACGAAAATCACCAAGAGAAAAAAAATCATTGGAAAAATCAAAACCTGCGTTAAGCCCAAGCTCTACTGTCCTGTCTTTAAACCTGAAACCGGAATCATAAAATAAATCCTGCGCATAAACGCCGGAGAAAATAAGCGTTAGAGCTATTGGGAATAATATTATTTTTTTCAAAATAATTTCCATCCTTCCGGTATCTTTATCTTAGGTATCTCAGGGACATCCAATACAATATTTAAAGCGGCGCTAAATACAAATTCTTCTAAAGTAAGAGACCGTGGAACAGCTACGGTTTCTCCTTCATAAAATTTTAATTTAAACTCAGGAATAAAAGGATAACCAATGGCATCTTTATCGATTATAATTTGCAGTGAGTCACTGGTCATGTTATTCTCGATAGGATGAGGCGCTCCGGCGCTGGTTACTATTAGTTCTGCTTCTAAAAAAGGATTTTTGTTAAACTTAACAGCAATATTTGCATCTTCTATATATTCAATAAATGAATCATCTTCTTCTGATGACCTGCCGAAAAAATCTCCTCCATCAGAAAACATATCACCAAAAGGCAGATCAAACTCGGCTCCGCCCGGTCCTACTTCAAACTCACATGGAAACCAAAGGACAAATTCCAGTAATATGGGCAATGGTTCATCCAGCCAGCTTGCATAAATTGTCTCTCCGCCCTTGATATAAACCTTAAAAGCAACCTCTAATTCTTCAGAAAATTCCAATTCAAACTGATTAGTACCGGCAGGGGGATCAATTCCAAAATAATCAGTATCATCAAAAGAAATCCCGCTGCTTTCGCTTGCGCCAAAATTTTTTTCGCCGTTCAGATCAAGCCTAATTTCAAGAGTATTCATAAAATCAACATTATCGCCCGACATATAAACTCTTGCTATTATGGGTTTTAATTTAAATCCATCTAAAGGCGTGCCGGAAAAATCGGGGGCTTTTATTGGAATGGGATAAGACGAAAAAATAAGAAGTTCTCCTAAATCAGGAACTTCAAATTCATCTAACGGGGAAAACGGAAGGTTCATAAATGATTTTAAACGCCCAATAACCTCTGACGCTTCGGCATCATCCTGGAGATCTTCATTATAAAGCTCTGCATAGATTAGATAGGTTAAAGTATCTATGTTATTACAATCCAACATTTTTATCTTTAAATCTTCATTTCCAATATCAAAGTTCAGTTCGCCAAATATATCCGATACATTAAAATCGTCCATGTCTGCATTAAAGCGTAATTCGGGGGTTGTTTTTTTAATTTCAACTTCTTTTGGAAATCGAAGCTCATCGCACGAAAAAACAGAGAAGATTAAAAAGAAAAAAAAGATGCTTCTAAGGAGTTTTTTCAAAATATACCTCTATATTAAATATACGGCATTTTAGACAAAATATCTAATGTGGTTTTATTTAAATCTTCCTTATCAATGCCCCAATTTCGACCAAAATGGGCATATAGTGCGTCAGATAAAGCCAAAAATTTGTTAAAAAATCCGGGGGGTTGTTTCCAATTAAGATTGATTTTTCTTCTATTGACGATAAGCTCATAAAAACGGGCAAAATTTTTTATACGATGGATGTCATTGGCGCTCATTGCAGAGGTTTCCATTACTTCATAAGGCGGCTTGGTGTTATAAACCATTCCAAACTCATTACTATAACGGGCAATCGGAGCGCCGGGGAGTAATTTTAGAATGCCTAATTGGATTTCTATAGCGGGGAGCGGGGAAATAGGCGTATCAGTCATCATTATCATCATCAATTTGTCGAAACCGGCGGCAAAGGATTCCATGTCCTCTCCGGGCAGCCCTGCAATAAGGTCGGCATGGATAATAGCGCTGGTCTTTTGCCGCAGGAAGCGCAATGTTTCCGGTATTTTTTCATGTGCAGAACCGGCGGACTGCCTGCCCGGCAGCCCTATCCTCATAGCAGTCTCACTGTTTAGTGTTTGAATACCAATCTCCAGCCGCAGGCTGCCGGGCGGAAAGCGGGTAAGTGTTTCTCGCAGTTCCGGTGGAAAGAGGGTTGGCGCCATTTCAAAGTGGACAGTGAACGGCCTCTCTTTAAGTTTTTCAAGAAAAAAATCCATTATCATAATTGCCCGTTTAATGTTTGCGTTAAATGTCCTGTCCAGAAACTTAAAAGTTTTTACAGCGCGTGTTATCAATATGTTCATCTCCGCAAGAAACGGTTCCAGCGGAAATTCTCTAACCGGATGTTTGTCTGCGGCGCTTAGGCAGAAATCGCAGTTAAAAGGACAGCCTCGACCGGATTCAACATAGATAAGTTTTTGCGCGATGTCTTGATCGGCGTAGAGATGATAGGCAGTTTTTATTTCTTTTATATTTTTAACCACAGAGAACACAGAGAACACAGAGGAAGATTTATTGTTAATTATATCTTCACATAATTTTCTGAAAGCTATTTCTCCTTCACCCCGGATTACATAATCGGCATATTGGAAAATCTGTGCGTCTTCCGGCAAATAAGAAACTTCAGGGCCTCCAAGCACAATTAAAGGAAGCGGGGAGGGAGTTTGATTCTGTATCCATATTTTTTTTAATTCTTTTAATAGTTCGATTGTGGCAATATGATTCCAGATTGAAACAGAAATTCCTAAGATTTTAGGATTAGCTGCAACAAGAGCATCAATCTTTTCTTGCAAAGGCTGGCGTAATGCAAACTCAATTATCTGGCACCGATCTTCTAGTTCATCAAGATTGGCTTTAAGCAGCCGAAGCGCAAGCGAAGGGTGTATCCATTTAGCGTTAATAGTAGTTAGCACAATATCTTTATTCATTGTTAACTGTTAATTGCTAAACAAACCAACGGTGCCAGTTCTCCATTCTTCGCGGGCTTCCATTACAATACGTTCAACTTCAAACCAGTTATCTGCGCGGGGCCCCGGCATATCACGATTGGTGGAATTACTGAACACTATCGTTTTACAACCCAGCTTGCGCAGATTGATTATATTCTCCGGAGCATCATCAATATAAACATTAGCGCCAACTGCGCCTTTGTCGTTCATAAAACAAATGTCCCAGTATGGAATGTCGTTTTTATCCAGCCAGTCAACTGTTTGAGTAATTGTTGTGCGATGAGAAAATTTTAAAAAGAGCCGGTGGGTAATAATGCGGATGCGAATTCCCTGACTGGACAGTTTTCGCAGAATTGCCGGTGCATTTTCTATCGGTTCCATATCACTAAAAATGTTTCGCTGTGTTACGGCAAAACGATGCAGACGGTCGTAGCCGCCGAACTCATCAAGTCCCCATTCGTTAAGACCAAAAGAAACATCCTTTGTAAGTGATTCAAGCGGTTTGTTAAGCCATTCAGCGGCAATTTTACGAATTGCACCGTAAAAGTCGCCAACCACTCCGTCAAGATCAACTCCAAAAATAAAACTGCTGTTTTCCATATTACCCTCGTTATCTTTCTTTGGAAATTAGAACCACCATACTGCGGGCTTTAACGTTATAAATATTCTGAGAAGAAAGACGTTTTTCTTCACCGGGTAACAGTATATCATTAGGCGACTGTAATCCGGTATCTACAACACGCAGCCATTCTTTTTTTGCAGGCGGCGCAGCCAGTAGAAAGGGCTGGACTTCGACCCCTGAGTTAAACATGATAAAGAAATCATTGTCGTCCCTGTCAGCAAGCGTATCCGCTTTGCTGCCGTCTATCCGCAGAGCAAGAGCGCCGCCTATCTTGTCCCAATCGGGAGACTGCCCTTTTTCGTCAAACCAACTTATATCGGGGATGGCATTGTAATTGCCCCCCCTGCCGGTATAAAACTCGGGGCGCATAAAACAGGGATGGCGGAGGCGGAAAGCTATCATCTCTTTTACAAAACGGAAAAGCTCTTTATACTGCTCAAGAAATTCCCAATTGAACCAGGAAATTTCATTATCCTGACAATAGGCATTATTGTTGCCTCCTTGAGTACGCCCAAATTCATCGCCACCAAGAATCATCGGCGTACCAAGAGACACCATCAACGTAGCAAAGAAATTTTTTAGCTGTCTTTTTCTTATTATCCTTATAACAGGATCCGGCGTAACGCCTTCGTGTCCATAGTTGTAACTTAAGTTATTATCGCTGCCGTCCCAATTATTCTCACCGTTGTCATCGTTATGTTTGTCGTTATACGAAACAAGGTCTTTCAGCGTAAAGCCGTCGTGGCTTGTTATAAAATTGATTGAGTGGAACGGTTTGCGTCCGTCTCTTAAATACAAATCGGAACTGCCGGAAAGGCGCGTTGCAAACCAGCGTGTTTCTTTATGAGTCCCTCGCCAGTATTTGCGCACATTGTCGCGGTATTTATCATTCCATTCAGCCCACCTGCCGCCCGGAAACCAGCCCACCTGATAAGCGCCGCCGGCATCCCATGCCTCTGCAATTATCTTTGTAGAACTTAAAACGGGATCTTCCGCAATTTGTTCAAGTGTCGGCGGATTTTCCATTATATTTCCATGCTGATCCCGCCCCAGTATCGAACCAAGATCAAAACGGAACCCGTCAACGTGCATTTCCATTACCCAGTAACGCAGGCAATCCATGATGAACGTACGCACTACAGGGTGATTACAGTTCATTGTATTGCCGCAACCGGAATAATTTTGATAATAGCGGGGGTTCTCGCTTAATATGTAATAGATCGAATTATCAAGTCCGCGAAAAGATAAAGTCGGCCCCTGCTCGTTGCCTTCCGCAGTGTGGTTAAATACAATGTCAAGAATTACTTCTATTCCCGCCTTGTGCAAAGCTTTTACCATCTCTTTAAACTCACGCACCTGAGCGCCGGGAGTTTGATCAGAAGCATAAGAACCTTTGGGCGCGAAAAAAGCCGCCGTTGAATACCCCCAATAATTTGTTAGCTTTTTTCCTTTTGAATTGTGCCGGGGGATTTCGTTCTCGTTAAATTCCTGAACGGGCAATAACTCAAGACTGGTTATTCCAAGGTCTTTAAGATAAGGAATTTTTTCTATAACTCCGCGGTATGTTCCCGGATGCGCCGCTGCGGAATTGGGATGAGCGGTAAATCCTTTTACATGAGTTTCGTAAATCACGCTGAAGCGCAGCGGATAATTAAGCGGCTTATCTCCTTCCCAGTCAAAAAAGTCATCAATAACAATACATCTGGGTTGATGTTTTATATTATCTTTTTTTGAACCGGTAAGATCGCGTCCGGGCTTGGAAGGGTCATAGCTTAAACATTTAGAGTAATCCCAATTAGAAATATCCGTTAATGCTTTTGCATAGGGATCCAAAAGCGCTTTATGCACATTAAACCGCAATCCTTTTTCTGGAACAAACGGCCCGTCAGCGCGGTACAGATAACAAGTACCTGCTTTAAGTCCGCTAATAAAACAATGCCATATATTGCCAGTCTTGTTCACGCTAGGGTTCAGCGGAATTTCTTTCCACCGGCTGTCCGGCTGTGCGGATTCAAAAATGATAAGAGTTACGGCTGTAGCATTCCTTGAGAAAATCGCAAAGTTTACACCTTCATGCGTAAGCGATGCCCCAAGAGGCTGCGCTTTCCCTGTTTCCGATGCAATGATGTCGAGATTCATATGGGTAGATTATAGCATTAGTAAAGGGGTAGTGAGTAGGGGGTAGAGTTAAAAAGCAAAGAGCAATCAAGAAAGGGATGGATAATTTTTTAAACATGGATTTTCACCCTTCACCCTTTTCCATTTATCTGATACAATACGCTCATGGGAATATCTCGCATTTTACGATACGGACTTTTTATTTACGAATGTGTTAGAACTGTCGTATTGGCTTTTTCTCTTGCTTTCCTTCTGCCGAATTCTACCGCAATTCCCTGGATGGCTTTTACCGCTGCGGGGGCGCTTTTTCCTCTTATGGCTCTTTTTATATGGATCGACATTGATCGATATAAAAGCTTTCTTTCATTATATATGGGCGGAAAATGTATCGGCATTTTCGCATTTTTAAGCTGGTCTGTCATAAATAGAAATTTTACAATGATAACAATTTTTTTATCCGCCGAAATATTATTAGTCGTCTGCGATATATTAGCTCTGGCGGCTGCCTATAGATTAATTTTAAAAATAAGAAAGACGGAAGAAACAACCGCAGATATGCAAAAGGAGGAAGTACAATGCGAATAATTCCAATAGCCAGCGGAAAGGGCGGCGTAGGTAAATCATTGGTTGCGGCAAACATGGGGGTGGCTTTTGCCCAGAACGGGAAACGTGTAGTGTTGGCGGATTTAGATCTTGGCGCATCAAACCTTCATCTGGTATTAGGTCACCAGGCGCCAAAGATGGGCATTGGAACATTTCTTAATAACATTAAATCCAATTTTGGGGATGTTATTGCCGACACCGATGTTCGGGGTCTCAGGTTCATTCCCGGCGACAATGAAATCCCCGGAACGGCAAATCTTACGGCAACTCAGCGCAGAGCTTTGGTAAAACAACTTCTTGCATTAAAAGATGATACTGATATTTTGATTCTTGATTTGGGAGCCGGAACCCATCAATCTATATTAGAGTTCTTCCTGCTTTCGAATCAAGGTATTGTAGTCTCAGCCCCTGCGGTAACAGCAGTACTTAATGCTTATGTATTTTTAAAAAACACAGTCTTCCGGCTTATGTTCAATTCGTGCAGCAGAGGTTCTCCTGCCGGAGCCCATTTGGAAAAGCTGCGAAAAGAAGGGACAGGACACGCAAAGCTTTATGTTCCCAAAATACTGCCGGACATAAAAAAGATTGATCCGGCATCTTACGAAAAATTTATTAAAAGGCTTGATATGCTGCGTCCGCGCCTTATTATGAACATGGTTGATGAACCAAAAAACGCCGATGTTGCAATGAAGATACGCCGTTCATGCGAAGAATATCTTGATTTAAAAATCGAACACATGGGAATAATCTACCGCGACACATTACAGGATACAGCTTTAGCCTCTAGGCTGCCCATCATCCTTTATAAACCGCAATCACTGTTATCACAGGCAATTTACCGCATTGCCGATAAAATTCTGCAAAGCCCAGAAGATGACTTTACGCCTGACGAAAAACAAATCAACGAAAGTTTCCAGGAAGCGGAACTTGAAGCGGAAATCGATTTTGATACCAAACTTAATTATGTAGAAGACCTTCTACATTCGGGTGCGATGAGTCAGGGCGATTTAATCGAAACCGTAAAATCCCAGCAATTGGAAATCTCAAAACTAAAAAAAGAGAATAACTTTATAAAGTTAAAACTAACCCGCGCAATGCAACAGGGTTATAAGGTATAATAAAGAGGTGACTATGCTTTTATCAATTTCTTATCCATCATGGTTAAAACCGGAGATAATCCCGGGGTTTCCAATACGCTGGTACAGCCTTATGTACATAGTCGCATTTGGAGTTGCATATTTTCTTTATCGAAGGCAAATAAAAGAACGCAAGTTTCCGATGTCAGAAGATAATCTTTACAGTTTGTTTTGTTGGGGAATTTTGGGCTTGATTTTAGGCGCACGTTTTTTTCATGCGTTAATTTATTCGGGTACATATTATTTAAAACAACCGTGGTTGATTTTTTGGCCGTTCAGTGACGGCAGGTTTACAGGTCTGCAGGGAATGAGTTATCATGGCGGAGTTATAGGCGGCACGCTTTCGGTTATTCTTTATGCTAAGGTTAAAAAATTTAATTTTAGAGAGTTAACTGATATGTTTGCCGCAGCCATCCCGCTTGGCTACACTTTTGGCCGTTTTGGTAATTTTACCAATGGCGAACTTTACGGCAGGGTAACAACAAGCCCGCTGGGAATGATTTTTCCCAACGCGGCAAAGCTGCCTGTAAGTGAAAGCTGGGTTGTTGAGGTAGCGGAAAAAACCGGCGTTCCGCTGGATGGAATAGTTGTAAACCTGCCGCGCCACCCGTCCCAACTTTACGAAATGATTTTTGAAGGCATAATACTCTGGGCAATAATCTGGTTTTTTAGAAACAGAAAACCGTTTAACGGTTTTTTAATCGGTCTGTACTTTCTGGGTTATGGATTCTTTCGCTTTATTATCGAATACTTCCGCGAGCCTGATTCACACATGGGTTACCCCATCGACTTTGCCAAATCCAATCTTCCAACCGCGTTAAGCCATCCGCTTTTAAGTTTCTCTACAGGTCAAATCCTGTGCTTTTTAATGATGGTATTCGGTGTATTATGGATAGTGGTCTGCTCCCGCCTGCCCGGCAAAGAACCTATACGCATTTACAGCGAGGAGCAAATAAAACCTCATGTTAAAGCCGAAACATCAACCGAACGTAACAAACAACGGAAATTGCGCAAAAAACTAAGGTAACTCGTTACCAAGTTATAAGGTTATCAACATTGTCAAAAGTAAAATAACAACGCCTAAGCCAATAAATGCGGCAATTAACACCCATGACGGTAATGGTTCGGCAGAGGGGCGATATTTTTTTTTCTTTATTTTGGATTCTACTATTTCATTAGAATCAGACGAAGTAGAATAGCCGCACATGGGACAGCCGTTCTGAAACATTCTGTCGGGGCCGGAATAAGTGCAGGACGGGCAGCGGACAGAGGCGAAAAAACGGCCGCAATAAGGGCAGGCTTTTACCTCGCTCCCTACTTCATAACCGCAATTGTCGCAAAAAAAACGGGGCTTCTTTTTTTTCATAAGTTAAGCTGTTTTTACTTCGGCGCTTGCAGAAGCCGCAGGGCATTGTTTGGCAGCAGGACAGGATGCGCTGCACGGCGACTGCCCGTCAGTGTTTCCTGAGGGTACCGTTTTTCCGGCGGACGGCTTGGTGTCTTTTTTTTCTGTCTTTGCAGACCTGTCTGTAACATAAAACCCGGCTCCTTTAAAAATGACACCGGTGCCGCCAAAAATGAGGCGGCGCACTTCCTTGCCGCACTGCGGGCATTCTTTTACAGGCTGATCAGTCATGGTCTGGAAAACTTCAAAACCATGTCCGCAGCTTTTACATTCATATTCATAAGTAGGCATATCTGTTATTAATATAATAAATATATTGATAAAAGTAAAGAATTAAAATTCGCGCCGACATTTAAAATTCGCACTCTTGATACACTCTTTCCAATATGGTAAGATTCGGGTATATGGAACAAATTAAGGCCATACTCTTTGACTTCGATGGCGTTATGACTTACGACAAAACGGGCATAGAATCAATATGCAAGTATATTTCCGGTTATATGAACATTGATAAAGACATTTTCGAAAATGAGTACAGGAAGTTTATTGGCGACTTAATCTTTGGTAAAACAACCCATGAACAAATATGGGATAGATTGTGCTGCGATTTGAACATGAACATCCCCATAGCATTTTTATACCATTCATTTAATCAAACTCCAATTGATAGAGATATGTATGATTTGGTTTTAAAGCTAAAGAATCAAGGTTTTAAAACCGGATTGATATCCGGCAATTTTGCAGACAGGATGGATTATATAAAGCACAAGTTTGAATTAGATAAGCATTTTGATATATTCGCAATTTCGGGATCACTTGGATATGGAAAAGAATCAGAAAAAATTTACTTGTGGACTCTAGAACAACTGGGAATTAAACCTGAAGAAACTATCTTTATTGATAATCAAGATAAAAACCTGCTTATCCCGCGAAAACTTGGAATGCATGTAATCTATTTTTGTGATGAAAAAAGAGACTGGCACAGGCTTGCAAGCAATATGGAAAAATTTGGAATTGCGATAAATTAACTTTGGTGACCCGGCATAAAATTTTTTAGAATGAAATCTTATCCCAGAGCGACATCCAGTATCATCATGATTAAAAACCCTGCCATAACTCCCATTGTTCCAAGATGGGAATGTTTGCCCATATTTGCCTCCGGGATTAGCTCTTCAACCACTACATATATCATAGCACCTGCGGCAAAAGATAAAAGCCAAGGCATAAGGGGCGCTATCCACAATGCCAGAAGCACAGCGATAAAACCAAAGACAGGTTCCACAAAACCGGACATTGCTCCCCATAAAAAAGATTTGCCTGTTGAAAATCCTTCCTGCCTCAGGGGGAGTGAAATTGCGGCTCCTTCAGGGAAATTTTGTATGCCGATACCAAGAGCCAACGCAATTGCCGGTGTGTACATTTCAGGTGTGCCGCCGTTTTGCGCCGCTAAAGCAAATGCAAGCCCCACTGCCATACCTTCCGGTATATTGTGCAAGGTGACGGCTGAAATAAGAAGAGTGGTTCGTTTTGATTTGGAAGCTAAACCTTCTTTAATATTTGTAAATGGATGCAAATGCGGAATGAGCTGATCCAAACCAAATAGAAATAAAACACCAAGTATAAATCCGCCTGCCGATGGTATCCATCCCGGCAGCCCCATTGCTTCGGCTTCTTCAATAGCGGGGAGCAGCAAGCTCCATACAGAGGCGGCAATCATAATCCCGGCTGCAAACCCAAGAAAAAATTGCTGCATTTTTCCCGGATCAGTCTTTCTAAATAAAAAAACAGTGGCTGCTCCAAGAGTTGTCATAAGACAAATAAAACCCAACCCGACACTTGCATATAAAAACGCTTGCATAGTTATTCTCCTTTTACAAATTTATCAACAGCCCTAGCAAAACTTTTAAATCATCTTCAGTTAACCGGGCGGTTTTTATATCGATATTGTTCCCATTTTGAATTGGAGGATTTGCAAGTAAAATAGAGGCTAGTTCAAAATCTGCGGGCGCAAGTGCTGAAGCAAAACCCAAAACTGTTGCGGCTCCCCGCGCTTGTGTTTGGGTTTCAAAAATTAAACGGATTAACGCTTCATACTCCCCCGCTATTGGATAAATATTTGTAAATAATTGTTGAATGGGAAAATTTAAGGGGATGCCCGCATTGTTCATTATGCCGGAAAGTACGGTACCGGGATCATTCATCCAACATGAAAGAGGAGCTCCGTCTGCAAATTCATTAAACCCTTCAGGAATTTCTATTCCGGGTACTGCCGCATGAGGCTCTGCCGGCTGCCCTCTTCTTGTAAATGAAACTGCAAACGCCTGCCTTGCCGTCATTGCAATAGAAAGACCTACAGATGGCGCATACCAGTAAGTTCTTCCTTCAGAGTCAATTTGCTTTTCCCAGTGCTTGTTTGCTCCAAGCGCCATTGACGCTCTTGAATTGGGATAACTCCCCCATGCCGCAAGTTGAAACTGCCGCCCGCTTTCATTGGGAAACAAAGCAGCCGCCGCAATATTAGTTCTATCCAACATTTGTTTTGTCTGTTTATCTTGCAATTCTTCTATCGGCAAAAGATCGATAATTGAACGGGACTGCTTAACATCTGCAAGTATGTAAACTGATGCACCGGCATCCAGAGGCAGGTGCGTCTCTTCTAAAACGGAATTGAATTGCGTTGGTACACTTTTACAAGAGAAGAAATTTAAACCACAGAGGACACAGAGAACACAGAGGAATTTTGGTTTTATATTTTTTACCCTTTTTACACTCATAGTTTTATCCTACCTAGTCCCTAGTCCCTGTTCCCCGCCAATTGAATCGCTATTTGCCATTTGTCTTCCCCCGCTTCTATTTCAATTTGCCCATCAACTTTTGCCCACTCCGTCTTAATTGCCAGGGTTTCTGAGGCGGCTATATGGCCGAATTTTTCCCAGGCTTCTTTTAGTGAGTCGGAGCCGTAAACTTGCAGTGAGATACGGTCTGTTACGGATAAGCCCTGTTCTTTACGGGCGTTTTGAATGCCCCTGATTAGGTCGCGGATATCGCCTTCCATGGAAAGTTCACGGGTTATTTCTGTGTCGAGACCTACGGTGATGGTTCCTTCGTTAAGGACTCGCAGGTTTGCTTTTTCGTTACGGCGAATGTCAAGTTTTTCTGTTGTTAGTTCCAGTTTTTTTGTTCCGCCCTCTCCCTCAACATCAATGGATAAAGGTTTTCCTTCTATAATACTCTGAATTTCTGCGTGGGTTAGCGCTTCTATTTTGGCGGCGGCGGCTTTCATATCTTTGCCAAGTTCTTTGCCTAAAATACGGAAGTTGGCTTTTACTTCGTATTCAACAAGGGCTTCTTCATTGTCAGAAAAAACTATCTCTTTTACATTTAGTTCTTCACTGATAATTTCTGCCATTTCTACAAGAGCCGCCTTTTCATCTTTGTTGCGCGTAACAATCTCCGCTTTGTTTAGCGGCTGGCGCATTTTTAAATTATACTGCGATCTAAGAGACCGCCCGATAGAAACCGCAGCCATAACCGTTCCCATACGGAATTCAAGCGAGCTGTCGCGGCGGTTTTCATTTGGCTTTGGGAAATCGGCAAGATGTACTGATAACGGATTGCTCTCTTGCCGCAGGTTTTGCCAGATTGAATCTGTAGTAAAGGGCATGAAGGGGGCTGCAACTGTTATTAATGTCATTAGCGCTTCATAAAGAGTGCCATAAGCGTCAAGTTTGTCGTTGTCATTTTCGCTCTTCCAAAACCTGCGGCGGGAGCGGCGAATGTACCAGTTGTTAAGCAGGTCTATAAAGCGCAGGATTGGGCTTATTGCGCGGTTAAGATCATAGGCATCAAGAGCGGAGGCAACTTTTTCTACAAGGGTTTGCGTTTCACTCAATATCCATTGATCCAACGGAGACTGTGGTTTGTCAGGCGCGCCAACAGGCTTTACATTATCAATATTTGCATAAGTAACAAAAAATGAGCAGGCATTCCACAATGGAAGGATTATGCTTTTCATTACTTCTTTGACACCGTCATCGCTGTAACGGAGATCGTCAGCTTTTACCACGGCGGAATGTACAAGGAAAAGGCGTAATGCATCCGCGCCAAATAAATTGATAACCTCGTTTGGGTCGGTGTAGTTACGGAGGCTCTTGCTCATTTTTTTTCCGTCAGAGGCAAGAACCAATCCGCTTACAACGCAGTTGTTAAACGCCGGCTTTTTAAAAAGAGCCGCTGCCAAAACGGTAAGCGTGTAAAACCAGCCTCTAGTTTGGTCGAGCCCTTCACTGATAAAATCCGAAGGGAAGTGGCTTTCAAAAAATTCTTTATTTTCAAAAGGATAATGACTTTGCGCATACGGCATAGCACCCGATTCAAACCAACAATCCAAAACTTCCGGGACTCTTGTCATTGTTCCGTTACACGACGATCCTGTTTTTGAACACGGTATTGTAATTTCATCGACAAAATGTTTGTGCAAATCTTCAGGGTATGTTCCGGAGAGTTCTTTAAGTTCCGCACGGCTGCCAACGCAGTGCAATTTTCCGCACTCTGCACACCGCCAGATTGGAAGAGGGTTGCCCCAATAGCGGCTTCGGGAAATTGCCCAGTCGCGCGCGCCTTCCAGCCACTTGCCAAAGCGGCCTTCTTTTATATGTTCCGGCACCCAATAAATTTGGCTGTTTGCGTTTAACATATCCTGTTTTATTTTTTCTACACTGACAAACCACGATCCTACCGCGCGGTAAATAAGCGGACTGTTACACCGCCAACAATGCGGATATGCGTGAAGAAGCTGATCTCTTTTTACAAGTTTATCTTCATTTTTTAGCTTTTCTATAATTGCTTTGTCCGCATCTTTTACAAACAAGCCCGCAAAGTCGGTTACTTCAGAAGTGAATCTACATTCAGCATCCACCGGACAAATTACGGGGATTCCTGTGTTTTTTAACACGCGCGCATCATCTTCACCAAAACCGGGAGCGGTATGCACAATACCTGTTCCGTCTTCTGTTGTAACAAAGTCGCCAAGAAAAACACGGAAAGCGTTAGGTGCATCAGCAAAGTACGGAAACAGCGGTTCATACTGAAGCCCCGCAAGCTCGCTGCCTTTTTTGCGCCATACAATGCGGTATTCAGTTTCATTTTTGTAATATACCGATAACCTTGCTTCTGCAAGTATGTAATGATCGTGTGTTGAGGTATCTTCTATTAAAACATAGTCTATGTCTGCGCCCATTGTTAAAGCTAAATTTGATGGCAATGTCCAAGGAGTAGTTGTCCAAGCTAACAGATAAGTATTAGCCGGAAGCTCGATTTCTCTGCTACCTGCTACCTGCTCCCTGTTACCTGCTTTGAACCTTACGGTGATTGCGGGATCATGCACATCTTTGTAGCCGCCTAAGTTGAGTTCGTGATTAGAGAGGACGGTGGAGCACCTTGGGCAGTATGGCAATATGTAGTGGCCTTCATATAAAAGGCCTTTGTCCCAAAGGGATTTCATGACCCACCAGATGCTTTCCATGTATTCGGGTTCCATTGTTTTGTAGTCATTGTCAAAGTCCACCCAACGGCCAAGGCGGGTGATTGTGGCGCGCCATTCTTTCACATAACGCAGGACGGAGGCGCGGCAGGCTTCATTAAAATTGGCAATGCCGTATTTTTCTATATCGGTTTTAGAGTTGAGGTTTAGCTCTTTTTCTATAAGGGCTTCAACGGGGAGGCCGTGGCAGTCCCAGCCAAAACGGCGGTCAACATACTTGCCTTTCATTGTCTGATAGCGCGGAATAATGTCCTTGATTGTACTGGGAACAAAATGCCCAAAATGCGGCAACCCTGTGGCAAAGGGGGGCCCGTCATAAAAGACGAATTCCGACGAATGCTCTGTATTCGAGCCCTCTCGTTGGGAGACGGATTTTTCAAAGATTTTGTTGTCTTCCCAGAATTTTAAGACTTCTTCTTCCAGTTTTGGGAAATTTGCTTTTGCTTCTATTGGCTTATACATTGTCTACTCCTTGTGGGTATTATGCTATAAAATGAGGGTTTATTCCAGTATTATTGTTGCATAATCATTGCCTCGCGCGGGGGCGCAGAGGACGCGGAGGAGAAAAAAACTAAAATTCTTCCTCCGTGAGCTCTGTGCCTCCGTGCACTTTGTGAGTATAATTTCTTGATTTGTGAGATTCACACTGATTGAAGATGATTTACACAGAATTAATCAGTGTAAATCAGTGCTTAATCTGTGTAATCAGTGTCAGTCGTGACCCCGCCCTATTACCGAAACTTGATGCAACCCCCAAACAACTGTATAGTAAAAACATGAGCCAAGATGAGTTATTCAATCCGGCGGATTATGATCACAATAATTACAACACCAAAAAAGACCCCTACTTTGATGAAAAGGTAGGGCATGAGGCTCACCGTATGATGGGGCTTCTACGGTTTACCCCTGATAAAGACGGCGTGTATATTGCCCGCTGTGCGCCGGACTACTTTATCCTGCCCGCTTTAGGGGAGTATTTTAACGAACGGTTTGGGGAAAATTCATGGGAAATAATCGATGAAAAACGAGGGTTAAGCATGAGCCGCAGCCCCGGGGAAAAGCCCAAACTTACCCTCCTTGATACAGAAAAATCCTCTGCCAACAAGGATAATAAGACCATTGACGAGTGGCAAGAGCTTTGGAAGCACTACCACAAAATAATTAACAATGAAAGCCGGGACAACCCCAAAGTACAAAAGCAATTTATGCCCCAAAGGTACTGGAAATACCTGCCTGAGATAGAGTAGCCCCCATTTGTAACCTTTCAATAAATATACTATATTTATATATATAGGAGAACTTTGCAACTGAAGGTCAAATTTGCCGCTTTTTTATCGATTTTACTCATTATTGCGCCCTTTGCTTTATCTGCACAGGAAGAGCTTTCCCTTGAACAGGCTGTAAACCTTGCTTTGGAATACAATCTGGACCTTAGAAAGACAAGCATCGATTTAGCTGCATCAGGTTATTCAGAAAGAAACCTGTGGTCTGAGATTTTCCCCACAATAAGTGCAACAGCGGGCATTAGTTATACAGACAATCTTTTTTCTAATATACAACCTCAAAACTCCGGGTTTGGCTATAACATTGGTGCAGGAGTACGCCTTGGGCTGAACGCAGGCATTCCCTATGCAATGAAAGCCATTCAGCTTGCGCATCAAGCTAATTTATTAAGTTATGAAAACGCCCGCAGCCAGCTTTCTATTCAGATTACCAAAATTTTTTATTCACTTATCATGGAAAGAAACAATCTTCTTTTTCTTCAGGAAGTTCAAAATCTTGCGCAAAGACATTATGATAGAAATCAAGTTGCCTTTAGAAACGGTCTTATTGGAGAACTTGCGCTTACACAAACAAGACTTGCCGCAGAAAATGCCCGCTTTAATCTAAGTGCCGCAAATATTTCATATAACAATAATATGTCGGAATTTCTTGCTCTTTTGGGCATTGATATACATACATCGGTGGCACTGTTAGGTGAAGCTTATATTACAAGAATATCCGCAGATGCAGATGAACTTATCCTGCAATATCTGCCTTTAAGACCGGATATTGTCAGAAACAAACAGGAAATAGAACGATTAAGATTGCTGGAAAGAAGAACATCGATGCAAAGCCGTGCGCCTTCTTTAGATTTATCACTTAATTGGTCTAGCAGAAACTTTGACCCTTTTACAGATACCATTTCCGGCAGCGCAACCCTTAGCGTTCCAATCGATCCATGGATACCGGGGACTTCAGGAAATCAAAATTTAAGAAGAGTACAGGATTCTGCAGAAAAGGCAATGCTTGATTTAACAATGACAGAAAATTCTGCCAGGAATCAAATTAGATCCTTAACAGCCCGCCTGCACAATTCATGGGACAGCATTTTAATAGCACGGCTTGGCTATGAATCCGCTCAGCGTAACTATCAGCTAACAGAACTTGGTTTTAATAACGGAACTGTAGAATATCTTGTCTTAGAAGATGCCCGCAATAATATGGCAAGTGCAAGACAGCGGCTTTTTCAAAGTGAGCTTTCCTATTTTACCATGATCTTAGATTTATCAGCCGCATTAAATATTAATTGGAATTATCTTTTAGAAACATACGGAGTATCAAATGAGTAAAAAGAAAATTATTGTAACAGCCATTCTTTTTTTAATTGGGCTTTTTTCGCTGCTTATTGTTTTGTCTTTATTGCCAAAAAAAGAGCAGGCAAATACCGAACAAAGAGAATCCCGGCGTAATGCAACAACGGTTCGCGTAACAACTGTAGAACCAGGCACCATAGAAAGAAGCGTTATTATCAATGGTGAAATACAGGCACGCAATCAAGTTACTATTTTTCCGACAGTTGGAGGAAGACTTGTAGAAGTGCGTCACAACATTGGAGACAGAGTAAACAGAGGCGACATTGTAGCATATATTGATCCTTCAAGACCGGGTGAAGTTTATTCGCGCAGCCCTGTTGTTTCTACAGTTTCCGGTACACTGTTAAACGCACCCTACAACATAGGAGATACCCTTACAACCCAGTCCGGTATTTTTGTCGTAGGGGATCTTTCTTCCCTGCTCATAGAGACAAATATAGCGGAAAGATTTGTAGCTTCTATAACATTGGGAATGAGAGCGGAATTGTGGTTTGAAGCCATCCCCGGAGAAACATTTGCCGCTACAGTAAGTGAGATTAATCCGGTACTTGATCCGGCTACCAGAACATTGCGCATACGGCTTAGGTTTGTGAATCCGGATCCCAGAATAAGGGCTGGAATGTTTGCAACAATCAGTCTTGTAACAAACCGCAGAGTAAATGTCCCTGTAATTCCAAGAAGTTCTGTAATTAATACTTATGGTTCGTGGATTGTGTTTGTTGCCGATGAGAATAACACAGCATATAGAAGAGAAGTAACATTAGGCATAGAAAATGAAGAAGTTGTAGAAATTTTAAGTGGTCTGTCCATGGGAGATATAGTTGTAAGCGCGGGACAAAACTTTTTATCTGACGGCGATCTTGTCCGTATAGTGGAATAATGGTGATAGCATGAACTTAGCTGAATTTTCCGTAAAAAGATCTGTTACAGTTGTTATATTTTTTGCTCTTGCTATAGGAATTGCGGCAACGCTTATAATGAATCTTTCCTTTGACTTGTATCCTTCCGTAGCAAGACCTGTATTTTCCGTCTTTACACGATTCCCCGGTGCGGGTCCCGCTGATGTTGAACGCAATGTAACTGAACGCTTAGAACGCGCGCTTTCTTCTTCACGCGGACTTGTAAACATGACAAGTAACTCTCAGTTTGAAACAAGCAATATTAATTTAGAGTTTGCTTACGGAACAGATATGGACAAGGCTGTAAATGATGCGCAGGTTCTTTTAAATCGGCTTGTAAACTCTCTTCCTGACGGTGTTTCCACTCCGGTAGTCCGCCGCTTTGACATGAGCGCAATGCCAATCATGCGCCTTGTTGTGCGGGGAAATTATCCGCCGGATCAGCTCCGTCTTTTTGCAGAAGATGAAATTCAATCCAGCATAGAAAGAATAGAAGGAGTTGCGGCTGCGGAAGTCACAGGCGGGACAACACAGATTGTCAAAGTTGATGTTGCGCTTAACCGCCTTGCGGCTTTTAATCTTACCCTAAGCGATATTTCCTCTTCATTAAGAGGTCAAAATGTTCTTTCTTCCGGCGGGAACCTGCGGCGTGGTACTAGAGAGTATCAAATTATGACACAGGAAGAACTTGTAAGCATAGAACAGATAAAGCGGCTTTCTGTAAAAACAATTAATCTTGCCGGCGCAGGACAAGCTGCCCGGTTTTACACAGTGCGCCTTGAAGATGTAGCCGATGTTTCTCTTGGATACAACGATAACACGTCCAGAGTCCATGTAAACGGACAAAGCGGCGTTTACATTCAGGTTACCTGTGAAAGTACCAGTAACCAAATACAGGTTTCAGACCGTATTCAGGCAGCTCTTGCCGATATAAACGCATCTTTACCGCCGGGGCTTACTTTGGATGTTCTTTCAGATAACACTTCCATGATCCGCTCAACTTTAGACCAGGTTTATTCAAACGCATTTCAGGGTGCGGCTTTAGCCATGATTGTATTATTAATTTTCCTGCGAAACATAAAGGCAACTGTTATAATAGGGCTTGCTATTCCAATTTCAATTATGCTTACTATGATGTCAATGTCTATTTTTGGCTTTACCCTTAATCTTATGACCATGACAGGTTTAATAATGGGTTTGGGTATGACGCTGGATGCGTCTATTGTAATCCTAGAAAATATACACAGTTACCGTTTAAGAGGCGCAAAAGCCAGCGTTGCCGCTATTTTAGGCAGCCGTGAAATGTTACGCGCCATTATTGCTTCATCCGCTACTACTCTTTGTGTATTTATTCCAATAATCATTTATAAAAATGATCTTAAAGAAATGGGAATAATGTTTAATGATCTTATTTTTACAATAGTTATTTCACTTACAGTTTCTTTAATTGTAGCTGTAACCATTGTGCCAAGTCTTTGCGGTTCATTATTAAAGCTAAACACTCATACTCAAAAACCTATAAAAAACAAAATTTTAAAAGCTATAGATGAAAAAACAGAATCTTTCCTTGTTGCGCTTGAAAATAAATACCGCAATGCACTGGAATTCTGCCTTGAAAACAGGATAAAAATTGTCCTTCTTGTTACTGCAATATTGATATTCTCTCTCCTTCAATTCCAAGGCATTGGCTTAAATATGTATGTTAGGATTCGTACAGATGATACTGTAAATATAAATGTTGCCATGCCAACAGGAACCGCTATTGATGTTACGGAAAAATTGTTATATGACATTGAAGAAATTGTAAAAGAAAATGTATCAGATTACAGAAATTTAATTCTTACAGCACGCCGTTCAGGAACAAATCAGGGTACAGTGCAAATTACCCTGCCTCCTCCCGGTCAACAGGCAGATACCCCGGATTCCATTATCAGAAAACTTACTCCCCTTCTTAATTCATTTCCCGGGGCAAGGGTAAGTTTCCGCGCAGGCCGCGGCATGGGAAGCACAAATCCTGTAGAAATAGCAATAAGCTCCAGAAATTATGAATCTATTTTGGCAACGGCAGAAGATATTCAAAATATAATTATTAATTATCTTCCGGAAATTGAAAACCCGGTTATTAATATTGATGAAGGCGCTCCGCAGCTGCAAATAGAAATTGACCGTGACAGGGCTGCAAGTTTTGGACTGTCTCTTTCTTTAATTGCTTCTGAGATTCGTGCAGCTATTGACGGAGATATAGCAACAACCATGAGTCATGGCAATAGGCTCATCAATGTGCAGGTTCGTCTGCGTGATGATGACCGTCAGGGGCTTACAAACTTGGATGCTATTTCAATTCTTTCTAGGAGTGGTGAACGGGTTTCCCTTTCCAATGTAGCAAGAATAAGTGAAGGACGGGCGCCCTCTTCTATCCGCCGTGAAAGACAAGAACGAGTTCTTCGCGTAACGGGCGGTCTTGAACCGGGAATTGCCGCAACTGATATGCAGCGCCATCTTGAAGCCACGGTTAACCAATACCTAGTCCCCAGAGAAGGCGTAACTGTCCGTTATCTGGGAGAAGCTGCGGAAATTCAATCTTATGCGGGAGTTGTTGCGTTGATTGTTTTAACGGCAGTCTTTTTAGTTTTTGGCGTTATGGCAAGCCAGTTTGAATCTTTTGTTGATCCGTTAATTATTTTCTTTTCCATACCGCTTTTATTTATTGGAGTTGTCTGGATATACAAATTAACCGGCCAGGCAATGACAATGTTCTCTATTGTGGGTATTGTAGCTCTTGTTGGGGTTGTTGTTAACAATGGAATTGTTTTAGTTGATTATACAAATACTCTGTGTTCACGGGGAATGAGTGTTAAAGAAGCTTGTCTTGAAGGGGGAAGACGCAGATTGCGCCCAATTTTAATGACAAGCCTTACCACCATACTAGGCATGACTCCTATTGCATTTTTCCCCGGCGCAGGCGCGGAAACTATTCAGCCAATCGGCAAAACATTTGTAGGCGGTCTCTTGGTAAGCGCAATTATGACTATTTTTGTAACTCCGGTTATGTATTCGTTATTAAATTCAAGAAGAGAGAAAAAGAAGCTAAAACTTATTGCGGATAACGCTGATGGAAAAAATTAAAGCTGCTATTATTGGGCTTGGGCGCATTGCTTCACTTCTTGAGGATGATACTTTGCGGGAAAAGCCTTGTACTCATGCAGGAGCTATTACTGCTAACCCTGACTGCAAACTTGTCTGCGGCTGTGATACTGATAAAGATCGATGCAGACTATTTGCGGAAAAATGGCAGGTACCGGTATATGCGGATGCAAAAGAAATGCTGCATATTCATAAACCGCAAATTGTTTCTATAGCGACTCACCCTGACAGCCATTATCATTACTGCCGTCTTGCTAAAGAAGCGGGTGTTCCTGTAATTATTTGTGAAAAACCTCTTGCAGATAACATCAGAGAGGCGCAAAAAATAGTCCGACTTGCAAATAACGGAACAGTTATAATTACAAACCACGAACGTCGATACTCGGAAGATTATATACGCATTAAATCTATCATAAAAGAAGAAAAGCTTGGAAAACTTTTAAGTATCCGCGCTGTTTTATACATGGGAATAACAAAACGGCTTGTGGATGTTTTCTGGCATGACGGTACCCACCTTGCGGATGCGATCATGTTTTTAACCGGCGGGGTCCTAAAACACAAACGCCGCTGGGGAGCCAAACTCACTTCCAAAGAAGGCACTGCGTGGCTGGAGGGGTATATTCCCTCTAAAAAAAATATTCCGGTAATAATAGAGGTAGGAGCCGCAAGGGATCACTTAGTTTTTGAGATTGAATTTTCCTGTGAAAAAGGCAGGCTGCGTATTGGCAATGGTATATTTGAAGTATATGAAAGCGCCCCAAGCCCTTACGCTGAAAACTTCCGTTCGCTTAAAAACACAGGGGAAGCTTTCATAGGCCCCACAGGCTACTTTGCCAATATGATAAAAGACGCGGCTGCCTGTGTCAAAGACCCCAACCGGCAGCCTATTTCAAGCGCTCAAGACGGCCTAAGGGTTATAGAGTACTTGAACAGCGTGGGTACCTGGCGGGGTCACGCATGAACGCTGATTTACGCGGATTAAACGCTGATTTACGCTGATTATCTATGATAGCTTAGATAACTAATCCTCTAATAGCCATATTAAAAATTTAAAATTTTAAGAAATGTAGGTTAGATATATTTATCTTAACTAGCTAAGATAATCCGCGTTAATCAGCGTTCAATCTGCGTAAATCCGCGTTAAATCGTGACCCCATTCAAAAATCGGGCGGGGCGGATTTGAACCGCCGACATCCTGGTCCCAAACCAGGCGGAATAGCCACTATCCTACCACCCGTTATTTATATATATATTGGCATTTTTTTTAAATAAAATCAACCTGTTCAATGCACCATTTTATATGCTCATGGAGCTCGGGGCGGGTGTCAAAGGAAAGGCCTAAATTATGCTCCATTTTTTTGACATTGTATAAAAAGGGAGTATCGCTCCAGCCAAGATCGTTTAAAATAACCTTTGACTTTGAATCAGGGCAATATTGAAGCATTGTGTCCGCTATGTCTTCCCATGAAAACCATGTGTTCCCAAGAGCCAGATAGACCTCTTCATTTATATCGCTTTCAAGCAATTTTAAATAAACCAAGGCTATTTCCTGCGCGGAAAGAAACTGTGTACCATCGTACTTTGTAAGAACTATCGGCCTGTCATTAACAACAGCTTCTGCAATGTTCCTAAAACGACTATCCGGCTCCGTAGAACCGCCCGGATACGGCGGGTTTGAATATGTATAACCGGGACGGATAACATTCCGCTTCATGGTTACTTCTTTTTTACTGCCGTAATATTTTCTAAACCCCAAAACGAAAGCCTCAGACGCTGATTTTGTACTGCCATAAATATCGATAGGAAGATTGGCAAACGATTCATCCATGTTGTGTCGCATATGACCCATAGCGGCTGTACTTGAAGTGTAGATAAACTTCTCCACCCCGGCCTTTTCCGCAATTTCCAATAAATTCACAGTTGCGGCAGTATCATTCATAAACATCGATACAGGCTCATTCCCCCACCCAAGCGCAATATGAATGACAGCATCAAAATCCTTAATAGTTCTTTTTAGAAGAACGAAATCGGTTATTTCACCTTTAACAAGATTGGCTTTTTTTGCCAAACCGGAATACTTTTTAGGGTTCCTAGACAAAACAGTAACCTCATGCCCAGCCTCAGCCACCGTCAAAGTAACATACTGCCCAATATTCCCCGTTCCACCTGTAATAAATACTTTCATTGTGTAATTATAGTATAAAGAGCAATATTAGTCAAGAAAAATGAGGAATTTGCATAAAAAGACTCAAAAAACTCTTGCAATTATGGGATTATATGGGTATAATATCTTATATAGTAATACCATAATTGCAAGGAGTAAAAATGGGCTATTTTAACCGAAATTTGAAGAATTGGCTGGCGCAGACTCTGAATACCAGACCGCTTGTTTACCTGAATGGGCCAAGGCAGTGCGGGAAATCTACTTTAGTAAAAAATGCTTACCCGGAAGATCGGCACAAGTTTATTAGTTTTGACTCCCCTGTCGATCTTACTGCGGCAAAAAGCGACCCTGCCAAATTTATAGATTCGCTTCCTTCTGACAAATTAAAAATAATTGATGAAGTTCAGCTTGTGCCGGAAATTTTTCCGTATCTTAAAATAGAAGT
>Ga0099364_10003207_pt1 | contig 25519 bp, 20 predicted proteins | sample TergutTh196P3_FD_73070 | JGI IMG/M metagenome (GOLD analysis project Ga0099364, IMG submission 73070) | Microcerotermes parvus P3 segment gut microbial communities from Pointe-Noire, Republic of the Congo - Th196 P3 | ecosystem: Host-associated > Arthropoda: Insects > Digestive system > Gut ...
GCGCACGCTGTCAGCGCCACATAACGCGTCGCCGCCATGGAAAGGAGCCGCAGTTGGGGTTTTTGCGCCACTCGCTGCATTATTTTTTCATGCAATTCGGCCGAAACCTGAATGTTGTCCATGTAGTTGGAATATTCTTTCATTACTGCGGCTCTCCTTCCAAAAATTTCTTCAACATGCGTCGGGCGCGAGTGAGCTGCTCTCTCACGGTGGATTCCCTTTGCCCTGTGAGCCCCGCAATCTCTTTTGTTGAGTAACCCTCGTAATAAAACAGATGTATAACTGTCCTGTATTTCGGGTCAAGCTGCATAACGATTTGCAAGAGTTCTTGCTGGTCGCTGCTTTGTGCGGGGTAACTGTCCAAAAGCGGGACGGTCGTTTTTCGCCAAAGCGAACGTAGATGGCTTTTGCACAGATTCACCGTCACTCTGATGAGCCAAGCAGTTTCATGGTCTTCGGATTCAAAGCCGGGCTGTTTCTCGAGCAGCTTGACAAAAGCGTCCTGAACGATATCCTCTGCATCCGCCTTGTTTCCCATGATTGACAAGGCTGTCCGAAACATTTTAGTTTCGTTGCGTGTTACGGCCGCCTCCATCCAATCCACCGGCCGGTTGGATTGTTTTACCACTCGATTCACCTTCCTATCCTATATACGAATGAACGGGGTAAAATGCCACACGGCGATGAAACTTTTTTTAATAACTGTCCGGCACCCCTATGTAGTGCCTGAGAAAGGCGTGTTGTGCGGCGCAGAGAGGGAATTCCGGTGAAAAATCCGGAACTGACCGAACGAAGGCGCATAATACGCCCTTTTTTCGGGGGAGCTTCGGCTAACCGGGAGCTTTAACCTCTCCTCTCTCCTCTCTCCTCTTTCCTCTCTTCTCTCCCTTGCGTCCGTAAGCTTTGTTCAACTCCAGATAAAACTCTTTGTCAATTTGCCCCAGCGCATCCGCCCTTATTCTGAAACGCCAGTTGCCCTCCGGGACTCCCGGTATGTTTGTGCGGGTGTCCGCGCCGTAGCCCAGCATATCCTGTATCGGAACTACAACAAGCGACGCCCTGCTCATAAACAGCGCGCGAATCCACGCCTTGTTTATCACGCAGTCCGGCCCACCTAGAGTCCAGTCGCCCTCAAAGCCAAGGTAAAAAAGCGCTTTTTCCCTATCTTCCGGGCTAAGCTCGTACATCCACGCCAAAAGGGTCGTGTTATCGTGGGTTCCGGTGTAGGCAACACAGTTTTCCGTAATGCCATGCGGCAGATGCGTACCGTCGCCCATAAAGCCGAACTGTAATACGCGCATTCCCCGAAAGCCCGTATTTTTCAGAAGCCTTCTAACCCCATCTCCAATATCGCCCAAGTCCTCGGCTATCACCGGCAAAGGCCCGAGAGCTTTCTGCATTTCCTTAAAAAACTGCAAGCCCGGCCCCTTAACCCACTTGCCGCCCCTTGCGTCCGGCAAATGCGACGGAATCCGCCAGTAGGTGTCAAACCCCCTGAAATGGTCGAGCCGGACAATATCATAACGCTCCATAGCGGTTTTCAGCCGTCTTTTCCACCACAGATAGCCTTCTTTTTTCATCACGCCCCAATTGAAAACGGGATTGCCCCATCGCTGTCCCAGCTTGCTGAAGTAATCGGGCGGCACCCCGCCGACGGCCGGAAAATTACCTTCCGGATCCGCATCGAACAGGTATCTCCTTGCCCAGACCTCCGCACTGTCCTCGGAGACATAAAACGGCATGTCGCCAATTATGGAAACCCCGCGGGCGGTTGCGTAGTCTTTCAGTTTTCGCCATTCTTCATGGAAAAGCCACTGGACGAACCGATTATACTCGATCTCCTCACTCAGCTCCTCCCCCACCCTTATGAGGGCAGCCTCGTCGCGGCACCGCAAAGCCTCGTCCGGCCATTTAAACCATGCCTTGTCGTCATACTTCCGCTTAATAGCCAAATACAGCGCGTAATTATCAAACCAGAACGTCTTGAAATCCGCATACGGCTTACCGTCAAGCCTTGAAAATGCGGTTCTAAGGAGCTTCTGCTGCTTTTCCCTTACCAATGAGTAATGCACAGAATCATCGCTCGTCCCCGCCGACCTCTCCAAAAGCTCTTCCTGTGTAACAAGCCCCATTTTAAATAAAGCCCTTGGGTCAATCAAGTTTGGCTCGCCCGCCAGTGCCGAGACACAGCTATACGGCGAGAATCCCAATCCCGTGTGTTCGACCGGCAAAACCTGCCACGCCCCAAAACCGCAATCACTAAGGAAGTCGATAAACTCCCTTGCCTCTTCCCCAATCACGCCAATCCCAAAAGGCCCATGCAACATGGTCAACGGCATCAAAATCCCCGATGACCGCCCATAATCTTCCTTCAGCCGCATTTTCTCTCCCACAAAAAACTCAAATTCTCAACTCGCGTTATATATTCCAAATCTCACCGGCATACTTTTTTATTACCTCATCGCTGGAAAAACTACCGGAGTGGGCAATGTTCATCGCCGACATGCGCATCCACTTTTCCGTGCTTTTATAGAGGCTGTCGGCCTCGCCTTGCGCCCAAGCGTAAGCGTCAAAATCCTTCATCACGAAGAATTCATCCCCGGCGGTTGTAAGCGAATCATAGATATGCGGGAACTGCGCATGCCCTGCCTCGTTCGGTGTGGAGTTAATTACGTCGTATACTATGCGCCGCAGACGCTCATGCCCGGATAAAAACTCTCTGCTGTTATAGCTGCGGTTTCTGCGCAGCTCAAGCACTTCGGGTACAGTCAGACCGAACGGGATATAATTCCCCTCGCCAACAGCTTCAAATATCTCTATGTTCGCCCCGTCGTGCGTCCCAATCGTCACCGCGCCGTTCATCATGAATTTCATGTTCCCGGTTCCGGACGCCTCCATGCTCGCCGTCGATATCTGCTCGCTCAGGTCGGACGCCGGGAAAATGCTCTCAGCCAGGGAAACCCGGTAATTTTCAAGAAAAACAACTTTTATCAGGTTTCTGACGCGCGGCTCTTTATTAACTTTGTCCGCGACTACAGAAATAAGCTTGATGATTTCTTTCGCATAGTGGTAACTCGGGGCTGCTTTTCCGGCTGTAATAAACGTCCTCGGGGCTACGTCGAGGTTCGGTTTTTCCAGTATAGTATAGTATAAATCCATTATATACAGTGCCAGAAGAAGCTGACGCTTGTACGCATGTATCCTTTTGACCTGAGCGTCAAAAATCGAGTCGGGGCTGACCTTGACGCCGCTGGTATCAAGAATAATTTTCGCGAGCCTGATCTTATTTTCCCGCTTTATCGCCGCAAGCTCCTTCAGAAAACCTTTGTCGCGCACGGCGCCGCTCTCGTCAAGCAATTGCAGCTTCAGCGGCTCACTTATCCAGTCTGCGCCTATGGTGTCCGATATAAGCTTGGATAACGGCCGGTTGGCCATATACACCCATCTTCTGTGTGTTATGCCATTTGTCTTGTTGTTGAACCTGTCCGGGAAAATCTCATAAAAATCCCGAAACAGCTCATGCTTTAATATCTCGCTGTGTACTTTCGCAACGCCGTTAATCGCGTGGCTCCCCACAATCGCCAAGTACGCCATTGATATCTCGCCGCCTGACACGATCGCCATTTTTGATATTCTGCCCCAGTCTTCGTCAAACTTTTTCTGCAGCATCTTACAGAACCGATCGTTTATCTCACGGACGATCATATATATTCTTGGCAAAAGCTGTGAAAAAGCGTCCTCCGGCCATCTCTCAAGCGCCTCGGGCAGTATTGTGTGGTTCGTGTACGATATAGTCCGAACTGTAATATCCCAAGCCAAATCCCAGCCCAGGCCCTCCTCATCCATCAGTATCCTCATCAGCTCCGGAACCGCCAGCGCTGGGTGGGTGTCGTTTATATGAATGGCTACATAGTTCGGCAATTCCCTTATCTTGCCGTAATTCTTCTTGTAATGGGCGACTATGCTCTGCACGCCGGCAGATACGAAGAAATACTGCTGCTTTAGCCTCAACATGCGATTTTGATAATTCGAGTCGTCGGGGTACAGCACCTCCGAAATAGCCTCGGCGGAATACTTGCGGGAAACCGCATTGAGATAATCCCCGCTGGAAAAGGAGCCATAGTCAAACTGCTGCGTTGACTCCGCACTCCACAGGCGCAAAGTATTGACCGACCCGCTTTTGAATCCGAGTACCGGCAGATCGTATGGCATCGCAATTACCGGCTCAAAATTCTCATGGTAAAACAAATGCCTGCCGCCCTTTATCTCCTCGCGGATATTTCCGTAATATTTGACCAGCCTCGCCTTATTCGGCTTTTTTATTTCCCATACCGCTTCGTTTTTGAGCCAGATATCAGGAAGCTCCACCTGGAATCCGTCTACTATCTTCTGCTCAAAGAGCCCGTACTTGTACCGAATGCTGCAGCCATTACCCGGCAGCCCCAAAAATGCAAGCGAGTCCATAAAACAAGCCGCGAGCCTGCCAAGCCCCCCGTTGCCCAATCCCGGGTCAAGCTCAACATCGTATATCTCCCTCGCGTCAAACCCAAGGCTCTTAAGAGTTTCTGCGCAAATAGCGCTCAGACCCAGCGCCGAAATGTTCCTCTCCAGCATCTTCCCCACCAGAAACTCAAGGGAGAAGTAATACACCTGTTTTTTCTTATCTTTTTTAAAGGTGCGTGAAGCCGTCTGCACCCATTGTTTCATGACCTGATCCCTTATAAGGTGCGCAAGGGCAATATAGCAGTCTTCTTTCGTTGCCTCGTCGATGGATATGCCACGCGATGATTCAATTTTGTCGATAAAAAGTGTCGCGAAAGTGTCTCTGTCATGCAAATTCATCTGATTGTAGTCCCTTTCATTGGATTGCGAATATTGCCGGCTTGCCGGCTCTTATGGTCAGAGAGTCTGTATATTCGTTTTTCAGGAGGTCAAAGTTAAAATCTCCTGCTTGCAGAATCCTGTCGTCGTCTCCGGCGTTCACCGCCACCAATACTCGCTCTGAACCCTCGCCCCGCGTAAAAGCAAAAACTCCTGCGCGGGCTTCAACGAGCACATACTTTCCGCTGCTAAAGCATTTTCGCTCATTCCGAATCTTGCCAAGCCTTGCATACCACTCTGTAAGGCCGCTATCCTCGCGCCCCCACGGGTAACACTTCCTGCAAAACGGATCCGCCCCGCCCTCCATGCCGGCCTCGTCGCCGTAGAACACGCACGGCACGCCGGGCAGCGTGAACTGTATGGTTGAGGCAAGCTTGAGCCGCCGCTTCGCCGTCTCAAGCTGCTCCTGATTTAGACGAAAGCTTGCCATTTCTTCCCTGGTTTGCGGCAGATTAGCGCCGCCGAGGACTGTAAGTATCCGCATCGTGTCGTGGGTACCCAGTATGTTCATCAGCGAACTCAGAACATTTTCAGGGTAGTTCTGGCACTGCCTGTCCATAAGCGACGCTATCCGCTCGACCTGAGCGTCCGTCACACAGGCTATTATCGCGTCCCTCAGCGGATAGTTCGTCACACTGTCAAGCTGCCCTCCGAGAAAGTAGCGCCGGCGCACGTCGTAGGCAATTTTATTCGATGCGTCCTCCCATACCTCGCCGACGATAAGCGCATCGCTTTTTTCCCGTCTCATCGCCCGGCAAAGAGGGTCGAGAAATACGTCCGGCAGCTCGTCAACGACGTCCAGACGCCATCCTGAAACGCCCTTTCGCATCCATTTGGCAATGACGCCGTCGCTGCCGCAAATAAACTCCCTGTAGCTTTCGCTGCTCTTATTAAGCGCGGGCAGGAGTTCAATTCCCCACCATGCCTCATATGTTCCGTCTTCCCTGAAACTAAACCATTTGCGGTACGGTGAATCCTCCGCCTGATATGCGCCCGTACCTTCATATCTGCCGTATCTGTTGAAATATCGGCTGTCGGAGCCGACATGGTTAAACACTCCGTCCAGAATGACCGTGATCCCTAATCCTGAAGCCTCGGCGCACAGGGACTCCAAGGCGTCGTCACCTCCAAAGGCAGGGTCAATACTCATAAAATCGCCCGTGTCGTATTTATGGTTCGAGGCCGCCTCAAAAACCGGGCTTAGATAGATGCAGGTAACGCCGAGCCCTTTGAGGTACGGCAGCTTTTCTATTACTCCAAACAGATCGCCGCCGAAAAAGTCGTTGTTGCGCACGATGCCTTTTTCGTCCGGAAGGAAATAGGGGTTTTCTCCCCAATCCTCCCTGAATACAGCGCCCGGCCGCAAATTAAGCTTTCCGCCGCGCCAAAATCTGTCTACAAAAATGTGGTAAATAAACCCTCCCTGTATCCAGTCCGGCGCCTTGGCGCCCCCCAAACAGGCCGTGAGCTGAAACGCGCCGCCGGAATGCTCCGGGAGAGTGAGCTCCTCTCCGTTAGCTGATTCAACCAGAAAATGATACCAGTAAAGGCCGGGAATGTCAAATTTCAGCGCGCACTCGTACACGTCAAACGCACCGGTGACACCGGCAAAAACCATATCGGTTCTAACCGCCCCGCCCCCGTCCGGCCTCAGCCATACACTGACGCCAGACGCAAAACCACGAAGCAGCTTAATCCGAAGCCGCAGTCCCCCGGGGGTCTGCACAGCCCCGGCCGGGTATCGGTAATACTCGTCAAATTCGTCAAAAATAATCATTTTTCAACTCTCAACTACCCCGCGCAGCCCTTCAAAAATATCGGCGTAAGCCCTGGCGGAAATATGCCAGCTAAAGTCGCACTTCATAGCCTCGCGCATCAGGTTTTTCCAGTCCTCCTCGCGGTTGGTATAAAGATCCAAAGCCTGCGTTATTGTGTCAAGAAGCATATCCGCGTCGTACTCCTCAAACACAAATCCGTTGCCCTCTCCCGTACGGCAGTCGCGTATCGTATCGCCAAGGCCGCCCGTCTTCCGTACAATCGGGATCGTACCGTAACGGCAGGAAATCATCTGCGTCAGTCCGCACGGCTCGCTGTGTGACGGCACGAGCATTACGTCCGTTCCGGCATATATCTTTGCTGCCAGCTCAGGGCTGAATGAAATGCTCACTCCTACCTTCTCCGGGCATTCCATCGCCCGCTCCTGGAAGAACAGCTCATAGTCGTGGTTCCCCGTGCCAAGGAGCAAAAACTGAATATCAAGCTTGAGCAGATCGTTCATCATATATGTGACAAGATCCAACCCTTTGTGCTCGACAAGGCGCGAAACCACGCTAATCAGCATCTTGCGAGGCTCTTCAGGCAGGCCGAACAACTCCTGCAGCTTTGTTTTATTGACTGCTTTATTGTCAAGGGTATCCGCCGAGTAATTCATATTCAGCAGCGGATCGGTCTCCGGGTTGTAATACTTCGTGTCAATGCCGTTAATAATACCGCTCAGCTTATACGCATTTTCCGCGATTATGCTTTCAAGCCCGTACCCGCCGTCTTTCTGTATCTCCTCGGCATATGACGGGCTGACGGTAGTAAGCCGGTCGGAGCAGACGATTGCGCCTTTCATGAGGTTTATGCAGTCGTCGTACTCGACCAGTCCCGCTTCTTCCGCGTTCAAATCAAAAACGTCCGTCAGGATATCCCGGGCATACTTGCCCTGATACTCCATGTTATGTATTGTGTATACCGTCTTGATTCCCTCAAATTCGTCTGAAAACCGTGTTTTGGCATAGATAGGGACAAGCGCGGTCTGCCAGTCATGAGCGTGAATAACATCCGGCACGAACCCTGTCAGCTTAATGACTTCGAACACAGCCTTCGAAAAGTATGCAAACCGTTCGCCGTCGTCCATATAGCCGTAGGCGCTGTGGCGGTCAAAATAATGCCGGTTGTCAACGAAGTAATACGTCACGCCGCCCTGCTTGATCTCAAATACTCCGCAATACACGCTTCGCCAGGCGAGTTTTACCCAAGCTTCTCCCAAAAACTTCATCTGGGGCTCATATCTGTTGCGGAACGCCGCGTAAAATGGCGCCACTACGCGCATGTCTATCCCACGTCTGCTCCTTGCCAGCGCGCCCGCCAGCGCGCCCGCGACCTGCCCCATACCTCCGGTCGCGATAAACGGGACGACTTCCGATACCGCACTGAGTACCTTCAGCTTTTTTTTCTTTTCACTGCCCTCGCTCTTATCATTCTTTGCGCTTTTAGCGCTGCCAGCACTTTTGCCCGTACTCTTGCTTGCAGTCTTAGCCGCGCTCTTACTTGTACTATCGCTTGTACTTTTACTGTTACTCATACCGGTCAAATCTCCTTTACAATTATATTCTCCTCAGCCGCTCTATGTATACAGGGTATGTACGGTAACCCATCATGCTCCGATTTTCCGAGACTATTACCTCGCGGTCGGCAATAACCCAGTCCAACTCCGCGTTTTTCTCTACAACCGCCCCATCTTGCAATATGCAGTTTGAAACTACAGCGCCGGGCTTTATCTTTACATTCCTGCATATGACGCTGTTTCTAACCGTTCCTTCAATCTGGCAGCCTTCGGCAATGATGGAGTTTTTGACGTCGGCATGCCTGCCGTATTTCGTCGGTAGCGAATCCCTCCGGCTCGTAAAAATACGCCTGCCCTCAAAGTCAAACAGGGCGTTCCTCCTGTCCACGTCCAGCATCTCCATGTTGTAATGGAAATACGTTTCAATGGAGCATATCTGCGCCGAATAGCCCTTGAACTCATATGCCATAACTTTTAGCCTGTCAAGCGCGCCCGCAAGCAGCACGCTGGAGAATCTGAGCATCCCGCAGTTTTTTTCCCCGGACGTCAGTTGCAGGAAGTATTTTTTGTGCATGACATACGCGCCCAAAGACACATACAGCTCGTCATTGGAAAAGGCAAACTCCGCAGCGGTCACCCGCCCTTCCTCATCAATACCGAACACTATTGCGTTGTCGCGCTCGCCGGGTGTGATCTGCTTTTTTGTGTAAATCGCAGTCACGTCGGCGCCCTTTTTCCTGTGCGCTTCTATCGCGTCGCGGTAATCCATGTTATAGACGATGCTGCTGTCTGCCAGGACGATATAGTCCGTCTTCGATATTGCGATAAACTCGGCCGCCCTTTGGAGCGGGCCGTCCAGCTCGAAGTTTACGCTGCGCCGCTCATCGGCGTGATAGGGCGGGAAAAACGTCACCCCGCCGATTTTTCTGGCGAGATCCCATTCCTTGCCCATGCCTATATGCCCGATCAACGTCTGGTAATGGCTATTTAGAACCATCCCAATGGTGTATATCTTCGAATTGACCATGTTTGAAAGCATAAAGTCCACAAGTCGGTATCTGCCCGCAAAATGCGCGGCGGAAAGCGTCCTTCTGGAGTTGCCGTCACCCGCTTGATCCGGATGCGGGTCGGATAGGCATAATCCCGCGTACATGCTCAATCACCCTCCTTCTTCTTGCCTATAACGCTGCCTCGGGCGATAACGGTCAAGCTGCCGTCTCCGCCCAGGGGAGTCCCAACAGACGCGCCATCATTTACGACGGTGTTTTCGTCAAGGATCGCGTAATTGACCGACGCGTCTTTGCATATGAGCGTGTTTTCCATAATAATGCAGTCTTTGACCTCCGCCCCTTCTTCGACAACCACCCCGACGGACAAAATGCTGTTCTCAACGCTGCCATATATCTCGCAGCCTTCCGTGATAAGCGTGTTTTTAATACTGCCTCCGGGAGCGATATAGTGCGGCGGTCGCCCTGCCGTACGGGATAGGATGTGCCAGTCCTCAAAGCCGAGGTGCAGGTCGTCAAGGAGATCCATGTTCGCCTGCCACAGGCTCTCTTCCGTCCCCACGTCTTTCCAGTATCCGTCAAAGCGGTATGCAAACATACGCAGGCCTTCGCTGAGCATTTTCGGGATCACGTCTTTTCCGAAGTCGTGGGACGATGAAGGGTTCTTTTCGTCCTCGTAGAGGTATTCCCTCAAAACCTTCCAGTTAAAAATATATATGCCCATCGACGCGAGGTTGTTTTTGGGTATTTCCGGCTTTTCTTCAAATTCCGTGATGCTGTCGTCCTCTGCGGTGTTCATGATCCCGAACCTGGAGGCGTCTTTTAGCGGGACTTCTATGACCGCTATTGTGCAGTCTGCGCCCTTTTTTTTGTGGTAGTCGAGCATGACCGAATAGTCCATCTTATAGACATGATCCCCGGCAAGGATAAGCACGTACTGCGGGCTGTATGTCTCTATGAAATCCTGATTCTGATAGACCGCATTGGCCGTACCGCTGTACCATGCGGTGCTGCCCGGCTTGCTGTGCGGCGGGAGTATTGATACGCCTCCGTGCAGCGTATCAAGATCCCAGTACTGGCCTTTCCCTATGTAGTTGTGCAGCAAAAGCGGCTGATATTGCGTCATTACCCCGACGGTATCGATCCCGGAGCGCACACAGTTCGTGAGAGGGAAGTCTATTATTCTGTATTTCCCCCCAAATGTGACCGCCGGCTTCGCCTTTTGTTCCGTCAGGGACTTCAGCCGCGCCCCTCTACCTCCTGCCAGCAGCATGGCGATACATTCTTTATAGTCAGCATGTCTCAAAGAATATCAACTCCTTTTTACTAAACAAACTGTAGATAATGGCGGCGCTGTCAGGCTTATGCTCTGGGCAAACCCGTGCATCGCTGTGTCTTCTGTTTTCATGTTTTCGTTAGTATTACCCCATCCTCCGTATTCCGGCAAATCGGAATTGAATACTTCCTCATAAACCCCCTTCTCGGGTACGCCTATGCGGTAATCGTTTCTTGTCATAGGCGCGAAGTTCTGAAGGACGACTACGCTCTTGCCGCTCCTGTCCACGCGAACAAATGCTATGACATTCTGCAGATTGTCGTTGCCGCTTATCCACTTAAACCCGTCCCATGAGCAGTCTATCTCCCACAGCGCGGACGTCCTGAGATAAAACGCGTTCAGATCACGGACGTAGCGTTTGAGTTTATCATGCATAGGATAGTCAAGCAGGAACCAGTCTTGGGCCGCATCGTAGTGCCACTCCCTGAACTGGCCGAATTCCGCCCCCATGAAGGTGAGTTTCTTGCCCGGATGGGTCATCATATACCCCAAAAAGGCCCGCAGCCCGGCAAATTTCGTTTCATAGTCCCCCGGCATCTTGTCGATGAGCGATCTTTTCCCGTGTACGACCTCATCGTGGGACAGAGGCAGGATAAAATTCTCGGAGAAAGCGTAGTAGAAGGAAAAGGTGATCTTGTCGTGTATTTCTTTCCTGAATAACGGGTCGGTGCTCACATATTCGAGCATATCGTTCATCCAGCCCATGTTCCACTTGAAGTTAAAGCCCAGCCCCCCGTCCTGCGGCGGCCTCGACACCATAGGCCACGCCGTGGATTCCTCCGCAATCATCATTGAATATGGGAATGATTTGAATACCGCCTCATTAAGCTTCCTCAAAAATGCCATCGCGTCGAGGTTTTCGTTGCCTCCCTGGGTGTTCGGGAACCACTCGCCGGGCTTCCTGCCGTAGTCGAGATACAGCATAGAACTGACGGCGTCTACCCTCAGTCCGTCCGCGTGATAAACGTCATGCCAGAAAATTGCGTTTGAAACGAGGAATGACTGAACCTCCGTGCGTCCGTAGTCGAAGCATCGCGTACCCCATTCCTCATGCTCGGACCTGTCGGCGCCGTGGCACTCGTAGAGATAACCCCCGTCGAATTCAATAAGCCCATGCTCGTCCTTTGGAAAGTGCGCCGGCACCCAGTCCAGGATAACGCCGATTCCGGACTGATGGCACAGGTCTATAAATCTCATCAGCTCATGGGGCTTGCCGTACCGTGAGGTCGCCGCGTAATACCCGCAGACCTGATACCCCCACGAGCCGCCGAATGGGTGTTCCATGACCGGCATCAGCTCGATATGGGTATAGTTCATTTCCTTGACGTATGGTATCAGGCGCTCCGCTATCTGCTCATATCCAAACGCGCTTCCGTCGTCCTGCATCATCCATGAGCCAAGGTGAACCTCATATATGTTCACCGGGCTGCTGTGGGGGAGCCTCTTCCCCGCCGACTCGCGCCAAGCGGCGTCTCCCCATTTATAGCCGCTCAAATCATAGACCATAGAGGCCGTACTGCCTTCAGTTTCGGAATAGAACGCAAATGGGTCGGCCTTTAATAACCCCCTGCCCCGGCGGCTTGTAATCGAGTACTTGTACCGCTGCCCCGAAACCACGCCTTCCACGGATATCTCCCACACCCCGCCGTCGGATATGCGGTGCATTGGGGCGGCGCCTTCCCGCCAGTCGTTGAAATCCCCGACGAGATGCACGGCGTCCGCTCCCGGCGCCCAAGTGCGGAATACCGCCCTGCCGGTTTTTGAGTCGAAATGACACCCTAAAAACTCATATGCGCGAAAATTTGTCCCCTGATGAAACAGGTAAGCCGGAAGCTCATTTTGCAATTGAGAGTCAGCCATCATGTACTCCCTCTACATCATTATTCTACACATATTGTATAATGTAATGCGAAGGAAGTCAAACATAATAAACTGGTATTTGACAAGAAATATAAGGTATTATATAATTAACTAAAGTACAATTTAGTTTTTTGCAACGGGAGGCGTCGCTTTTATGCTCATGGGTCGGCAAACTGAACTGAAAAAACTCGAATCCGCGTACAACAGCGGAAAATTTGAGTGTGTGATACTATACGGGCGGTGGCGTGTTGGCAAGACCGCCCTGCTGCGCGAATTTATTAAGACAAAAAAAGCAATATATTTCGCCGCGCAGGAAACAAGCGGTGAAGAAAACCTTAAGGATTTTATTTACCGTATCGAGGCGCTTCCCCGGGAACCGGAAGCTCAGGCACAACCAATAGACAGTTTTGACGGCGCCTTTGAGCATATCTTCCGGCTTGCCCTCGATGAACGAATCCTGCTAATCATTGACGACTATCAGTTTCTCGCCGGGGCGCATAAAGGTATTTCAGACCTGATATGCGGGCATATTGACCGGCGGGATGTTAGCAGCAAGCTTATGATCGTAATATGCGGCTCGTCACGGCCGGCAATGGAAAAAGAAGCCCTCGGGTACAGCAGCCCGTTTCACGGCAGACGCACCGCCCAATTAGAACTCCGGCCCTTCACATTTTTTGAAGCCCGGCGGCATTACAGCGGCTTTTCATCCTTTGACATTGCGGTATTATTCGGGGTGACCGGCGGAGTTCCGAAGTACATCGGGCTTATGGACCCCGCACTCCCGGTCGAGGAAAATATCCGGCGCGTCATGTTTGACCCATCTTCTTTTTTGTTTGAGGAGCCTTTGAATATCCTGCGATCCGAGGTGCGCGACCCGGCCTATTACAATGCGATTCTCAGGGCTATAGCCGCAGGATTCAGAAAAAATTCAGAAATAGCCTCAACAGTCGGGCTGGAAACAAGCGCCTGCACCATGTACCTGAAAAACCTTATCACACTCGGCGTCGTGGGCAAGCACACGCCTATGACCGAAAAAGCCGGAAAAAAGACCATCTATGACATTGAGGACAGCATGTTCCGTTTTTGGTACCGCTTTGTGCCAAAAAACATGTCTTTGATCAAGGGCGGGATGGCAAGCAGAATATGGCGGGACGTGGCGCGTGACATTCCGTCATTTATGGGCAAGGTATTCGAGGATATATGCCGGCAATGGCTTGAGCAGCAGAACCAGGCCAGGCGGCTGCCTGCGTCCTTTGTCGAATTCGGGCGCTGGTGGGGCTACGACCCTGTGTGGAAATCCGACACGTCTTTGCCCATCGTCGCATATGCCGACGAGAGTCATGCGATTTTCGGCGACTGCGTATGGTCGGACGAGCCTGCCCAAAGCAACGCGCTTGTCTCTCTTGTTGAACGCAGCAGACTGTTCCGTTACCCCAACAAACACCTCTATCTGTTTTCCAGGTCCGGTTTTTCCGAGGAGTGCGCCGAAGCCGCCCAGCGCGTAGGGGCAAATCTTGTAATGTTCGAGTAGCCGGGACTAAAGAGGCAATAAATTTCAAGCGGAGGGACACATATTGGAGTCTGAGCAAGCAGTATTTGATGATGGCAGGGTTTGGAACAGGGATTTTATTTGCGTCATGACGGCAAATTTCATGCTCTGCATAGGGCATTTCTCGGTAAACCCGCTGGTTGCGTCGTATACGGTATTTCTGGGCGCAAGCCCGCAGCTCATGGGGATTCTGACGGGAATGTTTTACGGCGTCGCCTTTGCCATGCGGCCCTTTGCGGGCCCGGCAACGACAAAGCTGGACAAGCGAAGGCTGATGGTCGCCGTTTTCATCCTCGGCGCTTTCGCGAACCTCGGGTACGCCCTTTTGCAAAACGTCCCCGCATTTGTATTTTTCAGGTTTTTAAGCGGCGTTCAATACAGCATTGTCGGCTCGCTGCTCATGACCCTTGCCGGGGATCATCTGCCAAAAAGCAAGCTGACCTACGGCATGGGGGTATTCGGCGTCAGCGGCGCCATCTCCGTAGCTTTTGCGCCGTGGATCGGAGAAACTGTGCTGACGTTCGGTACGGATGTGAGAGGCGAAGGCTTTGGCTTTATGCTGGTGTTTCTTTTGGGGACCGCGTCTTTCATAATAGCGGTGATACCGTCGCTCATCCTCAGTCCGGACGGAAGGACCAAGGAGGATTACGCGAGTACCGGCTCATGGTATAAGAATATATTCACCATACACGCCGTACCTGTGACAATCGTGCTCTTTTTTGCCGTGATACCCCACGCGATGATTAATACGTACGTATATGAGCTTGGCAAGGAGCAGAGTATTGAGGGAATCAGCGCGTTTTACCTTGTGTTTGCGCTGACAATGGCCGTTTCGCGGCCGCTCAGCGGTTACCTCACTTATAAGCTGGGCGTCGAAAAAGTCGTGGTTCCCGCCCTCGCCGTGTTTGCCCTGGCGCTCTTTGTCATTGGCTCAAGCGGGTCGCTTTCAATGATTATCCTCGGGGCGGTGCTCTCGGCTATCGGAGTTGGCTCTTCGCTGCCGTCACTCCAGGCGATGTGCCTGCAGACGGAGACCCCGCTGCGGCGGGGAGTCGCGAGCAACACGATTTACATAGGCTTTGATCTGGGGCTGTTCATCGGCCCTATGGCCGGCGGCTTTGTGTATGCGGCGTCCGATTATTCGATAATGTTCAAGGCCGGCGCAACGCCCGCCGTCATCGCGATGATCACCTTCCTCGCGTTCCTGCCGGTTTTCAGACGGCGGCTGAAGGCGTTGGAAACGAAAAACAACTAAATCTTGACATATCCGGCGGTTTTGAATAGAATCAGAGCACTTGGTACGATACATAGGACATAGGGCGGAATAGATTTTATGTTTTTAACGAAGGAATGCGATTACGGTATCCGAATAATCCGCGCCCTGGCAGACAATAAAAAAAAATCGGTGCAGACAATATGCGAAATAGAGCATGTGCCGCTTCAGTACGCGTACAAGATACTTAAAAAACTTGAACGCGGCGGTCTTGTCAAAAGCTGGCGCGGGCCGGACGGCGGCTATCGTCTTATCAAATCGCCGCGCTCGTTTACCATGTACGACGTAGTAGCGGCGATTGACGGGAAGCTGTTTGTCTCCGAATGCCTGAACGAGGAGCAAAACTGCACGCGAAACACACCGGAAACGCCCTGCTCGGTCCATTTTGAGCTTGCCCGCATTCAAGCCCTTATAATCGAGGAAATGAAAAGCAAAACTATGGAAGATACGCTGCAATAATCTCAAATCAATGTCCGCAGGATGGCGTCCAGCTTCTGCATTTCGATTGGTTTAGGGAGGAATCCCTGAAATCCGTGGTCGGCAAACATTTTTTCGTTGCCGGCGATAGCGTTTGCCGTCAGGGCGATTATCGGGATGGACCCGGCATACTGCGTTCCAATCTCCCTGACGGCGCGCGTAGCCTCGATCCCGTCCATGCCCGGCATCATATGATCCATGAAAATCATATCGTACCGGGGGACGCCGCTCTTTATCCGCCGCACCGCTTCGGCGCCGTTATCAATACAATCAACCTGGATTTCGTACGGCTCAAGGCTTGCCGCTGCGACTTCCAGGTTTATTTCAACGTCGTCAACCACAAGTACCCTTTTATTTGGCATGGATATAAATTCAACAACCTGTTCATGATAATCCGGGATGTAAGTAAAGTCCTTCAGCGAGGCCGCAGTCTCCTCCCCAACAGGCGTCCCGTCGGCAATTCCCTGTAAAATCTGAATGGTAAAGACGCTGCCCTTTCCATATTCGCTTTGCGCCGATATCTTTCCGCCCATGATCTCGACAAGCCCCTTGCATATTGCAAGCCCCAGCCCCGTCCCCTCGATTCCCCGGGTACTTTGCTGGTTGACTTGGGCGTACTCCGAGAAAAGCTTTTTCAGATCATCGTCGCTTATGCCCATTCCGGTGTCGGCAATCTCAAATGTGAGCATGGCCCCGCCCTTTTCCGGCTGCCATGTCGCCCACAGCTCAACGCTTCCTTTGCTTGTGTACTTAAACGCGTTGCTGAGCAGATTGCCGAGCAGCTGCTTGATCCGGAGTTCATCGCCTTTCAGGCGGCGCGGGATGCTTTCGTCAACCGAAAGGAAAAATTCGATTGGTTTTGAACCCTTGCGCACAATGCTCAAAGTCGCGGCGTCGTATATCATGTCCGCAATATCATACGTTGATTCAATAAGCTCAAACTTTCCTGATTCAATTTTGGACATATCGAGTATATCGTTTATTATCCCAATCAGCAGATTCCCTGAAGCGTGTATTTTCCGAAGGTTTTCAACGCCGGGGCTGTTCGGCTGCTCCCGGCGCAGCTCAGCTTCCGTCAGGCCGATTATCGCATTTAGCGGAGTGCGTATCTCATGGCTCATATTTGCCAGGAAGTTTCCTTTCGCCTGTGCGGCAAGGCTGGCTTCGTTTTTTGCCTCAGTAAGGGCCCGCAGCGTCTGCACATAAGTTTTACAGAATATATAAACAAGCATGTTCAGCGCGACGGATACGATAAAATACAGGATGTTATAAACCTGAGTGAAGGCAGGGCCAAGCAGGTTTACCCCGAACCCAATCAGAATTACCGCAAACATAGCGCTTGAAACCGCTATGTATGCCGAAAGAGCCTTCGGCCTGAGGTACGTAAGGGAAATCATTGCAATGCCGGAATTGTATGTGAAGAGCAGAAAATCGCCCCCAAAGTATATAGCGCCGAAAATAAGTATGCAGCATATAATAATTGACGACAGAAATGCCGAGGCCGCGCTGCTCGCCGGACTCCTCTCGATCACGACATAAACGGCGACTATAATGACGCAAAGCCCAAAGCGCACAAGCATGGCGTTCGTACTGAAAAACAACCATGTATATGTTGATGTTATTATGGCATATACGCACAGAATAATAAATATATGCGGAGCGGATATGTTTTTTTCGGAATCCGCAAACACAAACTTCCGAATCACGGACGTCATTTAAGTTTTCCTCCCGCCGCGGTTAGCAAGGTGTCAGGGTTCGGCGATCGTCACCCTATGCCATAATAATAACACTTAATAAGTATAATTTCAATGCGTACTTGTAGAAAATGAACAATCCTTGTAACTCAGAACCCCTTCCCGTCATTGCGGGCTTGACCCGCAATCCCCTGCGGATTTCAAGGGGATTGCGGCTCGTAGGCCGCAATGACGAGGCTTGGAAGGTTTCAGCTGTGGGGTACTGAGCAGTTACCCCTGTGAAACCTTCTAACGGGGATGAAGAAAGCTAACCCCGGCCATCATTTGGCCGGGGTTAGATTTCTTCCGTGGGATTTTATCGCCCTTTACTTATATACCCCGTACTTCAGGGTCGTGTCGAACATAGCGTGGAGGTTTTCCTTCGGGCAGTTGTCGAGCACTATTGACGCGTCCATTATAAACCCGCCGCCGGGGGCGCATATGTCGAGGAGCTTTTTTGTTTCATCGGCTACCTTTTCCGGCGTGCCGAACATCAGCGTCGCGGTGGGCAGGTTGCCGCAGATGCAGGCCACCTTGCCTACGGTATCTTTGACTTTTTTCATGTCAACTTTCTCAAACATGTATATTACCTTGCCCTTAGGGACGTCGCAAAGCTGCTCAAGCCTTGTGTTGTAGTTGCCCTCGCAGAAAACATATGGGGTAAGGCCGTTTTCTATTCCCGCCATCATCAGCGCCTTCAACCCCGGCCAGTAGAACTCGGCGTAGGTATCAGGGCTCATGAACTCATCTACGCCCATGTGCAGCGGGATAAACAGGTAGTCATGGCCGAGGGCCTTCAGGCCGCCAAGAGCGTTATTGATACAGAATTCCGTCATAACCTTCAGCGCCTCGCGCAGCTCGTCCGGGCGCTCCATTGTATCCATGATGCAGTTTATCATGCCCCTGTAGTTATCCGCCAGCATATCAAAGGGGCAAGTCTGCCCGAGGGTCGGGCCGAGCGGGAAGCCTTCTTCAATACATGTATCGAAAAACAGCGACATCGCTTTCAGCCAATTGACTGATTTTTCCCCGCAAAGCTGCAGCGCTTCAAGAGCCTGCCTTACCTCGGGGTCGGCAAAAGCTGAAAAACCGGCGAAAAGCCCAAACTCTACAAGGTTTTGAAAATTGAGCTTAGCCAAGCCCGCAAGGTTCTTGTTTCTGCGCGGCAGCCATTTGGTCAAAATAAAATGGGTCGGATCTAAAATGAAATCTCCATACTCCTCCGCTTTCATATACTCGCCGTCAAGGATTTGGAAACTCTGATCCAGGCCAATTTTGTGCTCATACCCCGGCCAATGGATAAAGTCCGGTGCAATCGTCTCAAGCGCGGGGATCGGGTACTGGGCCGGACCCCATACGGCGTCAGGCTTAAACTCATCAAGGTACGCTTTAAGTCCGGGAATTATGTTTCTCTGGTCGGTCATGGTGACGTAGTTGTCAATACCGTAAGCGGCGCCGTAAAAGAAGTTCATTTTAGGTACGATTGGCACGCGGTCATATTCGGTGAGATCCTGCGCCGCCTTCATGCGTTTTTTTCGTTCGTTATATTGGTCTTGTGTTGTTGCCATGTTTATCCCTCGCTTTCCTTAACTTATAGATATATACATTCTATTATTAATCCAATGGCGTGTCAATAAGGTTATTGCGGCGTTTATTGCGTACGCTCTTGACAATGTGTGTATATTTGCTATTATTGGGCTGAAGGATTGTGAGCGTTATTCCGGCAATGAACGCGGCTCTGGTAAGGAGCATCTGCGGAAAAGCCGGAAGACAGGCAAAAATACAATTACCGCCGACTAAAAAGGACAGGGGGATGACGCATGACGACGTTTTTGCCGGAACTCTTAAACGCCTATATTACATTCACCACAAGTCACGCGATACGGTTGTACCCCATGTGGAAAACACAGGGTATAAAAGGCCGCGCTATACTCATATATCTTGTCTGCCTGACCCTTTTGCAAAGCATCTTCCTTCTGCTCGCAAAGTTTGTTTGGGGCGTGGATATGCCGGAACTCAACGATTACATCATGCTTGCCGGGCTGCCCCAAATAATCGTGCCTTTTTTCATCTTTCGCGGGCGGCTATGGCAAAACATATTCTTCATGTCGGTCGCCGCGACTTATGGCCTCACGCCGGGCGGCATAAGCATTTACGCGGCTGATTATTGGTTTTCGTCATTAGCCAATCCGATGGTTGCCGTGGTTGCCCTGAAAATCGGGCTTACCATCGCGACGCTGCCCCTGCTCCTTTACCTCTTAAAACGGTTGGCGGAGAATACGCGCATAGATAAGGCGATTCTGTTCTGGCGGCTCTTTTGGCTGATTCCGATGCTCTTCCTTATCATAACCATGCTAAGCAACAGCGTTCTGACAAGTGACGCGCAAAATATCTTTTTTGTAGTGACAAGGCTTTTGGCTTTGGCGGCACTGATGCTTGTTTGCTATTTGCTCGACACGGCTCTGCGCCAGGCTTCCGCTATGGAAGCGGCGACCCTCGCAGCCGAGGAACACGCCGCCAGGGCCGGGTTCTATCAGAAAATGGCGCATGAACTGCTGACGCCGCTGACTAAGGTTTCCACCAATGTGCAGGTGGCGAAAAGGCATCCGGAGGAAGCAGGCACGCTTCTCGTCAAGGCGCACGATGAGATTATGGAAATCGCGGAAATAATCAACAAAGCGCTTGACGAAACGGAAAGGTCGGGTGGCTGGGCATGAAAACGATTCTGTGCATCGAGGACGAGATAGAGATTTTGGAGCATAATAAAAGAGTGCTGTCCGAGAACGGCTACGATGTACTCACCGCCGAAAGCTTGACCGTGGCGCGGGAAGTCCTCGCAAAAACGACGCCGGACGTGATTGTCCTCGACATCATGCTCCCCGACGGCAACGGGCTTGAGTACCTGAAGGAACTCCGCGCCGAAGGCTGCAAAATCCCGATCATTATGCTTACCGCTTGGAATCGAAGCTACAACAAAGCCCACGGGCTTGACGCTGGCGCGGACGATTACATGGGCAAGCCTTTTGAATACGACGAGCTTTTGGCGCGTATACGGAAAATCCTGAAACAAGCCGAGCGCGTACCGGAAAAGGTCACAAAGGGCGCGCTGTCGCTTAATGTAGTGAGCGGAGTGGTGTATTGCGGCGGTGTGGATTTGCTGCTCACTAAGAAAGAGTTTGCCATGCTTCTGATTTTCGCGCAGAACGAAAACCGATATGTTGGCGCGGAGTATCTGTACGAGAAGGTATGGGGGCAGGAAATGAACGACGACACGAACACTGTCAAGACGACCGTTTCCCGCCTGCGTAAAAAAATCGAGAACAGCGGCTTCACTATCATTTACGGTAAGGACATGGACGGCTATTGTTTTAAAGAAACCGCCCGATAATAAAGCTTTCGCGTGCGCCGGTAACAATTTTGTAACCGGCGCATTTTTGCGTTTTGGCATGTTATAATGTGAAAAAATTAGCCTTTGGATCGGGAGACATGGCGGATTGAAAACAAAATTTTCTTTGGTATTTATCCTATTCGCGCTGCTGATGTTTTCGGTCATCATTCTCAACTCTGTGTGGAAAATACAGCAGGCCGCGACCATTATGGTGTCGCAAACCGGTATGCCGGTCCTCGACCGCGCGGCCGCGATCATTGACGGCGACCTCTACGAGCGGGTGGCACAAACCCTTGACGACGCCGACCCGTTCTTTATCGAAACCCAGAGCATGTTCCGTGAGCTTAAAAATGAAACCCAATGCCTCTACCTCTATTCGATGGCGCGTTTTGATGACGGTACCCACCGCTTCATCTTTGACGGAGAGGAACCCGGCACCGAAAACTACACGCACATCGGCACGATAGAGGACATAAGCGACTATGACAAAACCTACCTTCTGACCTATGAGACCAAAACGCCGCAATTCACCCCCATGATGTATCAGGTAAGCTGGGGGCGGCTCATTTCCGCGTATATGCCGATACTTAATTCCGAAGGCAGCGTGGTGGGTATTATCGGCGTTGACTTTCAGGGGGAAGACATTTATCAGGCGATACTGTCGAACCTGCGGCTGCAGGCGACGTTTGCCGTGGTATTCATAATGGCGGGGCTGTTTTTATTCTATTTATTTTTGAAAGACTTGTCCCGGCAGAACGAAAGGCTTAGCAAACTGTACCGCGCCAAGATAGATTTTCTGCAGGATATGAGCCACGAAATGAAGAATCCGCTTACCGTTATAGCCACCGGCGTCGATTATGCCGACCGGCAGATAGCCTGGGAAAAGGCTGACGCGCCAAAAGCGCGGTCCGCCCTTGAAAAGATACGCGGAGAGGCTCAGCGCCTCGGGCGCATGGTGGAGAGCATGGTGCATTTGTCCGCCATGAGCGAAACGGGCGGGAACCGGCAGCGCGTGGACTTCGCAGCCCTGCTTGAAGACGGTGCGGGGGCGCTCGTGCCCGAATTGGAAAAACGCGGCAACACCCTGCGCACGGACATAGCGCCCGGTTTACCCGACGTTTTTGTGGAAAAGGACAGGTTCGCGCAAGTATTGGCCAATTTGATCTCAAACGCGGCCGAGCATACGCACAACGGCCTGATTTCCATATCGGCGGATTATGACAGCGCCTATATTACCGTCCGCACGGCCGATAATGGGGACGGAATACCGGAGGATCTTTTACCCCGTGTGTTTGAGCGGGGCGTATCCGGCAAGGGCGGCACGGGGTTCGGCCTGTATATTTGCAAGACGATAGTGGAAGCCCACGGGGGGACGATAATAGTTGAGAGCGGAGAGCGGAGAGTGGAGAGTGAGGACGGGGGAAACGAGGGTATAGAGAGTAATTCTCAACTCTCAACTTCCAATTCTCAACTTGTAACGGCCGGGACAGTCGTTACATTCACGGTTCCGGTTTACGGCGGTCAGGAATCGGGGCATTTGTTGTGTTGAGAGTTCACATTGGGAAGTAAGGGGGATGCAGATGCAAAATTCTAAAACGATTTTGCTTGTGGAAGACAACGCGGATGTTCAGGATTTCAATCAGTTTTTACTGGAGAAGCAGGGGTTTGCGGTGGACACGGCTAATACCCTCGCTGCCGCGCGGGGAATCGTCGCGTGGCGGATGCCGGACGCCATCGTATTGGACATCGGGCTGCCCGACGGAAGCGGGCTGAGCTTTCTGAAAGAATTGCGCAAAACTTCCAAAGTCCCGGTTCTTGTGCTGACCGGATACGGGAAGGACGGCGACGTTGTGCGGGGCTTCAAATCCGGCTGCGACGATTATTTATCAAAACCCTACACATTCGAGGTTCTTCTTGCGCGGCTGGAGCATATGCTTCAAAGTGCGGAACAAGTTCCGAAGCGGATGATATACGGATCGCTGAATTTGGATGTAATAAGCGGGAAAGCCTTTTTACGTGACACGGATTTACTTCTCGCGCATAAGGAATTTGCCATGCTCTTAACACTGGCGCAGAACGTGGGGCAAACGCTCGACGCCGATTACCTGTATGAGAAAATATGGGGGCAACCAATGAACGGCAACACAGGCGCGCTGAAGAACATGGTTTATCGTCTCAGGAAAAAGATAAAAGGCTCCGGATATGACATTCAAGCTGAACGCGGACAGGGATATGTTTTCGAGACGGAATAAAACATAAACAGCGAATCGTGTGCGCCGTCCCGGTGCAACAATCCCGTTGACAAAACAGGCTTTTCGGTTAGAATGTAGACATAAAAAGGTGTTTATCAAGGAAACAGTTGGCGCAAATTGCGCCTGCGGTGGTCGGGCTATCCAAAAATGGTTAGCCCGAATCTCAGCCTCATACCCGCAGGGGATTGCGGGGCAAGCCCGCAATAGCCTGCCCTGAACTTGATTCAGGGACGGATGCTCATTGGCTACCCCGTGACCAGTAACCACTAGAAACAATCATATAGCTGAAAGTCACAATTATGCGACTTTCAGTTTTTTCACATTTCAATGCTTATAATAAAGCCGGTCAACAGGAACCCGCCCGCAGACAATAGCAAAACGAGGCGCGCAGCATAACGGAGGTTAGGAAAAATGCCGAAAATCACAGAAATCTGGATAGACGATGCCTGTTGTGATGAAAGCGGAATGGGGATTGTGCTTTACGTGCATTTCCAAAACGGCGAAGGCATAATTGTCAACCTTGACTCAAAGGTGGACGAGCCGCTCTTCCGCGATGTGCTAAACAGCAAGTGCCGCGACAGACCGCAAACAGACGGCGAGCGCGTTTATTGGGAAAACGGGGCAAGCTTGTCCGTCAGGGAAATGTTCGCTATGCTGAAATCCGACATGAAAGAGAGGGACGAAGATGTAGAGAAGTGAAGAAAGACCGGGAGCCTTGAACAAAAGTCTGAATGCTCTTGGTACTCATTTAATTATGGAAAGTGGTGTTCTATATGGCGTTAATAGCCAGAAAAATGATGTTTTTGCTGCTGATAACCATGCTTTCGGGCACTCGCGGATGCACCAATGCTTCAGACACAATCACCGCCCCGGATGAAACCGGTGAAAAACTTGTGTCGGTAATGCTCCCTGCAAACGCGGCGGGTGATCAGGCATGGACGTTTTCCGTAATAGGCGGGAACGGCAGGGTAAACGAATCATCGACGGAAACATATGAAGAGTATCTGCGCGAACGCGATGATTCCCCAATCGTTGACTTCGTTGTCCCCGGATATATGCCGTTCATTTTCGAAGGCGCCGAGGCGGGTGAGGTAACGCTTAAATTCTCTTATACCGACCGCACCGACCTTTCTAAAAAACCCACGATGATGCAAATTGTCTCACTGATGGTTTATGACGGCAAAACGCTGGCTGTCAATGAGTCCTACACGGTTGACATAAGCAAAAGCATTATTGCGGTCCTGCTCCCTTCTGATGCTGTTTCCGGCGGCGAATGGTCCTATACCGCCGAAGGCGAGGGGCGTTTGTCGGAGGCTTCCTGGGATGAATATCAGGAACAAGAAATGGCGTATCGCGAAAACGGAGGCGAAGATGACGGCATGGTTCTTTTGCCTGAAGGAATACCCCCAGGATGTACCGCTTTTGTATTCAATGGCGCGAAATCGGGAATGGTCGACTTACTATTCGTCTGCTCGGACCCCGCGATGGAGGAATCCGTGAAAATCGAAGTATTCAGCGACAAGACACTGGCGGTTATACAACCGCAACAGCGATAAATCCGGCACATTGTCCCAAAAATGCGGTTCAATGACCGCAATAAAAATAAAGGAGATATTAATAAGATGAAAACGAAAAAAATACTTACAGCGATCCTGGCAGTAATCATGGCTTGTGCCTTCCTGGCATCCTGCGGCGGCGGCGGTTCGCAGACGTCCTCGCCACCCCCGGCCTCCTCGGCGCCCCCGGCTTCCTCGGCACCCCCCGCTGCTCAGCAAAGCCCGGCTTCCAGTCCCGCCCAAAGTCAGCCGGCGGGCGGCAACGGCGGCGGTGACGAAGACGTTGAACTGTATCTGGATGCGATGGGTGATTTCATCTCGGGTACCGAAGATCTGATGGCAGGTTTGGACGAACTGATGGAGTACGCGGACTATATCTCCGATTATGAAGATTTGGAGATTTGGTGCTACCTTTTCATCGAAATAAAAGAAGCGATAGGATACGCGGCGGATGAATTGGCGGATATTGCTATATACGCACCCGAAGAATACGTGGAATCGCATCTTATGGTAACTTTTGCCCTGGCGGCGATATACGATTCGATGACAGGTTTTGAATATGCGGTGGATGCTATGTTTAACGGCGACGAAGATGCATTCTATGACGGTCTGGCCGAGTTTATCGGCAACCTCATCATAGCTTCCGAGCTGTGGTCCGAAGCTGTCGCTTAATAATGAGGGGTAATTGAATCAATGTCAGCAATAGCCCCTTTCACGCACGAAAGGGGTGGGGCGGAGCGCCGGGGGTCATCCTCCGGCATCAGCCTTTTGGGCAGCAACCCCCGCCGCCTGCGGACGGCGCCCCGTCGCCGTGCGCGAAGGGGGCAAGGAGACCTTGACTTGCTGGCATTGGTTCGCAAACTAATGTCGGCAGGT
>Ga0099364_10003208_pt1 | contig 25511 bp, 11 predicted proteins | sample TergutTh196P3_FD_73070 | JGI IMG/M metagenome (GOLD analysis project Ga0099364, IMG submission 73070) | Microcerotermes parvus P3 segment gut microbial communities from Pointe-Noire, Republic of the Congo - Th196 P3 | ecosystem: Host-associated > Arthropoda: Insects > Digestive system > Gut ...
CGAAGATTTTTTTGCATCACGAACTGACATATGATATCTATTAGTACTTGCGAAAGCCAATTCGTGGAAAGGATTGATATTTTTCACCCCCTCGCCATACGGATTGGAATTGGTTGGGTCTTCCCACTCGTTGGGTGCGCCCATCGGAAATCCCATCAGCGATAAGACTTCGTTCTTGTTGGGCGGCTCTTGCGCATATACGCCTGGTATTGTCAATAACGCACATATCCATAAAAGGATAACTGATTTTCCAAAATGTTGTTTACTTTTGCCGTAACGCTTAATGTTGTTTACTTTTGCCATAATGCTAAACTTTTTTAATTGATGAATAATTTAAAATTAAAATGCAAAAATAAATTACTCAAAAAAAAGCATATCTACTATTAGGAAAAAGATATCCACTATTTGCAAATAGGTGAATATGAATGATGTAAAGATTATAAGGCTTATTTGCCATTGGCATCGTTTCGTTTTCCGGCAAAAGTGAGAAAACGTGCCGATGAAGAGGGTATCGTGCTTAATTCTTAATTCTTAATTCTTAATTCTTAATTTTGAACGCACCGCACACTTACCGCATCCGCTTTCTTAATTTCAACAATCTCTATCTGATTACAATGATATCGTAACATCGCACCATAACAGGTATTTGTTAAAGGCTCATCAGAACTCCAAAATGCCGTATTTCTATATAAATCTTCAAATCTATCGGTAACACTGTTGTAAAACCCTGCCCCGCGCATATCAAATTCTGTACCGTTAGTATAGTTGTTGGGTTTTAGCCAAAAATCTTTATTATTCAAGTCGTTCACCTCATACATATCCAACAATGCCCATTCATCGGAAGTGGGAATACGCCAGCCATCGGGACAAACACCTTGTAGGGGAAAGGCTTGCCCTTTCCCTACCGCCATCGCCGATTCGTAAGTATATAACAATCCGAAATTAATTTCATTTTGTGTTAAATCATTGTAAAGTTTTACTAAGGGAATTTCCGTGCCATCTGAATATTTAGTATTGCGCAGGTTTTCTGTAAACCAGCAAAGACCTACTAATTCTATCACATCGTAAGTAATATCATTTACAGCATCATACATTTCTGTTGGGCAAGTGATTGAAATTGACACCTGAAACTCGTATGCTCCCAAGTCAATATTGCCGCCTGAAAGTCTTCTGTTTCCGGCTAAGTCGGTTTCGTTGGTGAAGTTGGAGACGCCGAGAGTGGTCAGGTATAAGTCGTTGCCGCCGAGGTTGATGGCGGGGCTGGTGGCTTGCAGGCTATAGTCGCCGTCGGTGGTGGGTGCTAAGGATGCATCTATGGGGTCAACAAATAGCGGGTCTTCGTTGGAGATGATGCCGGTTTCCGTAACGTCTTCTACCAAGCAGTGGTCATAGACGGGTTCGACTATGAAAGCAGACGAATTATATATATTATCGCCTGTTGCCGCTCTGTTTTTCCAGATGATAGCGTTTAGTATTTGAGGATAAGAATAGAGACTGTTATACATTCCGCCGCCGATGCCGATTGCGTAGTTTCCGCTGATGGTTACATTGGCGAGCGTGGGCGAAGCATAATTATTATACATTCCGCCTCCATTGTATGCCTTATTTCCGCTGATGACCGCATTGACGAACGTGGGCGAAGCATACTCATTATGTATTCCGCCGCCGCCGCCGTTGGAGTTGTTTCCGATAACGGCTATATGGCTGAATGTGGGCGATGAATGATTACTACTTGTTCCAAAATTATATATTCCGCATCCGGTATAAATGGAAATTTCCTTGCCGTTTACGTAATAACTCAGCAAATAGTTTTCAGAACCGTTTCCGCCGGTGATGGTGAAACCGTCAACCACGGTGGAGACGGGAAGCTCCGCACCGATTAACACATGGTAGCAATTGTCGGAATTATCGTTTTCGATGCCGATGTCGCCGGACAGGGTGGTTGTGCCGGTGCGTCCGGTTTCGCCGAATTGTAGAGACGCGGCATGCCACGTCTCTACGGTTCCCGCTGGAATTTCCCCCGGCACAAACCCGCCAAAAATTTTCACATCCGGAACCAAAACAAAGGCATTGAGACGATTGCCGTTGGTTTGCGGAAATTCTTTGTTTGCGAAATGATAACCGCTTGCGGTGCACATCGGGTAATATGTTCCTTCGGCTACATAGATGGCGCGGATGGTATCCGTTTCGGCTACGGTGATGGCACCGGAGCGTTGTTTTGCCGCAAGGAGGAGCGGGTCGGAGAGGTTGGAACAGGCGTTTGTCCAGGAGGAGCCGTTGCCGTTTTTGGTGTGATCCACGTAAATGATGCCGTTGTCGTCGCAGAAGATGGAGGGTGGGAGAAATTCAAAGTTCGCCGTTAGAGTAACACTTTCCGTTGCCGTAAAATCGTAGATTTCGTCTGTTGAGACTTGTGCGCCCGCTATGGTACAATCCACAAAGTAGTATCCGGGGTTGGATGTGGCGGTAGCGGTTACGATGTCGCCGTGTGTATATATTCCACCGCCGGAGACTGCGCCGCCGACAAGCGGATTTGACGTTACGGTGATGGTGTAAATTTTGGAACAGTCAATATCCTGTTGCCATTGCAGGAACGGGAAATTGAGCCCGTCGCATATTTTCCATATACTTGTGGAATTAGTAGCGTTTGTGATGCTCCACGCGCCGCCGACCCAGTTTCCTGAGGTGTTGTAGAATGCAAAACTTTTCAATGCAGCCATATTTCTGTTTGCGCCGGATATGGCATTCAATCCTTCCGTAATGGGTACGGGAGAGTCGGTGTTTTGCAACACTGTCATATCTTCAAAGGCGTAGTTGTTGGCGAATGTGCTGAAAGGAAAGTCGGTATAACCTGTGATACGGTTAATGTAAATGGTTGAGTACGTGTTTGTGCTTGTGGAAACAACGCTGTTATTTGCCGCTACGCAGTTTCTGACGGTAGATGCGCTGGTCAATCCCACCAATCCGCCGACAAAGCCACTGTAACCATCTGCTGTTACGTTTCCTGAAGCATAACAGTTTGCGATGGTAGAAGATTCACTCCATCCCACTAATCCGCCTGCACGTTCATAACCGCTTGATACATTGGCTGTAGCGTAACAGTTGGTGATGGTAGAGGCGGTGGTCACTCCCGCCAATCCGCCGGTATGACTGCCGCCGTCTATATTTCCCGTAGCATAACTTTTGGTGATGGTAGTATTAATACAGTGTCCCACCAATCCGCCTACGTTCGGCATCGTCTCTGCTTTAATATCACAGTTTACGATGCCAACGCTGTCTATCTTTGCTCCCTCTGTAAATCCGAACAAACCGATGCATCCGTAGCCGTCGCCAACAGCGTTGTTTATCATTAATCCGGAAATGGCATAACCGGCACCGTTGAAACTTCCCGTAAAGGGTTCATATTTAGATATCTCATCAATGAAATTAGTGTATCCTATCGGTTTCCAGCCTTCTTCTCCCCATCTCTTGTAGCCGATGCCGTTCGGTGCCAGATATTCGGTGAGGTCAATGTCGTTGGCTAATTTGTAGTTTTTATCCAAGTGGTAACGAATGTAATTCAACTGTTCGGGAACACAAATCAGGAATGGCGAGCCTGTCGAACCATCTCCGCCGCAGAAGACGTTGGACAGGTGATAGGGCATATCCACCGGATTTCCGAAAAGTCCGGGCAGTTTTTCCATTTGGGTTGTCCATCCGTTGGGGAAATCGAAACGTCCGCCGAGGGTGGGAATAGTCCATATTTCAAAGATGTTGATGTCGGTGCCGTCTCTGTCTGTTACGCCTTTGTTGCTCCATGTTGTGTTGTTGTCTCTGTTCGTCATTCCGTCGAAGGCGATGTTGTTTGCCATTGTGCCGTAGTCTGAGCCTGCCACGCGTCCCACGCTTCCGGGCGCGTAGGTGTTTCTCACGCTTACGTTGAGCGCGGCGCAACCTAAGAGATAACAGCCTTCGCCAATCTGTCCTGCGATGCCGCCTACGTTTTGTCCGCCGGTTACTGAGCCGGCTGCCCAGCAGTTTGTCAATTCGCCGCCGTTTCTAAATATTCCTGCGATGCCGCCCACGGGGTTGTTCCCTGTTACATCGCAGAGCGTGTAACAGTTCGCTACGTTTCCGCCATCCGACACGCCCACGATGCCGCCCACGCCGTTGTAACCTATCACCGAGCCGCTCACCCAACAGTTCTGAATGAGACTGCCATTTGCCAAGCCCGTGATGCCGCCCACGTTATTGCCATAGCCGCTCAAAATGTCGCCCGCAATGCTCACGCCCGACAAAGCAAGGTTGCGCACTTCGCTTCCCTCAATCACGCCGAACAATCCCAGATTTTGAGTAGTCGTATTGTTGATAATCAGCCCTGCTATTGTATGTCCGTCGCCGTCGAATGTGCCGGTAAACGGAGTGGCAGGAGAACCAATCGGCAACCAGCCGATGGTGGTATAATTGAATCCAATATAATACGCAATTTCTAAATCGTTGTTCAGTTTAAAATGTTTATCCAAAAGTTGCCGCACATTGTCCAAATGCTCCGGTAAGCAAATCAGGAATGGATTGTCTTCTGTTCCGTCTCCGCCGCAGAAGCCGCGGGTTAAGTTTTCGTATGCTCCCAGATCAATCTCGTAGTCAAAAAGGCGGATATTGCCTGTCAAGTCGGTTTCGCCGGTGAAATCGGAAATGCCGCGCGCAGCCAAATAAAGGCTGTTGCTGCCTCTATTGATGGCATAACTGGTAGATTGCAGTTGGTAATCGCCTTCGGTAGTAGCGTTCCATCCGTTGGCGCTTGGATCTATCCAGTTTACAAATTGCGGGTTTTCGCTGGAAATAATGCCGGTTCCCGAAATGCCTTCTACCAAAGAATTATGATATGTGAGCGTAACTGAGATTCCTCCCAGATTATATATGCTGTTGGAACTTGTTGTTGCCCTATTTCCCCAAATAATGCTGTTGTCTATTGTGGGTGTGGTAAACAGATTATTACATATTCCGCCGCCGTTGGCTGCACAATTTCCACTCATAGTTACATTGGTAAGTATCGGTGAACAAGGTGTAGATATAGACCCGTTATTAAACATTCCGCCGCCGTAGTTGAATGCTTTGTTTCCGCTCATGATCACATTGGTGAACTTGAGTGAATTGTCATTATTAGTATTGTTATATATCCCGCCGCCATTATTTCCCGTGTTGTTTCCACTAATAGTTGCATGAGTAACTACCGGATAACTTATTTCATTATGCATTCCGCCGCCGTTTCCACTTGCGGTGTTTCCGATAATGCTAACATAAGTCAATATCGGCGACGAATTATTATTATGTATTCCACCGCCGCCGCCGCCGCCTGTGCTGTTGTAGTTAAGGGTTACATTGGTGAGCGTGGGCGAAGAACTGTTATTAAACATTCCGCCTCCGCCTCCGCCTGAAATGTTAGAATTGATCATAACGTTGGTGAGCGTTGGAGCGGAAGTATTCCAGTTGAAAATTCCGCCGCCGTTGCTGCTGGCGTTGTTCCCGCTGATAATCACGTTGTTAATTGTCGGCGAGGAACCATTTATATTATGTATTCCACCGCCGGAATTTCTGTTAATCCCTATTCCATTCACGGTAAAGTTGCCGCTGCCGTTGGCATTCCCACCGGTGATGAAAACGCCGTCAATCACCGTAGAGGCAGGGATATCAACGCCTATTATTACATGGTAACAATTATCAAAATTATTTCCAAAGATGTTGCCGGATAATGTGGTGGTGCCGGTGCGTCCGGTTTCACCGATTTGTAGAGACGCGGCGTGCCACGTCTCTACGATGCCCGCCGGAATTTCCTCCGGCACAAACCCGCCAAAAATTTTCACCTCCGGTACCAACACAAAGGCATTATTGCGTCCGCCGTCGGTGATGGGGAATATTTTATTTCCGAAATGATAATTGGTTGCGTCGCCCATCGGGTAATAGGTTCCTTCCGCCACGTAGATGGCTTGTATCACTTCAGCCGGCGACACGGAAATGGCGCCGGAGCGTTGTTTTGCCGCAAGGATTAAAGGCGCGGCAAGGTTAGGATAGGCGTTTGCCCACGAAGAGCCATCGCCGGATTTGGTGCAGTCCACATAAACGATGCCGTCTGTTGCAACAGGATTCTGCAACAGCCATAGCGGGAGATCTACCGGTTTGCCGAACAGACCGGGCAGTTTTTCGGTTTGTGTTGCCCAGCCGCCGCCGGTGGTAAAGCGACCGCCAAAGGTCGGGTTTGACATAATGTAGGGAATGTTAATGTCGTTGCCGTCTTTGTTGGTCAAGCCTTTGTTATTCCATATTGTGTTATTGTCTCTGTTCAACATACCATCAAATGCGATGGAGTTTGTTATTCTGCCGTTGTGATCGCCTGCTACACGCCCTACGTTTCCTGAAGGGTTGGTGTTTCTCACGATCATATTCAGTGCGGCGCAGTTTGCGAGGCTGCTTAGTCCGCCAATCTGTCCCACGATGCCGCCCACGTTCTGTGCGCCTGTTACTACTCCTGATGCCCAACTGTTTGACAAACTGCCGCCTTCCAAAAATATCCCTGCGATGCCGCCCACGGGATTATTCCCCGTTACATTGCAGCGCGAGTAACAGTTCCACACGCTTCCGCCGGTGGATTCGCCCACGATGCCGCCCACGCGGTTCCAACCGCTCACCGTGCCGCTCACCCAACAGTTCAGGATGATGCCTCGGTTCGACTGTCCCGCCAAACCGCCCACGCAGTTGCCGTAACCGTCTGTGGTGTTGCCTGCCACGTTCACGTTCGCCAGGGCTAAGTTTTCTATTGTGCAGTTTAAAATCCCGCCAAACAATCCCAAATACTGAGTGGTAGTATTGTTGATTCTTAGCCCCGATATGGTATGTTCGCCGCCGTCGAAAGATCCGGAAAACGGAGAAGATGGCGTACCTATCGGCAACCAGCCGTTTGCGTTGTATTTATCTGAAATATACGATGTTAAGTCAATATCGTTATTCAGTTTAAAATGATTGCCCAGATAATCCCGAACTCTGTCTAACTGTTCAGATGTGCAAATCAGAAATGGATTTTCTTCTGAGCCGTTGCCGCCGCAGAAGAGGTTGGGCAAGTATTCGTATGCTCCGGCATCAATGGTAGTATTTGTAAGACGCGGGTCGCCTGCCAGGTCGAGTTCGCCGATAAAATTGGAAATGCCGCGCGCGTCCAAATAAAGGCTGTTGTCGCCGTGATTGACAGCCGGGCTGGTGGATTGCAGCCGGTAATCGCCTTGTGTGGTGGGCGATTGACCATAATTCACGGGTACCCAGTTTACAAGATGCGGGTCGGCGACAAGGTTGTTGCCTTTGTCTATGCCAAGCAATGAAAAACTGTTGCCTCCGGTCGCTACCACGCAATAACTGTATTCGGGATTGCTGAATTGTTCAAGCAAAGCTTCGTTGTGTTGATAGTATTCCGGCTTCGCTTTATTTCCCCAAATAATGCTGTTATAGAATTCGGGGAAACCAAAGTTAAAAGCATAGATTCCACCGCCACGTTCCGCCGCATTTCCACTAATAGTAACATTGGTAAACTTCGGTGAGGCATAATCGTTACAAGCTATCCCGCCGCCCTTGTTATTGGCATAGTTTCCGCTAATGACTACATTGACAAGTCTGGGATTACTCATAAAATACATTCCGCCGCCATTATTCGTTGCTTTGTTTCCTTTAATAATACAATTGGTGAGCGTGAGCCTGTCGGGGTAATTACCATAATAATCATAGATTCCGCCGCCAGTGCCATACGCGATGTTTCCGATAATGGTTACACGAGTGAGTGTGGGGCTAGAATGATCATTATACATTCCGCCTCCATTATTCTCTACTATGCCGTTCCATTCTGTTGTGTTTTCGCTAATCGTTGCATCGGTAAGCGTGGGATGAGAATTGCTATTATAGATTCCACCGCCATTGCTATGTGCACTGTTTCCGCTAATGTTTACCTGTGTAAGTGTGGGCGAAGAATTGTTGAGATTATAGATTCCACCGCCGTTGTCGCCGGTGCTGTTTTCTTTAATGGTTATTTGTGTAAGCGTGGGCGAGGAACTGTTATTATTAAACATCCCGCCGCCATACTGGGCAGAATTATTTCCTGTGATAGTTAGATTGGCAAGCGTTGGCGAGGATGCGTTACAGTATATTCCGGCTCCGTTACAGCGTGAAACGGTTGTGCCGTTCACGCTCACATCGCCTCCATCGCTGGCGTTTCCGTCTGTAATGGTGAAGCCGTCCAAACACGCCGAGCCAACGTTGGTTGCGGAAACGACCACGTGATAACTGTTGTCGCTGATGTTTCCTGCAATGCCGATGTCGCCGCTAAGGATACAAGAACTTCCAATAACAGTTCCTGTTCCTGCATAAGGAGAAACGCCGGGGCGTTGACTTACAGCCGTTTCGCTGCCGGTGAAACCGCCATAAACTTTCACGTCTTTCACCAACACAAATCCATTGTCTCTGCCGCTTGTGGTGGGGAAGTTTTTGGTTATCATATTATAGTCGGTTATATCATACATAGGTTTGTAAACGCCGTTAGCGACCCATATTTGACGTATGGTGTCCGCTGCCGCGACTGTTATGTCGCCGGAGCACTGTCTTGCCGCACGGATTAAGGGGTCGGCAAGGTTGGGATAAGCGTTTGTCCAGGAAGAACCGTCGCCGGATTTGGTATAGTTCACATAAACGATGCCGTTGGCGTCGGGAACAACTTCCGAAACATCCAATACAAAGTTTGCCACCAGAGCCACACTTCCGCTTACCGTGAAAGTGTAAACCGCCTCCGTTGAAACCTCAGTGCCCGCTATGGTCCAATTTACAAATTTGTAGTTTGGATTTTTAACGGCGGTAACGGTAACGGGTGTGCCTTCGTGATAGTCTCCGCCGCCGGAAACCGTGCCGCTGCCGCTTGGATTTGCCGAAACGGTGATAGAGGTAACAGGGTTTTCATACGGTCCCATATCAATATTTGCACCCCAAAGACGCTGATTACCATTCAAATCTACTTCACCGGAGAAGTTAGAAATGCCGCGTGCGCTCAAATAGAGGTCGTTGTTGCCGGCGCCAATGGCAGGGCTGGTGCCCTTCAAACTGTAATCGCCGTTGGTGGTGGCGGAGCCTGGGTGGATATAGTTTACAAATTGCGGGTCGGCACTCGCATAAATCCCTTCTACTATGGAATAACTGTATTGGGGAGTGCCTGAAGCATTATATACATTGTTACCATCAATCCTTCCTTGATTTCCCCAAATAATGCTGTTGACAAAACTGGGATTAGAATCCCAATTACAGAATCCGCCGCCCCAGTACCCTGAGTAATTCCCTGCAATCGTAGCATTAGTAAACGACGGTGAAGAAACCTCATTATAGAATCCACCGCCATCGTCAGTTGATTTGTTTCCGCTAATGGTTACATTGATGAACTTTGGATTAGAAGCCTGGTTATATGCTGCGCCGCCACGACGTGCGGTGTTTCCTCTAATGTTTACGAATGATATCAAAGGCGAAGAAGAATTATTGAACATCCCGCCGCCTTCGTTGTCTGCAAAGTTTCCGTTAACGATGGAGTTGGTAAGCGTAAAGAAAGACCCGTTATTGGTATTACAATAGATTCCGCCGCCGATGTTTGCGTTGTTTCCGCTTATAACTACATAGTCAAGCACGGGGGAAGCGTTCCAATTATAGATTCCGCCGCCATAGCTGTTTGCCCTGTTTCCGCTAATAGTTATATGGGTGAGTATGGGAGAAGCGTTAGAATTGAACATTCCGCCTCCATTGCTTGAAGTGTTTCCACTGATGATGAGGTTGGTAAGCGTGGGCGCGCAAAAAACATTATGCATCCCGCCGCCGCTATTTCTGGCAACCGTTACCCCGTTTACGAGAATGTTGCCGCTCCCGCCTGCATTTCCGTTGGTGATGGTCAATCCGTCAATCACCGTATTGCCGTTTGCAGGAATATTACTACCTATTACTACATGGTAACAATTATCGGAATTATTTCCAACGATACCGATGTCGCCGGATAATGTGGTTACGCCGTTGCGTCCGGCGGTGCCGAAAACGGGCACAACGCCCGCCGCCGGCAATGGCGCGGCAAACCCGCCATAAATTTTCACCTCCGGCACCAGCACAAAGGCATTATCGCGTTTGCCTTCGGTTTGTGGGAATATCTTATTTTCAAAATGATAATCGTGTGCGTTACACATCGGGTAATAGGTTCCTTGCGCCACATAAATGGCTTGTATCATTTCTGCCGGCGGCACGGAAATAGCGCCGGAACGCTGTTTTGCCGCAAGTATCAACGGAACGGCAAGATTAGAATACGCATTTGCCCAGGAGGAGCCGTCGCCGTTTTTGGTGCAGTCCACGTAAATGATGCCGTTGCTTGGAACAGGCTCCACCGGCGTTATCCAAACAGGCAGATCCACCGGTTTTCCGAACAGTCCGGGCAGTTTTTCGGTTTGGGTTGCCCATCCGCCGCCGGTGGTAAAGCGACCGTCAAGGGTCGGGTTTGATATAATGTAGGAAACGTTAATGTCGTTGCCGTCTTTGTTGGTCGAGCCTTTGTTATTCCACGTGCTGTTGTAATCTCTGTTTAACATATCGTTGAAGGCGATGGTGTTTGCTATCGCGCCGTTGTTTTGTCCTGCCACGCGCCCTACGCTTCCCCCCGCACTGCTCACCATCACGCTCATATTCAGTGCGGCGCAATTTGCAAGACTGCTTGTCCCGCCAATCTGTCCCACGATGCCGCCCACATTCCACACGCCGCTCACCGCGCCCGTAGTCCAACTGTTTGCCAAACTGCCGCCGTTCCAAAACATCCCCGCGATGCCGCCCACGGGATTATTCCCCGTTACATTGCACTGCGAATAACAGTTCCACACGTTTCCGCCGCTCGACTCTCCCACAATGCCGCCCACGCAGTCGTAACCGCTCACCGTGCCGCTCACCCAACAGTTCTGAATGATGCCTCGGTTCGACCGTCCTACCAAACCGCCTACACAATTGCCAATGGTGGTGGTGATGTTGCCCGCCACATTCACGTTTTCCAACGCTAAGTTGCGCACTTCGCCGTCCTGTATCCCGCCAAACAAACCCAGATACTGCTCATTGGTATTGTTGATTCTCAGTCCTTTTATGGTATGTCCGTCTCCATCGAATGAGCCGGTAAACGGAGCAGAAGAAGAACCAATCGGCACCCAGCCTTTTGTATTGTAATGGCTTGATATATAATCTGTAAGATCAATATCGGCAGTCAATTTATAATGTTTATCCAACGCTAAGCGTACCGCATCCAACTGCGCTGCCGAGCAAATCAGATATGGGCTTGTCGCCGTACCTGCGCCGCCGCAGTTGTTGGCTATTGGAGACGTGGGGTCAGAGAATAAACTGCTCATATAGTTAGACGCAGTAACCATAACTCTAATAGTGCTGCCAACATCATCCATAGTCAAAGTATAGGTACTTTTGTTTGCGCCGGAAGCACCGGAAATGACTTCTCCGTCTCGCAGCCAATAGTAGGTGAGGGTTCCCAGCGGAGCAGGCGTTGTAATGCCGCTTATGTTTGCCGTAAGCGTAGAACCGTAAACAGGATTGCCCGTGATATTCACTACACCCTCCAAAGGGGTAGCGGCATACACCTGCAAACACACAGTTATTTCATGCATATCCGTATATTTCCCTTTCACTTGTATTCCAGCCTGATAGTTCCCCACCTGCAAACCTACATCGGGGATAACATAAAAATATCCCTTTGATATAGCGTAAAGTCCGTCCGCTGGAATTTGGTTGTCAATGGACAAAGGAAGATCCACTATGGGAGGCGACGTATGATAAATGTACCCTACGTGCCAAACATCTATCGGTCCCGAAAAAAGACCAATAAACGATTCGCCAACTTCAAGCGTTGCGCGCTGTGACGCACTATACCCGAAAGGGAGCGCAGGAAAAGTGTACTCATACCCATATTGTGCACACGGACTACCGTTGAAATAAGGGTCAAGATATCCATTTATCTGTGCGTTCGCCTGTGTCATCATCGTGGTCAAACAAAAGACCACCAAAAAAAATCTTTTAAATTTTGTAAAAATGTTCATAAATATTTCTTTTTTTTAATTTATAATTTTTAACTTCGTAATTCGTAATTCGTAATTCGTAATTCGTAATTCGTAATTCGTAATTCAAACGAGCGTACAAAAGTAGCAGGCAGAACAATACATGATGTTGCAATTTGTCAATTACAACCACTGTCGTTGTGAGGAAAAAAATTTCGGAAAATTGTCTTTAGCCCTTTCTGAAAAATCACACCGCCAAATTATTACGAAACGTAGTGGGTGAAAATCCCGTTGTTTTTTTGAATACGCGATAAAAGGTGGAGCGGTCGTTGAATCCGGAATCTAAGGCAATACCTTCAATGCAAATGTTTTTCAATTTAGGGTTTGACATCAAACGTACGGCTTCTTTTATGCGAAATTCATTGATATAAGTGCTGAAACTGATACCGGTACAACGGTTAATCGCCTGTGAGAGGTAAGTGCGATTCACATTCATCTTTTGCGCAAGTTGGGGAAGGGTAAGGTTAGCGTTTTGATAGATTTTCTGCTCTGTCATCAGCAAGTTGAACCGGTTAAAAAGTTGTTGGTCGGTTTCGGTAGGCAGGTCATTTATATCGCCGTTTTGCAATTCCGGATTTTCGATTTCTTCTTCATCGCTACTATATTCCTGCTTAAGTTGTGTGTATGGTACTTGCGCCCATTGCTGAGTTTTGATTACCAATGCACGGTAGGCGGCTTGTTTTTGGCGATACAAATGATATAAGAATGCCAATAACAGAAATAGCAGTATCGCAAAAGTCGAAATCAGAAGCAAATAATGGTAATAGATTTTGTTTCGTAATATTTCAGTATTAAGTTTTTCCTGTTGTACGTATTGCATGGCGCGGTGCAGTTTGCGAAAGTTGAAAGCATTTTCAAATTCAGCCCGTGCCATAGCCGTAGAATCGGTGTAAAGAAACGCATTGGTATCTTTTCCCAGTGTACGAAAGTAGCGGCTCATAAAATCATAATAGTGCATCCGGCTTTCAAGAGCTGTTTCGTCTCCACTTATTATGTTTAGAAAAGTGTGCATTTTTTCAATATATAACTTTGCCTGAGCAAAATCGTGCATAGCGAGAAAAATTTCAGCTAATATGTGCGCTTTGCCGATGGCATAAGCGTAATTGTATTCGTTATCTTCTATCGATTTTTCCATTCCGTATTTCAACAAAGGAATGGCGTTGTCGTAATCGCCTCGTAGATAGTAGTTTACGCCAATATTCCCTTTGGCAATAGCCACCCATAATTCGTATTCGTAATCTCCCTGATATATAGAATCCGTCCTGATAATTTTCAAAAAACACGAATCCGACTTTTCCAAATCATGGTAATGTATTCGATAAATCAGCCCCAAACTATTCCAAGATGATTCATTTCCGTACTCATCAGAATGTTCGAATCCTCTTTCAAAATAGAGTTTGGCAATTTCGTATTCGTGGAAATAGTAATACTGTTTGCCCATTTCCGTATAATAATAAAACTTTGCCGGAAACGCATCCTGCGTAACTTCCAATAAGGCTTCATCCAAATCTAATGAATATCGAAAACTCATTTCATAATCCTTAATATAGTGGCAAAAAATGATCCATGAATGAAATAAAGTACGCAACTCAATGTCAACAGCTTTTATTTTTTTCGCCTTTTGGATAATAAGTTGCAGATCTTGAATATGGGCGTCCGATAAACTGTCTTTTTGAGATGAGGTGAAATTGCCACAGTTGAACAACAAAAAGTAATTATAACGTTTTTCCAAAAAGTCGGCTTCGAGTGCCCACCTTTTGTCTTTTGCAACGTTGGCAACTTCGCGCATTTGCATAGCTAATTGTTTCACATACAACGAATCGCGCTGGACACGGTGTCTGTATGCTATGGCATCTAACTCTTTTTCGTACTCCGCGTATGGCTTGCCCGCCATTTTTATAAACGGATTCTCCTGCGCCGAAATTAGGAGGCAGGAAAGGGATAGTAGTGTTGTTATCAGTAAGATAGAAAGATGTTTCATTTGCTCACGTTTGATGGGGTAAAGATAGGGAAATTGTCTGAACTGTGTTTTAGTAAGATTATTCCACCGGAAAATCAAAATAGGTATTCAGATAAGGTTCGTTCTTCAGGGTATAATGCCACCATTCTTCGGCGTATGGCACAAAACCTGCATTTTCCATTGCGTTTTTAAGTATGAGTCTGTTATCGGTCTGTTCGCTGGAAATAAGATCCGTTCCGTGATGGGAAACCTCTCCGAAAAAATCGAAAGGAGAACCCATATCAACCTCTTTGCCGGTTGACATATCAACGATGGTCAGGTCAATGGTACTTCCTCTGGTGTGTCCCGAACGTTCCAAGATATATCCTTTCGGAATGATCTCTTTTTTTTCTATATTGGGGTAGAAATATTGCTTGGTCAGGGTATCGCTTTCGTCTTTTGCCCAGCGCATAAAGTGGTCAACGGCTCTTTGAGGTCTATACGCATCAAAAACTTTCAGTACATAACCTTGTTTATATAAATCTGCATTTGCATTATATAATGCTTCCGCCGCCTGTTTGCTCAATATGGCTACCGGTGCCAAATAGCCGTCCACGCGCGTTCCCACGAAATTATAGGAACTGTAATACCGTATTTCCAAAATCACGTCCGACACGCTGCTCGCCACGTAAGCGAAACCGTCGGGCAGTGTTTTATCCGTTTGTTTGTTGCAACTTCCAAGCAGGATGGGGATTAAGTACAAACAAAGGGAAAGAATATTAACTATTTGCGTCCTTTGCGCTTTCTTTGCGAACTTAGCGGTAAAAAGTCTCATTTGATACGTCATTTAAGGCTCTCTTCACAATTTAAGGAAGCACAAGACGGAAGCCGAGGTTGAAGTAACGGTCGGTGGGTTCGGAAGCATCGCGGGAGGTTGTCCTGCAGAAGTGGGCGAAGTAGTACCAACTGCCGCCGCGTACTACGCGACCATATCCCGTATCGGGTCCTTGCGGGTTTGTTTGCGGATCTTCGGTATAGTCTCCGTACCGGTCGTTGCACCATTCCCACACGTTGCCGCACATATCGTAGATACCCAGTGCGTTGGGTGCTTTTGTGCCAACGGGATGAGTTTTACTGTCGCTGTTTTCCCAATACCATGCTACTTCTTCAATATTGTTACTGCCGCTATATTTGTAGTTTTGCTCCTGACTTTTGTTACCGCCTCGTGCGGCATATTCCCATTCTGCTTCCGTGGGCAAACGGTAATTTTTACCGGTCATTTCGTTCAGTTTCTCAATGTACACTTGCACATCGTTCCAACTTACTTGTTCAACGGGTAGGTTATCGCCCGTAAAATAACTTGGATTGTTGCCCATAACAAACCGCCATTGTGCCTGTGTTACAGGGTATTTTCCAATTTGAAAGTTGTTTAGCGTTACCTGATGTGCCGGTTTTTCTCCATCAGAACAATCGTTGCTCTGCTCGGCGGTGCAGCCCATTGTAAAAGTGCCACCTTGCACTAATACCATTTCCGGCTCATCGGGGTGCGTTGTTTCTTTTTTACATGCAGTAAAAACTGCCAACAGTGCAAAGGCAACTGTTAATAAACAAATTAAATGTTTTTTCATTGTTAATAATTTATGGTTAATATTTTGCATAATTTTTGAAAGTGCAAAATAATGCTCTTAACAATACAGAATGTTGCAATTTATCAATTACAACCATAAGTAAAAAATCTTTTAAGAGAGTTTATTTGGTAAAATAGTAAGGTCATATTAAGACGACATATCCTTAAAATCTGACGGCGACATTCCGAACTCTTCGCGAAACAATCGGTGAAAATATTTATAGGAAGAGAAACCCGCATCACTTGCAATTTCTTTGATGGAAAGTTCGGAATTGATTTGCAGCAGTTGGCGAGCAAATACCAATCGCAACGAATTGATATAATCGCTGAAAGTTTGTCCGTTATATCTTTCCCTAATGGCATTAATCAAGTAGGTTTCATTCGTAAGCAGACGATTGGCAAGGTCTTTACGGCTTAGTTCGGGATTAGTGAATAGATGTTCTGTTTGCATCAGATTTTCAAGGCGTTGCAGAATGACGTTTTCTTGAGGTTGAAAGAAAAGAGTCTGTTTTGCCTCCGAAAGTTCTTCCCTTATGCGATTTTCTTCCATAATACGCTTATACAGTACACGGTTTTTTCTCCTGCGAAGCCGTACATATAAAACATAGAACCAGATGGTTATAAAAATTATTAACAAACCTAATACTAATATATTACGGTATCTTTCTTTCTGCATTTTTTCAACTTGCAACTGTTTCTCTTTTGTTTCTTTCTCTGTTTCATATAGTTTTTTTTCTATTTGAAAGATATGGGAAACGTTGTACTTTTTTTGGTATTCCACGTATTGATTGACGGTTGAATCGGTATATGCTTTGCTGGTTTTTATATCTCCAATGGTGGCGTAAAATTTACTCATCAGCGGGTAGAGGCTTACCATCAAAGCATCAGTCTGATAGACAACATTTCGTTGATATACGGCAATATATTTCAGTGCCGAGTCTATCATTGTTTTTGCCTGTGGCAGTTTTCCGGTTTCCAAATAACAGTTGCCCAAGTTAATGTAAACGCCTGCTGAAAAAACAGGCTCGAAATTTACCATTACGGACAATCCTTTTTGCAGTAATGGTTCTGCCTTTTTGTAATCTTTCCGTAGCAGGCAGTTTTTACCCAATTCGCACATCGCAATAGCGTCGTACTCACCTCTGTATTTGACCATATCCGAACTTTCGAGCATGGAACGAAAATACTCGTCCGACAAATCCAAATCTCCCTTTTTTCTGTAATACAATCCCAAAGTCATTCTTGCACACAAGTTGGATCTATCGAAAAAAAACTGTGCAGGTTTCAGTATTTTTTTAAGAAATGGGATTGCTTGTTCGTAATCACCATAAATATAAAACGTTTCGCCGACAAAAAAGCACAAATTACCGTAACCGGCATATAACTTGGAGTCAATATTTTCCAGCATTTTGGTAATTCCGACAGCCTCTTCCAATGCTTCAAAAGCGCGATTACGCCCACGAAGTTCGTACAAAATTCCCTCTTTAATTCGTATTTGCATAAGCGTGTCGTGGCGTTTTTCCGCTTTATGTTGCAACTCTCGCATAGATAACAACCTATATTCAAACTGTTCATCAGAATCACCCGCAAGAAACGAAATTTTTTGCAATTCCACTTCGCGTTTTAAGGCTTCAGAATTATATTTTTTTGCTATTTTCTCCATTTTCTCTATTTCTGCTGCTTTTCTTTCGGGTGTCATTTCGGAAAAAACAGCAAAATAAAGGTAATCCATTTCATCGGGAACGGCGTTGTATCCGCCCTTACGAACAAACTGCCGACAAATAGAATCGGTATCAAAATAGAGGTAAAAATGTTCAGAACTATGCCACACGCTGTCGGCATTTCCAAGCGTTGGCGATTGATAAAAATGGATGTTTTTATGTTTTTTCAAAAGATTGTCAAGATAATAGCGATCATCTTCAATATGTTGAGCGGATAATGAAAAACATAAAAAAAGAGAAAAAAAGAGAATAAAAGAGTTGCGTGTTTTTTTCAAAATAATTTCTATTTTATGTGCTGAATATGTCGTTTCAGTATTTCTATCACCTGTTCTACTGTTAAATTTGTGATAATGGCGATGGTTTCAATGGGGAGGCCTGCGCGGTGGGAGTTGAGGACGAATTGTTCAGTTTTTTTTGTTTCGCCTTTTTCCAATCCTATGGCTTCGCCTTTTTCCAAGCCAATGGCTTCTCCTTTTTCCAATCCAATGGCTTCTCCTTTTTCCAATCCTCTTTCAAAACCTTTGGCTTCTCCGGCTAAATGGCTGGCTTCCATAGCACTGGCGGCATAGTTCATGTTTTTCAAATGATCGTAATAGTCGCGCTTTTCCTCTTCCGACAAGTTGTCTATCCGCAGTTTTTCCTGTGCTTCTTTTAAACCCTGCGCGGAGATTTTATCAAGAACAGTAGTGTTTTTAAGAAAATAGATCCATTCGTCTAACGGCGTTTTGGCAACATCGTTAAAATTTTCTACTCGTAAAACGTAATACTCCGGATAAATATCGCTCACTTTATCGCGTTTTATACGCTTTTGCTGACCTTCGGTAAGTTTTAATATGTCGCCCGTATGAATCCCCTTAAACTCTGTAAAACCGTGATAAACATAGTCTTCCCCATCGCTAAATTTGAAATAGACAATGTTAACGGAGTATATTTTATTGATCTTTTCGTATTTATCTCCTTCTTTCAAATAGTCGCAAACCACTTTCGATACGCCGTACAGCATTCGTTGGTAGTAATCAAATTCATCGTTGTTTTGAATCTCAATGATGATCTTTTCGCCGGTTTCATCCTCTACTAAAATATCTACGCGGTTTATTTTATCCTCTTTACGTCTTTTATTTCCTTCGCTTTCCAAAACTTTTACTATTTGAATCTGTTTTTCGAGCAAACAACTCAAAAAACCGTTCACAATTTCAAAATCGGCTTTGTTTCTTAGTAACCGCTTTATTGCCCAGTCGAAACGAATATAATTTTCCATGATATTAGTTATTAGATATTAGATATTAGTGAGTAAAGAGTAAAGAGATACAACTATCAGAAATCGGTTGCAAAATAAGTAATTTTTTGTTATGAATTTCCCCATACATCGTAACATAGTATTCATTATTTTAATTATTCATTGTTCATTGTTCATTGTCAGTAGATACGGGGCGCGCCCCGTATCTACACCCCACATACCATCCCCACAGACTGCTTGTCACCCATCCCCGCAGACTGAAGTCTGCGGTTAATAAAGTGTCGTCCCTGCGAGACTGTGCCGTATATCTAATTAGTCGCTCCTTAAAAACACTATAAACATTTGGTTGTTAATAAAATAAAATGAAAAGTTGGTATATTTTTCGACCAAAAAATGTATCTTTGCAGCGTAAAACCTTGCAAAAATTATCAAAATTATGGTAGGCAAATTACCCGACACAAACCAGCGCGAACTTTTCCGCCCCATGTTGGTGGATTTAATAGACCCCCAACATGAATTAGTATTATTGGCAGACACTATTGATTGGCACTATTTTGAGAATGAGTTTACTTGCTTGTATTCTTACGTTGGTCAGTCGAGTGTTCCCATTCGTCTCATTGTTGGATGTTTGATTTTAAAGCACTTGGAAAATCTTGGCGATGAAACGCTTCCCAAACGTTGGATACGCGATCCCTATATGCAGTATTTTTGTGGTATGCGTTGTTTTGAGCATAAGTTTCCTTTCGATCCGAGCGATTTTTGTCATTTTCGCAAAAGGATTGGCGAATCAGGTTTTGAGAAAATATTTGCCTATAGTGTAAAACTTCACGGCAAAGAGTCCAAGGGTAAGGGGTGTTCATGGCATTTGTCTGACACAACGGTTCAGGAGAACAACACGACTTTTCCCACCGATGCCAAATTGTGCAAAAAGGTGATAGACAAATGTAATGTCATTGCCAAGAAGTTGGAAATTAAAATGCGAAGAAGTTACACGCGAGAAAGCAAGCAACTTTTGCGATCCACTTACAACAGCAAACATCCCAAACGAAGCAAACAGGCAACGAAAGCACGTAAACGTCTCAAAACAATAGCCAATGTACAACTTCGAGATTTGGAAAGAAAAATGAGCGACTTCCAACGCAACGACTTTCGAGAACAGTTAGACTTGTATAAACGTGCAGTCAATCAAGCGAAACACGATAAGGATAAAGTTTACAGTCTTCACAAACCATTTACAAAATGTATAGCCAAAGGTAAAGTCCACAAGCCATACGAATTTGGCAATAAAGTAGGTCTTATCACCACAGGCAATAAAGGTCGTAAAATTATTACAGCAATCAAAGCATTTGTAGAAAATAATTTTGATGGGCATACGATAGAACCGTTGTTTAATCAAATGGAAAACAATAAATTAAAATTACCGAAGGAACTCATTTATGATAGAGGTGGTAAAGGAAAGACGGAAATTAAAGGCGTAAAAATTCTTACGCCGGATAAAGCCAAAAAAACAGATACACCCTATCAGAAACAGCGCAAACGCAAAAAATTCCGGTCAAGAGCAGGCATAGAGCCTATCATCGGACACTTAAAAACGGATTACAGATTGGCTCAAAATTACCTGCTTGATGAAAATGGCATACAAATCAATGCCTTTATGGCTGCAACAGCTTGGAATTTGAAGAAATTGATGGAAGTATTGAAAGAAAAAATTGACAAACTTTTTTGGCTCATTTTTTTCCGATGGTTTTTCAGCGTATTTTATCGGATAAGTCCGGTGAGGGTGAGCGGAAAATACAGTAGGTATCTTATATCTTATTCATAAGGAGCGACTAAATAATGCAACTATCACAGCAATAAAGATGTAAAAACTACTCAAATTTATGCCAAAGTCTCCAAAAAACAACTTTCAAAAATTAGGAGTCCGTTAGATGATTTGTGAGTTACCTGTACTTATGTTACGAGCAAGAAGTTCTTCTATCGTAATATGTTAATGCTTTTTTTCACCGCATACCAAATCTTTTAATCTCCTTCCTCTGCCACCGCAAGAATACTGCCCACACTACGACAGTACAAGCCGCCCCTGTTATATAGCCGATGTTAGCGGATAATGCAAGCATTTCGGGTGCCAGCGCGATATATGTAGATGTTACCATCGTCATGAACAAGGCGGGCAGTAAGGTCAGCCAATAAAATTTCTTTTCTTTGACAAGATATACCGTGATAGCCCATAACGTCAGGGTGGCAAGGGTTTGGTTCGACCACGCAAAATACCGCCATATTATATCAAAGTTGACTTGCAGCAACACTATCGCCGCAACAAATAACGGCACAGAAACGATGATACGATGGCTCAACTTTTTCTGACTGTAATGGATGAAATCGGCAATGATCAGGCGCGCCGCCCGAAAAGCGGTATCGCCCGAAGTGATAGGTGCTGCAACCACTCCGATTATGGCTAACAGTCCGCCCAAACCACCCAACCATGTGTAGGCAATCTTGTTGACTGCTACGGCAGCGTTGTTGTCGTTGGCTTGCAGAAATTCGTGCAGCCCGCCCACCGATCCGAAAAAACTCATTGCCGCTGCCGCCCATATCAAGGCTACGATGGCTTCGGCAATCATCGCACCGTAGAAAACACGGCGTCCTTCGCGTTCGTTTTTCAGACAGCGAGCCATCAGAGGGGACTGCGTGGCGTGAAATCCCGAAATCGCGCCACAGGCAATGGAGATAAAAAGCATCGGGAAAATCGGAAATTTCTCAGGATCTGGGTTCATGTTGTGCAGATTGGCGGGAATGACTTCGGGGATCGGTGCCCAGTTCCAAATAAGAACCGTTCCGACACCCACCGCCATGAACAACATGGCAAAACCGAAAAACGGATATATCTTGCCGATGATCTTATCAACGGGCAAAAGTGTGGCAAGAATGTAATAAACAAAGATAACGACACACCATACATTGAAATTCAGGTAATCGGGTGTCATATTTGCTAAAAGTTTAGCAGGACCGGAAACGAAAACCGCTCCCACTAACACCATCAGCAATACGGTAAAAACGCACATAAATTGTTTAAAACCATTGCCCATATATTTTCCCACTATTTCGGGAAGACTTATGCCATTGTTGCGCACCGACAACATTCCCGACAAATAATCGTGTACGGCACCACCCAATATACTCCCCAGCACGATCCACAAAAAAGCCGCAGGTCCATATACTGCACCCATCACGGCACCGAAGATTGGACCCAAGCCTGCAATATTCAGAAACTGAATCAGAAAAATTCGTCCCCAACTCATCGGCACATAATCCACGCCATCCGCGAGCGTGCATGAGGGAGTTTGGCGGTTGGGCTGTACGCCGAAGATGCGTTCCACCAATTTTCCATAAAGAAAATACCCGCCAATCAACAATACTATCGAAACAAAGAATGTAATCATACGTAAAATTTGGTTATTAACAAGATACTAATTCCAATTATTTTTTTCATTTCAACAAATTCAAATTTTCTTCAATCAATAAACTGTATTTCATCTTTTGCTCGTTACTCAAAAATGAAGTTTCAACAAATGCTTGCCACAAAGGAAATATTTTTTCAAATCTAAGAAAGAGGTTGTTTATCACCTTTGAGTCTAAGCCTGATTGAAAAAACGATTTTTCAAAGTCAGTTCGATTCAATTTTCGTTTCTTCCCATTGAGTGTTAAGGCTAACTCTTCTGTGTCTTTAGGCATCGCTAATACCGTTGAAAGCATATCATAAGCAGGAGTGAGTAAATATTCTCCTTGCGTGAGCGAGTATAGGGAAAAATTTTTTAAGTGCATATCAGCATTGCCTGTAAGCCAACAGAACAGTATTTGTTGCCAAAAGTTGACCAAATCTAATTTCGGTGTATTGGAAAATTGGAGTATCAATTTAGCAATCTGTTCGTACGAGCCTTTGTATTTGTGTTCTGTCAAACGTTCAGAAAGTTGACACATATCCTCCATCGGCAATTTGTTTCCCTTACTGTTTCGGTCAATGCGTTTAGTAATATAACTTAATTCGCCATCAGCAAAACGAATCAATGAATGAGGAACTGTGCGGATTCCGGCAATTTCTGCCAAATTCATAGTAAGGTCTTCATTTTCGGGCAATTGTGAATATAAATCCGTTTGAGGTTTCAAAATGTATTTTCCCCATAGACCAACAATTGTAAATCGTTGAGGCGTATTTTTACCTTTACCGTCTAAATCTAATGATAATTTCGGTTGTACCCCTGTAATGGTTGTCTGACTGCGGATAACCTGTTCTGCCAATTCAGACAACTGTTTACGTGTGTATGGCAAAATTGGTGGCAAAGTAGAACCAAACATTTTTTTAGAACATTCCGAATGAAAATCCGTTTGCCCTGCCTGTAATTCCTGATAACAAAATAAGCACTTATTCATAACACTTCATTTTCTATGGGAATAACACTTACTGCTCCGATACAATCTTTACAACAGGCTAATAATAACGACATTCTGTCGCGCTGGTCAATTTTCCAACTGCGTTCGGCAACATTCAACAACCAACCTTCAGGTATCAATCCATCGAAAAACGGAAATAATATCTTGCTAAGGTATGTTTCCTCTTGTAAAGGCAACTTCAAACTTATTGCTTCTGCATTTTCTGCTCGAAGATATTCACTACCATAGCAAAAGGAATAACCGTTTTCATTTTCAGTCAATATTCCCGCCAATTGGTTACGCATATAAATTTTTGCCTGTTTCATACGCCGAGTTTACTTCTATCCATCGGAACGGGTGCTAACTCCGAACCGAAAAGGCTTAATACCTGATTCACTTTATCCATCCGTAAACTTTGCTTGCCCTGCTCCAATTCTCGAACAAAACGCAAGCCCACGCCCGATTTTTCCGACAAATCTACTTGCGTCAAATGATACTGCTTTCGCATCTGCTTTATATACTTTTGTAATTCAATGTATTCCATATAAAACTATATTTATACCTTATTGGGTGCAAAGATACAATTATTTTTTGAATTTATACCTTATTGGGTACAAAAATATGATTTTATTTTTGAATTATACCTTATAAGGTATGATTTGATGATTGAGATTTTTCTCTTGCTTAGGGTGGCGGTGGGCAAACCGTCCTTTTTGCGACTTTTCATTCTTAACTGTTATATAAATCAGTATTAGTTACAGAAATTATATTGTCGCTCCATTTCACTAAATCATATCCAATATTAATAATGCGAGTTCTTTCCGACAAATCTCTATCTTTTGCGATTTCGCTTATTGCATTATCAACTATATTTTCTTCTTCGTCATACGAAATGTTATCAAGAGAAGAATTATTTATGTAGATTTCTTCTTTCTCTTTCTCAAAAATTAGTTTCAATGGAATATTATTTAACTTTGCAATGGAAGCAATGGAAGAAGAACCACAAGTATTTACGAAATATTTGTATATATTTTCCGCTGTTTTATAAACTCCATGCGCTCCCATTAAAATTAAATCTATTGATTTTTTTTCAAGTAAATGAAACATCACCATATCTGGTACTAACTTAATTTTGTATTTTGTGTTTTTAAGTAATTTGGCTGTTAATATAGCATCTTGAAATGGTGTAGGTGATTTTGGTCTGCATTCGCCAATGTATAGCAAAATTTCTTTCTGTTTATATGCAGGTAGTGAATTTAATAAGTTTGTTACTCTTTGACTTTGACTAAAAAGTAGAATGTTTTTTGCTTCGCCAACTACTTCTAAACATTTTGAATTTAATTTATGTGATATATCTTCTCTATGCTTTTCTAAATTGTTAAATTCAGACCAAAAACTACAATTTTTAGTTTTACAGCTTTCAAAAATGCTATTGATTTCATTTAAAAGATTACCTAAAGCATGGTAATTTTTTCTGTATTGTAAAACTAAATTAATTGCATCGTTAATTTGTGTCTTTAAAATGTCAATTTCTATTCCCTCTTCTATCTTATGTTTTATTTCCTTGAGTAAAGCGTCAATTACTTGAGTTTCTGTTGGAAGACCTCTTATTTCTAATAATTCCATAAAAAATGGACTTTTCAACCAAGGCTCTAAATCATCTTGTAATTGAAATTTTAATTTTTTTACTGTACTTTCTAATTCAGTTAAAAATAAAGTTGCATCCTCATTTATGATTGTAATATCGTACTCCTTCCAAAATTTCTCCAAATAATTATTTTCGTTACGCATTACGGCATAACTTTTGGGCATGTGGTTTCCCAATGTGTTTTTTAAGTACTTAATGAGCATTAGCAAATCATAATCTCCCAAGCCAAAACCGATAAATAATACTGTACGATTGGCAAGTATAGATAGAAGATAATTTTTTAGTATTGGAATGTGTTCATTGAATGATAACACTTCATCTTTTGCTATTTTTATTGAACTGGGATTTGATATACATCCATGAGGTTTAATCACAGGAATAGAGTTCTTTTCCATTAAAGAAACGTCTATATCCTTAACCAATGCCAAAAAGTCCTTGCCTTTAGTATCCAAGGCTTTTTCCAATAAATTATCAAAATTCATGGAAACAAAACATGAAAAATCAATATTCGCCAAAAGATTATGTGCAGGAAGTGGCGCAATAGGTTTATCAATTTCTTTTTTTAGGGATTTTTCTAACCCTTGCCGTCCTTCGTAATATTTTATTAGAAAAGAGGCTTCTTCAAGACTTTTTGTTTCAGATAGGAAACTCCTACTTGTTTTCCATATATCAACTAATTCAGAAGCCATTGGAATACCTTGATATTCCTTTTCTTGATGATTGTAACTTCTTGAAACACCTGCCCCAATAAAAGCAATGCAATTACCCTCATGAATT
>Ga0099364_10003209_pt1 | contig 25510 bp, 13 predicted proteins | sample TergutTh196P3_FD_73070 | JGI IMG/M metagenome (GOLD analysis project Ga0099364, IMG submission 73070) | Microcerotermes parvus P3 segment gut microbial communities from Pointe-Noire, Republic of the Congo - Th196 P3 | ecosystem: Host-associated > Arthropoda: Insects > Digestive system > Gut ...
GTTGTCTTTACGCCGAAAAACATTTCCATAAGCACGTTGAATACCGTGTTGGAAGACGTGTATCCTGCCGCCCGAATTACGACGGACACACAACGAGGGCAAGTAATTGTTCGGGTGCGTCCTGAACAAAAGGAGCCGTTGCAGTCGCTTCTTGCGCAACTCGATGCCGTTGATGTTGATGCGGAACGTCGGTACTTTAAGGCGTATCCGATCACGACGGGTTTTTATTCCATCAGGGGTAACTGGAGCCGTTACGCACCGGTTCAGTTCGTTGCCGATTTGCAAGTGCTTGCGCCTGCTGCACGTATCTCTTTCGATGAACAATCGCAGCAGTTGATCGTTTGGGGAACCGACGAAGAGCATGCGATTATTGAAGCCGCCATTTTGAATTTGATCGGCGATGGTTCGGAAAAACGGATCGAACGGTTTCAACTTCATCGGGCTGATCGGTTTACCATTTTGTCGGTTGTCCGTCGGATGTTTCCGACCGTCCTGCCCACTACGGATAACACCGGACAGTTTTTAATTGTCGAAGGGCATCCTCGGTTATTGCCCAAGATTGCAGAACTGCTTGCAATCCTTGATCCGGCTGAACCTTCCGAGCAAGACCCCGTCGTGATGTTTTACCAATTCGACGTAGAATCCGCTTCGCTCCCGGCTATTCTTCAAGGCTTGCAACGTATTGCTCCGACGGCAATTATGGTCCCCAACCCGCAGAGCAAGCAAATCATGGTCATTGCCCGACCCGCCGAGCAAAAATTGATCGAACGTAGCACGGATTTGATTGTTTCCTCATTTAAGGAACCCGAAAGAGCAATCCAACGGTTTTCAATCCGCCGGTTTCAGCCCTGGTCAATCGGACAGATCGTCCAGCGGCAATACCCGGAGGTTGTCCTTCTCTCCGATTTTCAGGTGCCGGGTGTTCTTATTGTCGAGGCAGACCCGCTTTTGTTGCCCAAAGTTGCGGAGTTGATCGAATTGCTCGATCCGCTGGAACCGACGGGAAACGATCCCGTCGTCGCGTATTATTCCTTGCGAACGACTCCCACGGTAACGATGATTCAAGGTTTGCAGCGGCTAGTCCCCACAGCAACGATTGTTACCGATTGGCAAAATGAACGAATTATGGTTATTGCAAGACCTGCCGAACAGGAAACAATCAAACGCAACGCGGAATATATTGCCGAGTCCTTTATGGAACCTGAAAAACAACTCGAACGGTTTGAACTCCGCCGGATGTCCCACTGGCAAGTCCAAGCCGCCGTTCAACGGATGTATCCGACGGCTCGGATTTCATTCGATACCGCCGGACGGTATCTCGTTGTCGAAGCGTTCCCTGAGTTGTTGCCCAAAATTGCTGAATTGCTAGACTTGCTTGATCCGGCGGAACCGACGGCAAACGACCCGGTCGTACGGTTTTACGCATTGCGGTCGGAACCGACACCGGAAATACTCATCGGTTTGCGGCAACTTGCGCCGTTTCCTGCTCAAATCGTTCCCGACATACCGGGAAAACAGATCATGGTTTTTGCAAGACCCGCCGAGCACAAATTGATTGAAGCCAGTGTCGAATTGATTGTTGAGTCGTTCACGCCGCCGGAAGAACCGGTGCTTGCCATCTACGATGCAACAAGGGAAGAGCGGATACGACTGGAAGCATTCATGTTAATTGCCGCCCCCGAACTGCGCGGAGCGAGAATCATTCCCGATGGGACAATACCGGGCGGCGGACGCGGAATGGGAATCTTACAACAGCAACTGCAACAGAGCGGCGTACCGACAAATCGGATTGCCATTTGGGCAAGACCGACAGAACACGAATTGATAGCGACCGTACTCAAACAAATACAGGAGAGTCAGGCGAACGTTCCTGACAGACAACTGAAAAGTTTTCCGATGTCCGTCGGCGATTTGACCACTGCACAAAATATACTGCGGGCTTCCTATCCTGACGCAATGCTTTTTCCCGATGAGACGGGCAACCGGCTCATGGTTTGGGCAACCGCCGCCGATATGGAAAAAGTTACCGAAACACTGCGTGTTCAAGGAAGCATCGACGACCGGCAAATGCTGGCGTATTCGATTGCAGGTGTGCCGCCGGCGACGGCACGCACGGTCATCATGGATGTCTTTCAAGGCTTGCGAATCACCGAAGAACCGCAGACCCGAAAAATTCTCGTTTGGGCTTCTCCCGACGAACACGTCAAGGTCGCGGAAATCGTCGAGCAGATTAACAAGGAGGTCGATCCTGATTCGGAACTGGCGGAAAAGTTTATTGCTTATTCTGCCGTCAATCTCGATGCGGCGATGGTCGCTCAATTATTTCAGACGATCATTCCTGAAGCCAGTATTCACGCCAGTCCCGATGCGGATAAAATCGTCGTTCGGGCAATCGCAAGGGATCATCAGCGAATCGATGAACTATTCGAGCAACTTCGGGAAAAGGATGAAACACTTCGTCCGAGACTGGAAGTCTATCTTTTTGGCGAAGTTGATCCGGTCATGATCGAAGCAATGTTGCGTAATCAACTCCCGGATGCTCAATCAATGTCGCCGGATTCGTTGGTGCAACGGCTCGGTATGATGTATATGTACGAACGTTATCCTCCATGGTGGTTCGGTGTCAATCAGGCGCAAAGACCACAGCCCAGAAGGGTCGGGTACTTTAACGTTGATCCCATTTCGCGTTCTGTCCATGTTTTTACAACGGATGAACAGCACAAAATTGTCAGCGATGCGATGGCACAGATTGCCGCCGCCGGAGAACAGGAAGGCAGACGGCTTGTCGTCCGGCGATATGCTCTGGAAGAAATGGACGATGTTTGGGATGTCCGGTCGCTTGTCCAGAGAATTGCACCGACTGCGCTCATCCAACTGATTTCGCAACGTGTTCCCACTCCGCAAGGCTGGTGGATGTGGACATATAACGAATTCATTGCTTACACCAGTGAAGCGGAACACGAACGAATCGCCACACTGGTCAGTGAGTTAAACGACAAAACGGGAGCCAACCGAAAAGAGTTTCGATCCTTTATGTTGCCGGAAGGATCGCCGCACAGCCGGGAACGAGTGATCGAAACAATTCAACGGGTCTTTACGGGTGTTACGCCGATGCCCGGCGGAACGCCGAACCAAATCGTCGTTTGGGCTACTCAACATAGATTAGACCAAATTGAGGAGATTGTTGCCGAAGTGAGCAAGCCGTTGCCGGAAGGAAAACGAACCGTTGCCCGCTCTTATCCGTTGCAGTACATCGGTGTCGAAGAAGCGGTTGCGTGGCTTTCGGCACTCTATCCGAATGTGCTGTTTAATCCCGGTCAAACCGCCGGAACGGTACAGCCTCCTCGTCCGCCGTTCGCACGTCTCGGCGATGCCAAGTTTGTCGTTGCCGTTGCCACATCGCTGGAACATGCCGAAATCGAGCAAACGATACAAGAACTGGACAGAGACGCACCCGATACGCACAAGAGAGCACCGCGAGTTTATACATTGGATGATATGCCGGGACATGTGTATTGGCAATTTTTCACTTCGCTTGTTCGGGCTTTCCCTACTGCGGTTTGCACACCTACCCCGGAAAGTTTAAGTGTGATGGTCGTTGCCACCGAGGAAGAACACAGGATAGTTGCCGACTTCATTGCAGCGTTTCGGGATGACAACGAACGTCGCCGACCAGTGCTGGAAGTCTATACGCTCAAACGACAAAATTATTTTCAGGTTCAGGCATTGTTGCAGCGCATTGCTCCGTCTGCATGGGTTGCCGCCGGTTCGAAGCCGGAACACGTTTCGGTCTTTGGCACGCCCAAGGAGCAACAAGACATCGCCGAAGCATTGGCAAAATTGGAGTCTGCCGCCGATAGTGATACCGACCCCAGCCAAAATTTGCGGGTCTATAAAACAGGCACAGGCAGAGCGCAGATGACTCAACAACTGCTGATGTGGCAATTTCCTGGCACATTGATATTTCCGATTAGCCAGCACGAAATCGTCGTTTGGGCAAGTCCCGTGGTGCAAGAGTCAATTTCCGAAATGCTGGGAGTAGTCGCCGAAGTGTTTCCCGATCCTGAATTGCGTCCTTATTTCTTCGCCCATGTTCCTCTGGGCGAAGGGGCTGCAATTTTGCAACGGGCTTTTGCGGGACAGGCGGAGATTACTGTTCGTCCCTCGACGGGCGACTTGATGGTCTATGCTTCGCCGGACATCCACGAAAGAATAGCGGCAAGCATCAGAGAGTTCGACATTCCGCGACCCGCCGAAACGGAGGCGCAGACAAGGCTGTTCGATTTGACAGAACTGCCGCCAGGAACATTTTGGCCTGCGGTAACGCAAATTCATGCGGCATTGAACTATCGGATACAAGTAACGCAGGGCATTGTGCCGGGACAGTTAGTCGTTGTAGGGAAACCCGCTGACCTCGACAAGGTAGCGCAGATCGTTGCGGAAATGCTCGGCAACAACATTGTGCCGGTGACGAACGTTTACGATTTGAGCAGTCTGCCGCAAGGAGCATTTTGGCAGATAGCCTCGCAAGTTCAGCAAGCGACGCAGTTCCGTGTTCAAACGTTGCCGGGCGTTGTGCCGGGACAGTTGCACGTCACAGGAAGACCCGCCGACCTCGCAAGGGTTGACTCGATGATCAAGCAGATCCTCGAAGAACGACCGGGAGCAACTGCGGAAGTGCGGACTTATACCGTCCATCGCGGCAATGTAAGAAATGTTGTCGATGCGATGATCCAACGGATTGCTCCCAATGCCGTCCCTTACGCGGGGACTACCGTGAATCAAATCGTGGTTTGGGCAACACCGTCTGATCATGTCAAAATTGAAGAGGCAATCGCCCGACTCAATGAGACCGATCCCGACATTAGTTTGAAAGTGTATCGGACAGGTTCTCAACGGGCACCGACAGCCGTTGCACTGCTGGCACAGCAGTTTCCGGGTTTATTGGTGACTCAAACATCGCAGAGCGAATTGGTCGCCTGGGCAACTTCTGCCGAGCATGAGTCGATCTCCGCTACGCTGGCGACGGTTGCCGAAGCGTTTCCTGATCCTGTGTTGCGACCCTACCGTTTTCGGCACATTCCATTGGGAGAAGGGGCAACGTTCTTGAGTCAGGCGTTCTGGGGTTTGGCAACGATGTATCAACGACCAACCACGGACGACCTGTTGGTTTTCGCTCCGCCGGAAATTCATGAGAGAATTGCAGCGAGCATTCAGGGATTCGATTTACCGAGTCCCGAAACGGAACGGCTGCCGCGAACTTACGATCTGAGCGATCTGCCTGCAGTATGGTTCTGGCAGGCGGTACAGCAGATACCGGCTGCTCTCGGATACCGTGTTCAAGTGGTGCCGGGTGTGGTGCCGGGACAAATCGTCGTTTGGGGCAGACATGCCGATCACGAAAAAGTGGATATGATCGTGAGCCAAATGCTCAGCGAACGAGTGGCGGCGGCAGCCGAGTTGCACGTCTATACTCTCCAACGCAGCAGCGATGTAGCGGGGATAATGTCGCTCATTCCGCTCCTCGCACCGAATGCCCGACCCAGCCGCGGGACAAATCTGCATCAAATTATCGTTTGGGCAAAAGAATCTGACCATCGTAAAATCCAAGAAACCATTGACCGAATGGACGATGCCGGTGTTGATCTGACACTCGTAGGACATCCGCTTAAAAACATCAATTCGCTCAGTGCAGAAAATGCGTTGCGGTTTTTAATCCAACGTCAAGGACTCGACATCACGTATGAATGGGACAGTTTCGGCAATCAGTTTCTCGTGTTAGCCAGTGAGGAAAACCAAAAAGCCGTTGCGGAAGTTTTGGACAGCCTCCGTGCAGAAGATCGGGACGTACTGTTTGTCCGGCTGCAGCGTGCTGATCCGGTTACAGCACAACTGACCATCAATACGTTGTTTATCGATGACCCCATTACTGTACGTCCGAGCACAACGGTGGACTTGAACACGAACTCTATCATCGTGCAAGGGATGGAGCATCAACTGGCACGAATCCGCAAGCTGTTGCGAGACATGGGCGAAAACGTCCGAGAGCCGGATCAATCGAATGATCCGCAGCCGAATTCAAACATCCGCACACTGCAACTTCGCGGCGGGGCAGATGCGGTACGGGAACTGGAACGAATCTGGCGGGAATCGCAACCGAATCCCTTGCAAGTCATTCGGGAAGAAGAAACACCATCGCAATTTTCGGTAGAAGATGAAATACAACGTGAGAACGTTCCACCCGACGAAGATGTTCCCGCGATAGACGGAGATGTTTCCGCTCTTGACTCTTGGATGCCTTCGGCACCGCCCGTCTATGTCGTTGTCGGTGAAGACGGTACATTGACGATTACGTCGTCGGACACAGACGCACTGGATCGTATGGAGGCATTTCTTCACAGGATTGAAACCGGGATCCTTTACGAAGGTCGGGACTTCACCGTTTTTGCGGTGCGGAACATCAGTGCACAAGTGGTGGCGTTGCGAGCAAATCAAATTTTGTCTCTCCAAATGGCAAGTCGGGGACAAGGTGCGGCGGGGATAATCGCGGCTCAAAATCAGGCACCGGCGATCAACTTTGACCTCTCTGCGAATACGATTACCGTTCGCGGTTCCCGGTATTGGCGGGACGAGGCGGCGAAACTGATCGCTATGTTCGACGTGTCGGATTGGGGAGAACGGATTGCCCGGCGACCCGTTACGGTTGAGATTAAAAACACAGACCCGAACGTCGTTTATCGTGAAGTGATGAACGTGTATCAGCAAACACTGGCGATGACTCAGTTGCCCGGCGGGGCGATTCCTCGGATTGTCGTCAACAATACGAAAAGTTCGCTGGAGATTTTTGCCCCGGAGCCTTTGGCATCGGAGTTAAAGGAGTACGCTGAGGAGGTTGACCGCAAGGCATTGGAGGAATCGGTACGCAAGATACATGTGATTCCATTGGGGGTGAAAGCGAATGTTGTGGAGCAGGTTTTGCGTCAAGTCCGTTGGCAAGCCGCAATGGGCAACATGCCGATGCAGCAGTGGGGAATGATGCCGATGCAGGTGCAGCCCGGCATGATGATGCCTGTACAGATGCAGCCGATGGTGCCGATTACGCCTTTCGGCGTAACGCCCGGCGGACGCGGCATGCGGCAATGGTAGAGGCTCCGAGAGCGAGAGCCGGCGACTGTGTCGCCGAACGCCCGGCTTTCATTACAGTTCCGGACGGTATAAAATAAGAGACTTACCTATCGGAGATAACTCATGCTTTTTCCTTTTCTCAACACTTACGACGAATTGCAGGACGAATTGGCAAAACTCGGCTGCTCCCTGCCGATGTCCGATGACCTTTCCGTACTCTCCAAACCCTTAACGTTCGGAAACACCAAGCAGTTCACGCTGCCCAATCGGTTCGTTGTTCAACCGATGGAAGGCTTCGACTCCGGTCCCGAAGGAGAACCGACAGAACTCGCCTTTCGCCGATACGAACGCTTCGTTACCGGCGGTGCAGGACTGATCTGGTACGAAGCCACCGCCGTCCGCGACACTGGACGATGCAACTCGCAACAGTTTTGGCTTCACAAAAAAAGCATAGACCGATTCGCTGCCCTCGAAGAAAAAACCCGATCTCTCGCAAAAAAGAAATTCGGGCACGACATCGTATCCGTCCTCCAGTTGACGCACTCCGGTCGGTACAGCAAACCGATACGCGGCAAACGGATGCCGATCATTGCACAACACAGCGGAACTCTTGATGCACATTGGGGTATTCCCGACGATTATCCCCTGATTACGGACGACGATCTCGACCGCTTGCAAGACGACTTTGTTGCGGCGGCAAAACTCGCTGCCAAGTGCGGATTCGACGGCGTGGACATCAAAAGTTGCCACGGTTATCTCCTGAACGAACTGCTCGGTGCACATACCCGTGAAGGAAAATACGGCGGCTCCTTTGAAAATCGAACCCGCTTCCTTCGGGAAACCACTGAACGTATCAAAAGCGAGGTGCCGGCTCTCTTCGTAACAGCGAGAATGAATGCGTATGACGGCGTGCAATATCCTTGGGGGTTCGGTGCAAACAAAGATAATTACGAGCAATGGGACTTGACGGAAGCGAAGTTGCTGGCAAAGATGTTGAACGAACTCGGGTCGCCGCTGGCGAACGTGGCGATTGGTAATCCCTATTTCAATCCGCACTGCAATCGTCCTTACTCGAAAGCGATACGTGGTGCAACGCCGCACAACGAGCATCCGTTGTTCGGCATTGTTCGGTACGTGAACATTGTAAGGGAAATGCAGGAGTCGCTCCCGGAGATTCCTATGATGGGGGCGGGAATGGCGTGGCTGCGGCATTTGACTCCGAAGGTCGCCGCCGGTATAGTCCAACAGGGCTACGCGAAACTGTTCGGGTTCGGACGCAATGCTTTGGCGTATCCTGACATGCCGAACGACATTATGTCGAAGGGAACGATGGACGAAAACAAAATATGCATGACTTGCAGCGGCTGTACTGAGTTAATGCGTGCCGAAATGCCGACCGGTTGCGTCATTCGAGACAGGGAGTATTACCGGCTCCCGGAAGCGTAAGCAAACCGCAATTCGAGAGCCGGCTCTCTGACGTTCTCGAAGTAGCGTCACGGCACAGTGCGAAAAATGAGCAGCCGCCGATTCGTCGATTCCGATTCCAAAAAAACCGAATAGTGAAAACGTCCCGACTCGTTCTCGCTGATCTCCCTGTACGCCGCCGGTAATCTTTCTAAAATGCTTTCAGTTTCGCGGAGACGAAAGTCCAACGTCCGTAACTCTGCTCTGTGACCATCCCGTTCCTGCCGGACACTTTGATCGCCGTCAAATATCTGTGCGTCCAACTGTCCGATTTGCCTTTCCAGCGACTCTTTCAGGATTGCGATACCATCCTGCTCCAAAAGCAACCGGACAGCATATCCGTCCCCTTTCCAAAGGATTTCTTCCAAAGATACTTCCGCAAGAAACGTAACTGTAATGCTTTCAAATGTGTCGCCGCTTTCCGTCGGTCTTCTTGCTTCTTGGGCAGTGCGTACTTCGGCATGCAATTCTGATTCCGAAGGCAACACCAACCGCACCCAATCGGTCTCCGGCTCCGCCCGAACTTCAAAGCGAAGAGTGAACGACGGACGCATCGTTGAAAAAATTTCCTGCCATAATTCTGATGCAAAGGGCAATGCAATGATGTGTTCCGGCAGTTCCTGTTCCGCAAGATTTGCCAAGTCCGAAACCTTCATCGGCATCGTCTCCACAGGAACAAAAAGCGGAATCAACGTTGCCGACTCCGGTACATCGGCAACACTCAACTCTAAAAAACCAAGCGACGAAAGAACAGTGTCATAAAGATACTGATTGTTCAACCCCTCCAGTTGCCAGTCCATTTCGAGTCCGCTTTCCGTCAGCCGGAAAAGAAACATCGGCGTTGCCAACTCTGTTTCGTTGTCCACGGCACTGACTCGCCACACCAAATCGGGCAACATATCGACGAGCAGCGACGTTTCGACCCGCATTGCAGATAATTCGAACAGCGGAACAAACCGAAGTTCCAATGCCGCTCCGAACGGTTGCAGCGAACTCAATTCGTCAAACGTTTTTCTTTCCGGTACGTTGTCCTGATGATCATGAACGTCGGGAAAGTTGAGAGCGAGGAATTCGGGAACATCGAAACGTTCCAAAAATTGAAGGAGAATGTCTCTCTGCTTTTCCCTGTTCTCATTGAATATTTTCTGAGGACTTTCCGGTTCAGCGAAAGCGTCGGCTTCAATTTGTGCGATGTCTGTTTCAATATCGTCGTCCAGTTCGGAGATGGTTGCCGGCGGCGGGTCAACTTCCGGCATATCGGGCGGAACGGGAACCGTCTGCTGATTTCGGTTTTGTATCGCTCGAACGATGCCGAAATCGCCTGCCTGATCAATCGCCAAAACGAGTAGAAACAGCACCAAAAGAAACATGATGCTGTACAACAGATAAAATTGGAGTCGAGAGGAACGGCGAAGGAGCGTTTCAAATTGCCCGACACGCTTTGGAGGAGGTTGAATCTTCGGCGGAGCCGGAGTGGAAGGCAGAGTTAGACTGACCAGTGCGGGACTCGGCGGTGTGAGAAGTTTGTCCGTTTTCGGGTCATCAGTGTTACTGAATGATTTCGTGTCCTCATTGACGGTCGCCATGAGACGGGCATGCTCCTCAATGTCTTGAGGCAGCATACGTTCCTGACCATATCGGGCAAAATCTACGTATCGCTGCAAGGGTGCGTCTCCCATCGGGATCGTAAGGTCAAGCACTAAATTGTTCAAATCCCGAACGAGTGGTTTGACTTCGGCGGAACCGGCGATGACACCCTTCCATTGGCAGGGAATTTCGTCGGGCAACCCGGTAAAGTAGGTGCAAAACGTTGTCCGCCAAGCAAAATGTTCCGGCAGTAAAGCCAATGCCTCGACATAAAGGGGCAAAATGTTTTGTTCGGGATTGTAAATCAGCACGACAGGTTGTCCTGTGAACGCGGTTTCTGCCAGTACACCGCCCCAGCCCGCATCGCCGGTCAATTCCTGCCAGACCGGACAGGGGGATGTCGGAGGGGCGGTAAGGGCAATTTGCTCGTCGTTACTTTGGAGGGGGGCAAAATAAGCCGTTGACTCAATATCAGCGGAGCCGGTCGGCAGCATTTTCGGAGGATCGATCCATCGGTGCTGTCGGGCGATATGTTGCCGACGAGTCAATGACAGCGGATTCGTCAACGTTGGGATCGGACGACCTTGTGCAAATTGGACGGGCGGTCCCTTCCATTCGGAAAGATGAAAGCCGGGCAGTGCCAAAAGCCAGGCAGGACTCTCCGGCGGACATTCTGTTCCTTCGAGAACGATGTGGTGTGCCAGTACGTTCGGCTGCCCTTGGTAATCGGTTCCGATGCCAGCCACACGGGAGAGGACGTGTTCCAGTTCGCCGGGAAGAACGAGGTGAGAGTAAGCAACGGGACTCTGTGGGGAAAGTTCGCCTGAATCTTCGATGAGATAGCGATAACCGCTCAAAGCGGTGAGGTGCTGAACGACTCGCGGGGTGATTTCCGAATCCGCCGCAACGGGACAAAAGCCGCGGTCATTCGGGTTGAGTCCCCGAACAACGGAAGTCAGGATGAGTTCGTGTGTCATGGGGGCACTGATGTCATGGGACACTAGACCGGAGTACCGGCTGAATGAGTCTTACCCGACGATTTCTTTGATTTCGACGAGTGTATAGACTTGTCGATGTCCGGTTTTGCGTTTGGAGTTTTTCCTGCGGCGCAATTTGGCAACAATCAGTTTTGGTCCTTTGAATTCGGGTTCGACGACTTCGGCGAGGACTTTTGCTCCTGCAATGGTCGGCTTGCCGATTTCGACGGTGTCTTCTTTGCTGATCGTTAACACTTCGGTAAATTCGATGGGATCTCCTGATTGGAGTCCATCTCGATAATCAATTCGGAGTTTTCGTGCAACTTCTGCTTTGACTTGTCTGCTGCCGTCTTTAATAATTGCGTACATTTTTGGTGTCGTATTTCTTTTGAATTCGCAAAACCAACAGATGATTCTAACTGAATTTGGGAGAAAAACAAGGGGGATTACATCCACTAGCAGGTGTCCGCCGTGCCGTGAAATGGAAAAATTGCTCTTCCTTCACATCAAACATTACACTATACTAGCAGTATGCTGAAGGTTCTGCTCTCGCTTGCCCTTTGTTTTCTGCTCTGCGGTTCGCTTGCCGCTCAACCGCAGATGTTGCCGGGACAAATACAACGGCAAAGCCTTTCCGGCGGACTCATCTATCAATGCCTCTTCGACAGACTCAGCGATGCCGAAGATAACGACGGTTGGCCCGACCACTGGACACGAAAAACCGGCATCGAAAACGGAATCCCCTTTCCCTACCACAATGCCATCGGTATCGCCGAAGACTCCAATCCCTTCGGAAACTTCGTTCTCCGCATGCACATCGAAGGCGGAGCCGCCGCCGTCTTTTCACCAGCAATTCCCGTCCGTGCCGGAATGAGTTACACCATTTCGGCTTTCATCGAAACAACCAGTCTTGTCTTCAACGAAGTTTCCATCCTTGCCCTCTTTTACAGCGATGATGCCACCCGACCCATTCGCACCGTCGAATCGAGAAAAATCCGAAACACTAATGGCTGGCAACAAATTGTCATTGGTCCCCTGCCGGCAGAGATGCCCAACGTGAAATCGGTCGCCGTCGGACTCGTCGTGATGCCGACTGCCCGGCAGGACTTCGGTGCCCAAGTCAACTTCACCAACGTCGAAATTCGGGAAAGCCCGACCATTTCCCTCGAAATGGCAAACGAACAACATATCTTTTTTACGACCCGGGAACTTTTTGTCCGCTGTCAATTTCGCGGACTCGATCCGGCTCAACACTCCGTACAGTTTGTTCTCGAAGACCCCTTTGGTCGCATCATCGGTCAACGGGAAGCCGAGATGATGATTGGTAACCATCCCGCCGAACGGTTCATTGTCAACCCTCGAAACGCCCAAGATGTCATTCACGGGACGGCGACGTGGCAGAACTTGCCGATCCGCTCCTTCGGTTTTTACCGAATTCGTGTTGCCACTCCAGAATCGTACATTCAATCACTTCGTTTGCCAGCCGACCAGACTTTCAACGATCCGCTGCGTAACATCGCACCGCTGACCTTTGCCGTCGTGTCGCCGGATTCCTATCGACCCGGCGGAGAATTCGGTTGGACACTCGACGGCTGGACTCCCGAAGAAATCGTCCAAACGTTGCCGACGATTGCTCAGTCGGGCTTGTCGCATTTGAAACTTCCGGTTTGGTTTTCACCGGAGGCATCTCCTCAGGAGCGGGAAATTTTGCTTCGCCTCTGCAACAGTTTCTCCGAGCAACAGGTTCAGTTGATAGGGTTACTGAATCCTGTGCCGGAACCCATTTTGTCGTTGATTCCACCCATTCAAATCAATGCGGCTGCAATCATGGGAACAGATGCACGTTTCTGGGGAGACAGCCTGCAACCGACATTACGGACGCTATCACTCTTAATCAAAGATTGGCAATGGACATCAGATACCGATCAAAGTTTAATCAACCTCTTCTTTGAACCCGACGGTAGAATGTCTCCCGCCGGAACGTTGCGTTTTCAGGCATTCCAAAAATTGTTTGACCAAGATCAGTTCGGCTTCGGCATCGGCATGACTTGGAACTGGTTTCAAGACGTACCGGATAGTGATTTCCCGTTTCCCAATGTGTTTCTCAATTTTCCGATAGACGCTGCCGTTATGCCGGAGGATGCCGCGATGACGCTCTCCGGCATATCTGCTGCACCGTTTCGGCGGAGCGTGTCTATTGCCCCGTTGCCTGCCGACGATTATGCACTGGAGACCCGAATCATCAATTTCGTACAGAGTCTCATTTTAATGAAGGTTGCCGGTATTGATACCATTTCGCTTACGGCTCCGAAAGATGAGCAGATCGGTGTGTTGCGGCACGATGGCACGCCGGGCGAACTTTATCTTCCGTGGCGGACGACGGCAACAATTCTTTCCGGCGGACGTTTGCTCGGAAGCATTACGTTGCCGAATCGGAGCCGAAATTATTGCTTCGATCTTGGCGGCGGACGATGCGTGATGGTCGTCTGGAATGATTGGGCAACTCCCGAAAATCCCGTAATCGAAACGCTCTATTGGGGTAACGAACTGGAAATTATTGACGTTTGGGGAAGATATGCCGTTCCCGAACAACTCGGCAATGAACAAATGATACCGATTACGCAAACGCCCATTTTCGTAACTGGTGTGAACATTGATGTTGCCCGATTTCGGCTGGGCATGCAAACGCATATCAATGCGATTTCTGCGATACCGAATCGGGTGCATAACATTCCGTTTTCGTATCGCAATGATATGGCGGTTCCCATTTCGCTTCTGATTACGCCGCAGGGACCCCGAACGGGAGATTGGACAATTACACCGCCGACGCAAACGTTGAACTTGGAGTCGGGACTCGTGGGGGCGGGACTGTTCGATTTAACGTTGCTGCCGCGTGCCGACACGGGACGGCGATTGTTTCAATACAATGTAAGAATGACAGGAACGGAGACGGTCGAGTTTTCCGTCTATGACGAAATGATGATAGGCAATCCCGATGTGTTTATGGAGTTTACGTCTCGTCTGAATGAAAACGGTGACATTGAAGTGATACAGGCGTTCATCAACAACAGCGACAGGGTTTATACGTACAACATTCGGTTGACGGTGCGTGATCGTGCAACGCAGCAGTCGATGGTAACGCGTCAGGGTTTTGGACGTGCGGAACATGTTTATGTCATTTCGCGTGGTCAAGCGTTGCTGGATTCTGGGGTTACAGAGATGATGATTCGGGCGGAGCCGCGAAACGACGGTTCGGGCATGCTCGGCGACCCGATGGTCTATACGATTCCGCTGGTCACAGAGTGAACGTCAATTTTCGAATCGATGCACCACCGTAACCTGTTTGATTACCCGGCTTGCCGGATCGAAGCAACGAATAGTAATTTGAATCGCTTCCAATGGTTCAACGAACGGAGGGTCTTCTCCAGCACACTCTCCTTCCACTGCCCAAGAATCCCAGGTGCGAGGCAAGAACGGTTGTTTACTGGTTTCCCATATTGTCCCCGACTCCCCCAAATCGACAAACTTCTCTGCATCAGGACACCAAACTTTGATGTCGAACGACAGCACGTTCGTCAAAACGACATCTTCTCCTGCTCGGGGATTGCGAGGGGAGGTTACGAACTCGTCTAATGCGCCGCTCAACCTGTCCTGTCCTTCAGGAAAGAAGTGCGGTGACTCCCAAAGATCAGGATGGGGGTTTGATGCCGCCCAGTCTGAGCCAATAACCTTGGGGTCCCAGTTATCCTGAATGGTCTCTTCCAACAGCGGCATCCGCAGATAGTACCAACCGCTCGGCGGTTCTGCGTACCGAGGATACGGGAAGTTGCTGGAAGGACCGTATTCAGGATTGAAACCGTCAAGTCCGAAACGTCTATTTCGCTCTTGTGCCAATTTGACCAACGTGTTCATGTCGTACTCTCCTGCACGTTGGTCATCAATGAGTCTCATTCGCCGGTAGAGCGTGTTTCCTCTGACGAACCAAGCGATTTCGGCGGCATCTCTTTCTTCGACTCGCAGTTCGCCTTCATCATCGGTGATCAATCCTCGAAACGATGATTGGTCGCTTGGGAGTAACCCTCGTGAACGAGCGACAACCGTAAAAGCGATTATGTCATCCACGTCGCCAACGGTAAAGTCTTGTTTCACTCCGTCGATTTTGTAAGGATGATTCAAAGCGGTATTGGGACCTTCGACAATTTCCAAATAACCGTCGTGGTCGTCGACGGAATTGCCAGCCTCAATATCTGCTGGTTTTTTTGCCAGATTGGGCGGAATCTGTGCGAGGTCTTGCCGGAGCAGCATTGCCGCCTCGTGAATTTGGGCGGATGTGCCCATCGCTGTTCGGGCATCGTTCATCGAACCGCCGACCCTGCCGAGCAGTTGGGTAACGGCGAGTAACAGGAGCAATGACAACGCCAGTGCTATCAGCAGTTCTATCAATGTGAACGCGGTGGGCAAAAAGGAACGCATTGTTTTACGAAGAGTTATCAAACAGCGACACCCTATTGTATCATGAAATTGTCCCGATTTCGAGTCGAAAATGCGATTATTCAGTAGCGACTGTGATTCGGCAAGGGGGCTTCGGGATGAATTTTTCATTACTGGGGTATCCGCTTTGCACCTCCTTCGCTACCTCAAAAACTATCGAACACCGAAAAAACTAGGGAAAAACGGAGACCAATGCAGTCGTCCCGGTACGTCGGATAACCGGTTGTTGATGACAGCCGGGAGCGCAACGGAGTGTAGCGACCGGTTCAACACCGGAGCACCGGCTAAATATCCGATCACTGCGCTGCACTTCCGGCTTTCATTCGCAAAATTAGCCTTGCCCAGATAGGTATGACTCTACCCCATCCATCCCGGCAGTGCGTCAGCGTTCGGAAGTTTGACGGAATAAATCTTCGTAACTTGCGGCAACGCAGTGATTTCTTGAATCACATGAGCATCCGGTGCGTCGTCCAATGCAAGGACGGCAATCGACTGACCGCCCGGCTTCGCACCCTCCGCACGACCCATCGACATGTTACTGATATTGATGTCCCGCTTGCCAATCGCAAAACCCAAAGCACCAATCACGCCCGGCTTGTCCTGATGATCAACAAGCATCAAATTGCCGTCCAAATACCCCTCTAACTGATAATTGTCGATTGTTACCAACCGAGGCATCGAATTGCCGAAAAGCGTCCCGGAAATCGAGAGCGAACCTTGATCCCCTTCCAACTCCGCCGTAATGAGCGACGAAAATTCGCCGACCTCCGAAGTTTTCTCCACGACCAAGTCGATGCCCCGCTCTTTGAGCAGAGGACTGGCACTCACGATGCTGATATCTTCGTTCATCGCCGCAGTAGTCAGACCCGCCGCAAACGCACAGGAAAGCAATGCCGTGTCCTTTTTGACGATCTCTCCCTTGAAACGAAGTTTGCACGACCTGATGTTGCCTAATTGCATCTGTGCCGACAGCATCCCAAGACGGTAGGCAAGGTTCAAATGTCCCCGATGGGATGCCAACGTCTTTGCGTCCAACGTGCAGAAGTTGACTGCCTGACGAATCGTGCCGTTCGTGAAATAGTCGAGCAAGAGTTCGACCGCCTCGAGTGCAACGTTCGTCTGCGCCTCTTCGGTGCTTGCACCCAAATGCGGCGTGCAAACAACGTTCGGCTTGCCGAAGAGAGGATGCTGCGTGCAGGGCTCCTCTTCATAGACATCGAGAGCCACTCCGCCGAGTTTGCCGGTTTCCATTCCTTCGACGAGCGTTTCCAAGTCGTAGATACCGCCGCGGGCACAGTTAATCAGTTTCGCACCCTTTTTGATGAGTTCGAGTTCCTTCTTGCCGAACATTCCTCGGGTCTGGTCGTTCAGCGGCGTGTGCACCGTCAGAAAATCAATCGACGGCAACATGTCGTGAAAATGATTGACAAGCGTGATGCCCAACTCTTCGGCACGTTGTTCTGTGAAGAACGGATCGAGGGCGATGACCTTCATGTCAAACGCTTTTGCATAACCGGCAATGACCTGTCCGATGCGTCCCATGCCGACGATGCCGATGGTTTTTGCTGCTAATTGATTTCCGGTGTAAAGTTTGCGGTCCCATCGTCCTTCGATCAATGCTTGGTATGCCGGGGCGGTATTTCGGGAAAGGGCGAGAATCAGGGCGAACGTTTGTTCAGCCGTCGAGACGGTATTGCCGCCGGGAGTGTTCACGACGATGATTCCCTGTTTGGTGGCGGCTTTGGTGTCGATATTATCGACACCTGCTCCTGCTCGGGCAATCATTTTGAGTCGGGTGTTTCCTTCGAGTGCTTCGGCGGTGATTTTGACACCGCTGCGGACGATGGCACCGTCGAATTCGGTCAGACATCGTTTGAGTTCGTCTCCTTTGAGACCGATTCGGTATTCAAATTCGATACCGGGAGCGTTTCGGAGCATATTTTTCCCATCGTCGGAGATGGGATCGAGAAGTACAATTTTTGGCATGTGTTATTCCTGTTTTATCGTTTTACGGAGCACCCTCACTGGCGTTTCGCGTTTGTCGATTGTATCAAAAATGCGGTTTTTTACAACCTACCTATTGAGTGAATTGAAAAATTGCCGCAATGCCTCACTGTGTTCGGGGCTGTGCGGAGCAGAATGATGATCGTAGCCTTCTGGCGGGACAAAAAAGGTTTTCGGTTCATTCGCTGCCTCGAAAAGCCGTTCTCCTTGAGCAAATGGGATAGTTTTGTCTGACCGACCATGACTGATGAAAACCGGACAACGCACGTTGCCGATTTTTTTGATCGAAGAGAGTTGCTCCCATAAAAAAAACTCCGCTGAAAAAAATGGGACCACGACACGGCTCATATCTGCCAGCGAAGCGAACGAACTTTCAACAAACAACGCCTTGACCGGATGGGTTGAAGCCAAATCGACCGCGATGCTGCCGCCGAGCGAAAAGCCCCAGACGATAATTTGGTCGGTCGGAATTCCTTCCTGCTGATTTAAGTATGTCAATGCGGCAAGTCCATCGATGAGAATGCCGGGAGCAGTCGGCTTGCCTTCGCTTTTTCCATATCCGGCGTAATCGAAAACCAACACGTTGCACTGGAATTGGGATCGCATCTGATCTGCCCAATTTAACAACTGAGACACGTTTTCGCCGTTGCCGTGAATGTACAGGATCGTGCCGACGGGTGTTCCGTGAGAGTTAATGTCGTGATAGGGGAAGAAACAACCGTGTAACGTTTGCATTTTTGAGTTTTGAAACCAAACTTCGCGAAATGTTTCCCCATGAAGTTCGTGTGCGTATTTCCATGGATGGAAAAGTGCGACACGGACAAAACTATCAGCACACCCCAATCCCAGGAGGAGTAGAAAGACCGCCAAGCCGATTAAAATAGTTACCATGCAGTGCATTAGGAATCCGATAACTTGAACCATTGTTTTCAAACTATAGAAGGCTTTCAGTCTTTCAGGCTGCTCTTGCTTAAAGGGCAGACATTTTGCGATGATTCGGCGTGAAAGAATACCCGATAGGAAACAAGTCTAATATACACTAAACAGCATGAAAATGGTTTTTGCGTTCTTGCAGTTAAAAAAGGGACTTAACCGCAAGGTACGCAAAGGGGAAATGACCGATTTTGTTGTCCATTGCTTTGGATTGGACGGAGGATCACAAACTATCTCCGAAATCCGCCCTGAACTTTGCGACGAGTTTCTGCTGCCAATCACCGATGGGTTCCAACGAGCCGTAGAAAAACCGTAAAATCGCTGGCTCGTCCGTCCATTGAAGACCACCGATCAATTCGCGATTCTGATAAAGCCAATTAAGCCGATCCACCGTGTACACAATCTGCGACATCGTGAACACCCGACGCGGCAGTGCAAGACGAACCAATTCCATGTGTGCCAACGGTTCCGTTCCGTCGGCGTTTCGCTGCTCCGACATCGTGCCGCGCTCCATTCCCCGCACTCCGCTGATGAGATACAGTGCCGAAGCCAATGCTCCCGCCGTATATTGCGTCTGCGGAATGTGCGGCAAAAAATTCTTCGCATCAAGATGGCAGCCCAAACCGCCCGGCGGTGTTACCACAGGCACATTGCACTTGAGCAGTTCGTTCGTCATAAACTCAATGAACTGCGGACCCTGCGAAATGACATCTTCGTCCAACGTTTCCATCATGCCGACCGCCAACGCTTCCATCTCCCGCACCGACATTCCGCCGTAAGTGAGAAAACCTTCGTACAACGGAATGAATCCCCGAAGGTTCATGTAATGTTCCTTGCTGTTCATGCAGATTCCGCCGCCGCGGGCAAAGCCGAGTTTGCGCCCGGAAAAATAGAGAATGTCGCTTGCCTCCGCAAACGCCAATGCGATTTCGTGAATCGACATGTTTTTGCAGGCTTCCTCACGTACCTTGCAGAAATAGAGGTTGTCCGAAAGCAGACTGATGTCTTGCACCAACGGGATTCCATTTGCCCGGCAGACGCTCGATACCTCTTTCAAGTTTTGCAACGAAAAAGGTTGTCCGCCGATGAGGTTCGTGCCGGCTTCCATACGGACGTAAGCGATACCCTCTTTTCCGCGTTCGGCAATGACTCGTTTCAATGCGTCGATGTCCAAGTTTCCTTTGAAGGGACATGTGGAAGTCATGTCGAATGCTTCCTTGACAGGAATTTCTAAAATGTCGCCGCCCAATACAGTAATGTGTGCCTTCGATGTGGTGAAGTGATAATTCATCGGCACTATTTGTCCGGGCTTGACGAAGAACTTGGCAAGGATGTGTTCGCAGGCACGTCCCTGGTGAGTCGGCAGGAAGTATTCCGTTCCGAAGACGTGTTTCAGTGCTTCTTCGAGTCGATAAAATGTGGCGGAACCGGCGTAACTGTCATCTGCTTGCGACATTGCTGCCAGTTGGTCGTTCGACATGGCGTTGACTCCGCTGTCGGTCAACATATCGAGAAACACGTCTGCGTTTTTCAGCATGAACGTATTGTTTCCTGCTTTCTTAATCGCTTCGAGGCGTTTTTCGATGGGCAGAAGATTGAGTTTTTGGATGATCCGGACACGGTGCATTTCAATCGGCGTGGTTTTGCCGGAAAAAAATTTGATGTTTGCCATCGGGCTCTCTTTCGTGAATGTATGTAATAGAAGGATTCTCTGATTTTACCTTACCTGTTGCTTGCTGGCAAGAACCGTCTTTCGCCTTTGTCCTCCGTGCTTTCTCCGTGAACTCTGTGGTACAATACTTCCGGGCGGAGGTATAAAGGGCGATGGCAACAACTCGACTCGGCAATCGGAAACTGTCTGCGTGGACTGGATCGATTCTTTTCCATACGCTCCTGTTGCTTCTCATTCTGCTTTGGTTTTCCTTTCCATCCGCTCCTGACAGAGGTGCACCTGGAGAACGTATTGCTATCGGCAGTATTGTACTTCAACCCAGCGGCGACGGTCAACAAGCGGAGCCGCCGCAAGACGAATCGCAAACTGCCCATTCCGAATCGATCACGGCGGAATTGGAACGATTCACCGACATCAATTTGAACGTTTTTCCAGCAACTCCTGTTCTCGCACCGGGACAAAACCAACAGGTTGCCCATCCCAGCACAGCATCGGCAAGCGATCTTGCGGAGTCATTACAACCCAGTGTTTCATCCGGGTTGGGTATCGGCAATCAAACGGGCGAGACGACTGTTTCGGTTTTCGGAACCAGCGGTACAGGAACAAAATTCATGTATGTGTTTGACCGTTCCGGTAGTATGGAAGGCGCACCGATGCGGGCAGCAAAAGCAGAATTGATCCGAAGTTTGGGCTCGCTTGATGACCGGCATCAATTCAACATCATTTTTTACAGCAGTCGAAATAGTTGGCAACCCTGGCAACCGGGGCGGCGACTGCTCGCTGCAACGGAGGCAAACAAACAAAATGCCGTCCGATTTGTTGCCGGCATCGTCGCAGACGGCGGCACTGAACACTTTGAACCGTTGCTGGAAGCGATTGCACACCGTCCCGACGTGATCTTCTTTTTGACGGACGGCGAAACGCATGACGATTTAACGGCGGCGCAACTCCGTGAGATCGAACAACGAAATAGCCGATTCGGTCGAGGAACACAGATCAATGTAATCCAATTCGGCAGCGGCGGTTTTACCGACTTTCCCTCGAGATCGCTCCAACGGCTTGCGGAGCAAAATTTTGGAGAGTATCGGTATGTCAACGTGACAGTGCTAATACGAGAGCCGGGAACATAAGCCCCCCGCTCTTGACTGCCATTCTACTCTACGCTCGCAGCCTAAACTGAGCAACCAGTCTTTGCAGATTCGTCGCCATGCCAGACATCTCGTTCGCCGCACTCGCAGACTCCTCCGCCGCAGCAGTGTTCTGCTGAGTCACCGAATCAATCTGCTGCAAACCAATCGTTACCTGATTCACCCCCTGTGCCTGCTCATCACTCGCAATAGCAATGCCCGCCACAAGATCAGTCGTCTGCTTAATCTGCTCGACAATCGTGTTCAATACTCCCGATGTGTGCGTAGCAATCTCCCCCCCCTTTTCGATCTCATGACCGCTCTTGGCAATCAAGTCCGCCGTCTCCCGCGCCGCCTTCGCACTGCGGGATGCAAGATTACGCACCTCTTCCGCAACAACAGCAAAACCCTTGCCATGCTGACCCGCCCGCGCCGCCTCGACCGCAGCATTCAACGCAAGCAAGTTCGTCTGGAACGCAATGTCGTCAATCACCTTGATCACCCGTTGGATTTCGTCAGAGTTTTTCGTGATCAATTCCATCGCACCCGTCATCTGCTGCATCGCCCCCTGACCATCGGATGCCGCCTTGCTCGCCTGCTTTGCCAAGTCGCGTGCCTGCCCGGCACTTTCAGCGTTCGCTTTCGTTTGACTGCTGATCTCGCTCATCGACGCAGTAATCTCTTCGAGACTCGCCGCCGCTTCTTGCGCTCCGCTGGAAAGACTTTGCGCCGCACTGGAAACTTCACCGGAACCTGTCGCAACCTGTTTGACACTCTCGTTGATCTCGCTCAAAACATTGTTAACCTGACCGAGCATCTTGTTAAGATCAATGTTCATTGCATCCTGATCGCCGCGAGCCTTGACTTCGTTCCGCCAATCGCCTTCAGCGAGTTCCTTTGCCATCGTTGCTACATCGCGGAACTCGTTCAAGACCAACTGGATACTGCGTGCCAAGTCTCCCACTTCGTCTTTTCTCGCTAAGAAATCAGAGGGGATTTCGTAATCAAGATCGCCTGTTTCGGCAATATGTTTGGTTCCTGCTGCGGCGATACGGATACCGCCGCCGATGTTGCTACTCAACGTGAGACTGAGAAACACACCGAGAATCATTGCTATAAGTGTTGCCGCCAGCATAATGAGGGTCATTCGGGCATCGTCGGCTTCCATTTGTTGTCTAATAGCCGCAAGCCGTGTGTCCGCAAGTTCCACCATGTTGGAGATATAGACCGTCATTTGGTCGTTACTTGCATCGCTGGCATGGATAAGCCTGTTTTGCTCAACGAGCAAGTCCATGTTTGCCTGTAAGGAGTTTGCCCAATTTCTCACCTGGGTTGCTACGGCGTTAATCAAACGTTCCTTGTCCTCGTGATCGAGACCTTGGGCAAAGGTTTCGATTTCTTGTATTAGATTCGCCGCACTGTCTGCTAATTCTTTGCCTTGGGCAACCTGTTCTTCGATGATGGTCGTCGTCCTCATTCGGTAGTAACTTCGTCGCAAATCCTGCATATCCGACAGAAATTTTTCCAGTGCAAGCAGTTCCTGGACAAGTTGGTAATCGACCAGAATAGCACCGTCTGCCGTTTCCGTTTTCGAGTTCTCGATCAATCCCGTGCAAACGGTAACCGACTCCGTTATCGTATCGTAGGCAGCATTGGCGGCTCCGACGAGATCTTCTTCAGCAGCAACACGTTCTCTTTCGGCACTGAACCATTTACCGTTGTCCTCTTTGAATGTGTTGTACACCGCCATCAAGCCGTTCAGGTCTCTCATGTACGCTTCGACGAGATTTTCTCTCAGTACGTCGGCGACTTCTGCGAATTCATTGTCGATGGCTTGTCGAGCGGTTTCGTAACTGAAGTCACGAAAGAGCGATCCTTTGGTTGCCTGTACCAACGCCCTGTTGACGTGTATGCGAAAGGTCAGGATGTTGCTTCGGTTCGTTTCGACTTGCAGAATTTCTGCTGTCGATTGTTGACTGGCAGTGAGCGCATAGTAAGCGACACCAGCAACGAGGATGAGAAGTGCGAGGATTAGTAGAAATCCTCCGGTCAGTTTGGTTCCGATTTTGTAACGATTCAGCATGATAAGGTTCCTCGAAACATTGCGAGGAGTCAAAAATTATAAGGGGTCGAAAGGGGGAACGCCGAGCAGTTTGCGGTCCCGATGTTAGGTACTATAACTTGTGGTTGTGTGATTGTCAAGTCAGTAAGTGTATCAGTAAGTGTACTGGGTGCGTCCAATCTTTAGGAGTGGTCAACAAAAGCCGGCATAGAGCACAGTGTATTACTTGACAGACAAACAAAGACGAAATACAATGCCGATGTTGGTAATGAATTTGTAAAAAAATTAGAACGCGGAATACACAGATTTTGTATTTTCGTGTTAGGATTCTACAATAATGCAAAAATAATGCAAACAAAACTCCCTATTGAGTATTCCTACAAAATTACGGAAACCTTTTATGCTGGAGAATATCCTTTTTCCAAAGAACCGCAAGTGGGAAAACCGAAATTGAAACGTCTCATCGTACCTGTCAATTTTCCCGACATTCGTTTTCTTTGTGTTAACTTGGGTGGTTTTAATGGTTTCCCAAAATTCCCATTGTAACAAAACCATGTTGTGGCAGTCAGCAAATTTTTTACCCAAACTTCCTGTTTTGCGTACTCTTAGGATCAAAACATACGAATTAGTGGAAAAATTGACAGATACCTTTCTGCGTGCGGTGGAGTAGTAAGCACTACATGCAATTTCCCATGCAAAAGGGCTTCAAAATGGTGCGAACGCAGAACATTTTGTTTACTTTGGATTTTGTATTACGTCCTTGAAAATAAGGGAGGTGTCGGCATTTTCGGTGTCAAACGAAGCGTGCCGAAAACGGCAATTCGTTACTGACAAGGGAGCGAAACGGGAACGAACCGGAGACTACGAAGGGCGCATTTCTCAAAGCGAACTCGCTCTTGAAAAAGCACAACCTACTTCTTCTTCCCGGCGGTTTTTGCGGTAGCATCGGCTCCTTCTTCCTCCCCCTTCTTCTTTTTCTTTTTCTTGACGACGACCCGATAGATGCGCACCTTCGGCAACCCGCAAGGACCGTCTTCTTCGCTCCAGCGATCTTGTTGCAGCAATTTTTCGATTCGCTCTGCTCGGGTCAACACATTTCTCGCTCGAACAATCCCTTTTCGCGCCCGCAAACTTTTGTCAATCGTCATAATCAAGCACCCACAATTTAATTCGCCATCAGATAAACATGAACCATTGTACTTTGTTTTCCGTTTTTGTTAATCGGGGGCATTTTTGCCCATTGGGGAGGCATTACTCCGACTACGGCGCATGTTCACAAAAGGACAACGAATTCGTCCCAGCCCAGCACGCTCCGCAAGCGGAGCGGCTAACGCCGTCGCATAATCTTCTCGACGATCACATCCGCCCGCTTTGCAATTTCCGGCAACTCTACCAACTCCGGCGCATGATGCGGCTTGCGTTTGGCATTGATCACCAACGCCCCCGTACAACCCCAATGCTTGTTTTCGATGAACTCCCCAATGCCCCGAACATCGCTCGCCGGATCGCTTTTCGTAAACGTCGTCCAAAGAAAATTACGCAACGACGATGACGACTCCGAGGAATCATCGACCAAGATGATGAGCGGTATATCGTCGGGAAACGTACCATGCCAGTCAATCTCTTCGGCACATAACACGCCGGGCATGGCAAAACGCGGATTTTTGACGGGTAGGCTGTGTTTCGCAAGCGAAACCGCTAACTCTCGGCGCGGCTTGCCGCTGACCGCTACAAAAAGTTTCGAACCGCGATGCAATTCGCTGTCAGTGTAATCCAATGTATCCGCCGTCGTCTTTGTTACAAAATGCACATCACTTCGCCAATCGACACGTCGTAAAACATGTTGTAAGAACTGAGCAGTATCATAAACCGATAGGTTCGGATCATCCTCTTCGGCTACAAGGAACAGATACTTTGCCAGCGACAGTTGACCGTACCCCAAAATAGCGTGTGCCAATGTATGCAACTCCGCCGCTCGGCGATTCGGATCGAGCGGCAGATACGTTTCCCGACCCATCGCCAGCAACAGCGGATGCACTCCCGCCTCATCGACCGCATGCACCGCACG
>Ga0099364_10003210_pt1 | contig 25510 bp, 22 predicted proteins | sample TergutTh196P3_FD_73070 | JGI IMG/M metagenome (GOLD analysis project Ga0099364, IMG submission 73070) | Microcerotermes parvus P3 segment gut microbial communities from Pointe-Noire, Republic of the Congo - Th196 P3 | ecosystem: Host-associated > Arthropoda: Insects > Digestive system > Gut ...
TATCCGGTGCAGTCTTTATGCAAAGCTCGCACTTTTGAACCGCCCCATCTTCGGACGGCGATATAGCACCGAACGGACAACACAAAACACAAGTATAGCAGCTAACGCATTTATCCTGATTCACAGTAATAACCCCATCAACAACACTAAACGAACCGGTAATGCACCCCTTGACACATAACGGCTCCTTACAATGACGACAAGAAACCGCAAAACTAATCCCATCCTTTTCTTCAATCTTAATCCGCGGATTAATCTTAACACCCTTTAAAGACCGCGCAATATCTTTACCTGCGGATCCCGCAAACGCACAATAATATTCACAAAGCCTACACCCAAGACACCACTTCTCATTAACATAAACCCTTTTCATCTTTTTTCTCCTCTCCCCTTCTCCCTTTTCCTTCTTCCCTTCTCCCTTCTCCCTTCTTCCTTCTTCTTTTTTTCTCTCTTCTTTTTTCTTTTTTCTTTTGCATCATTCTCCCGCGTGCTTAATACCTAAAACTTCAAGTTCTTTTTCATTCAAACCGATCCCACGAAGCATTAAACGGTTTCCTTTTAATGCTTCTATTGAATTAATTCCCATTCCGCCCATCATCTCTTTAATTTCGTGATTCCACGCTGTTAAAAGATTTATAAGCCTTGCGTAACCGATATCGGGATTTAATCTTTTTGTAAGCTCAGGAACCTGAGTCGCGATTCCCCAATTGCACTTGCCTGTGTGGCAGCTTCTGCAAAGGTGGCAGCCAAGTGCAAGAAGCGCGCCGGTTCCAATGTACACCGCATCCGCACCAAGCGCGACAGCTTTAACGATATCCGCGCTTGAGCGAATACTGCCTCCCGCAATAATCGAAACGCTGTCGCGGATACCTTCGTCGCGAAGACGTTTGTCAACACTCGCAAGCGCAAGTTCAATCGGGATGCCGACATGATCCCTTATACGCGCCGGAGCCGCGCCTGTGCCGCCGCGAAAACCGTCAAGCGAAATAATATCCGCGCCGCTTCTTGCAATTCCGCTTGCGATAGCCGCGACATTATGTACCGCCGCAATTTTGACGATTATCGGTTTTTGATAACCGCTTGCAGTTTTTAGCGAATAAACAAGCTGTCTTAAATCTTCTATAGAATAGATATCGTGATGAGGCGCCGGGCTTATCGCATCGCTGCCTTCGGGAATCATTCTTGTTCTTGAAATATCGCCCACGATTTTTGACCCGGGAAGATGACCGCCGATACCGGGCTTTGCGCCCTGCCCCATCTTAATTTCGATTGCAGCCCCCGCCTGCAGATAGCCGGGATGCACGCCGAAACGGCCGGATGCCACCTGAACGATTGTATTTTTCCCGTACCTGTAAAAATCCTCGTGCAAACCGCCTTCACCTGTGTTGTAAAGAATATCCAATTCCTCCGCCGCACGCGCCAAAGATTCGTGAGCGTTGTAGCTGAGAGAGCCGTAACTCATCGCGGAAAACATAATCGGCATTGAAAGTTTTAACTGAGGCGGCAAATTGTTTTTAATCTGCCCGTTTTCATCACGCTCAATGACCTGCGGTTTTGCACCTAACGTTACACGCGTTTCCATCGGCTCTCTTAACGGGTCGATTGACGGGTTTGTAACCTGAGAAGCGTTAATCAAAATTTTATCAAAATAAACAGGGTACGGTTCAGGATTGCCCATACTCGAAAGAAGCACGCCTCCGCTTCCAGCCTGACGGTAAAGTTCATTTCTGACTTTCCCGCTCCAGTTAAAATTTTCACGGTAGGTATTGCCGCTTTTAACAATTTTAAGGGCGCGTGTTAAACACAATGCAACACAACGGTGGCAATTCACGCATTTGGCATCGTCCGAAATCATTTTGTCTGTGTCTGCCAAATATTCATGCACGCCGTTCGCACATTGATTTTCACAGACACGGCAGTTAATACACCGCTCGCTGTTTCTTGCTACTTCATATTCGGGGTATATATAATTTACAGCCATCACTCTCTCCCTTGATTAAGCCTGATCACAACAGGGTGACCCCCGGCAGGTGCATACACGCAATCCAAATCAGGCTCAATGATCCGAATCGCCGCCTCTTCGCTTGCGATATAAACCTTATCGCCTTTTTCCGCGATTACCATGCTGCGAAGTTTCAGCCTGTCGTTTAACGCCATAAGCCCGCCGTCAAAACCCACAATGATGGAAAAAGGTCCCGTGATAAGCTGCGTAGCAAAAACCGTCCGTAGAGTTTCGTGTAACACACGCTTGCCTTCATCCATTCGTCCGATAGTTTCCCAAAAAGGCGCTGCTGTTACGGCTGCGATCTCCTCCATGGAAAGCCCCTTTTTTCGATTTAAATAATCCACAATATAAGCGATAACTTCGGTATCGGTTTGAAGTGTGCAAGTGTAACCGTACTGTTCGATTGCCCGCCTATTCGCGTCATAAGAAGATATTTCACCGTTATGCACAACCGAATAATCCAAAAGCGCAAAAGGATGCGCTCCGCCCCACCATCCGGGTGTATTCGTCGGATAACGCCCATGAGCTGTAAAGGCGTAGCCTTCATATTCTTCGAGCTTGTAAAAACGCCCGACATCTTCGGGATAACCCACTGCCTTAAACACGCCCATATTTTTCCCGCTTGAAAAAACATACGCTCCCTCAATACGGGTATTAACACGAAACACACACTTTGCGGCAAATTCTCTCTCGTCAAGCCCGCTGGAAGTAAGTTTTGTCTGGAGCGGAAGAACAAAGTACCGCCAAATCAACGGCTCGTCCGTAATTCCAGCGATCTTGCGCGTTGGAATTTTTGAAAGGTTGATGATGTCAAAATGTTTATCCAAATATTCTTCACATTCTTTTTTTGCAGTCTGCGAATCGTAAAAAATATGCAAGGCGTAATAATCCTTATACTCAGGATAAATTCCATACGCGGCAAACCCGCCACCAAGTCCGTTACTACGTTCGTGCATCACTGCAATCGAACGAATCATCGCTTCGCCGCTCATTCGCCTACCCGTCCTGTCGATAACACCAGATATAGCACACCCCGACGGTATTCTTGTTTGACCTTCTTTCAACATCATCTTCATCTCCAAAAAAAAGACGTTTACCCGCAGGACAGAATTTCTGCCCTTGCCAGTAAACGTCTTTGTTTATTCTTTTTTTTTAGCATTTTTGGGGGAGAGTGTCAATGGGGATGTCGAAACCAAGCCTTCTTCTTGCCGAAATTCACAGAAATCTGGTATAATCACCACAGAGAGGTCAAAATTGAAGAAAAAAGTGTCTAAAGCCCAACGTTTTTCCCAGATGTCAAGATTGTGTCGACACTGTCGACATATTTGAGCCTTAAACACCGTAAATTACTGCCTAGTGGTAAAAGCGAGAAAATGGTCAAATGGAGACTTTGAATAACTTTTCTTCCATAAATTCTATTATGTTGATAAACAAAAAAATCTGTACTATACTGATTATATAAATATGGAGGGTATTTTTTTGTACTTGGGAAAAGGTATTTATACATTAACAACTGCCTCTAAAATTCTTGGGTTAAGTCCTCATAAAATGCGCAGATGGGTCAAAGGATATACTTATGTCAAGAACATGGAATATTATTCCAAAAAACCACTTTTCGAACCTGAATTTGAATATAACCCCGATGATGCAATTATTAGCTTTCTTGATTTAATCGAATTGTTATTTATTGCTAACTTTATAAAACGCGGTATAAGTATACAAAAAATTAGAAAGGCTACCATTGTTGCATCTGAGTTGCTAAATACTTCTCATCCTTTTGCTATTCGTAAAATGTATACCGATGGCAAATCAATATTTGCCCAAATTGCACAAAAGGAGAATATTTCATCTCTTTTAGATTTAATCAACAGACAGTACCAACTCGAGAAAATTGTTGAACCATCATTATACGAATGCATTGATTTTGACAATTTAGACTTAGCCAAAAAATGGTGGCCAATGGGCAGAAACAATGACATTGTTTTAGATCCGTCAAGAAATTTGGGACAACCCATTGTAAACAAATATAATGTCAAAACTGAATTGATTTATGAACTCTATAAAAACAATCATAGTATTAATGAAATTAGTAAATGGTATGAGTTGGATAAAAATTCAATAGAAATGGCTATTAACTATGAAGAAAAGTTGGTGGCATGAAATGCCTTTTTGATAATAACTTGCCGTCAAAGTTGGCAAAAACCCTCAGTTTCCTAGAAGGTGATGATGGTATAATTGTAAAACATCTAAGTGAAATATGTTCTCCCGATACTTCTGATATTAAATGGCTTACTCAATTATCAGACGAAGGTGAATGGTTTGTAATAACTAAAGATAATCAAATACGAAAAAGATCTCATGAAAGGAAAGCATGGCAAGAATCCCATATTCCCATTGTTTTTCTTCCTAAATCATGGAAAAATTTTTCTTTGTGGGAAATGGCTTGGAGGATAATTAGATATTGGCCGAATTTAAAAGAAAGTATTAATTATAACAGAAAAAACAAGTCGTTTGAATTATTAATTAACGGAAAAATAAATGTAATTGAATGATAGGCTCATGATACCCCCTATGTCAAAATTTCATCCACGGTTGTGTATACTCAATCCGATCTTCTAATTTATTTACTATAAATGCATATTCAACATTAAACCCCCTGTCTTGCATGTAAAGAGAAAAATCTTTGATGTAACTATCTACCGAAGTAACCGTCAACAACTTTGTTAATTCTTTCCCGATACTTGTTAGTAGCAAAGCAGGGATCTCGCATAGTGGAGTATTAGCCCTTTTTGTTGATCTAATTATATATTTTCCAGAAGTGAATATGTAGTCAAAATCATCTTGATTCATAGGAAATTTTTTTACGATATTTGTTTCTGCTTGAATAAGTCCTAATTCGATAAGTTTTAAACGTTCATTAAAGGAAAATCCATTTTTAGTAAGCAAATCATCATCATCTCCTCTGAAAATAAAAAAATTATTACTTAGTGTAATTAAATAATCATTTACTTTTGCGAACAATTCTGCATCTACTTTTGTTATATTTTTTAGTAACTCAATAGTACGAATTGAAAACGAATTTGGTGCTTTTACTTCACCTGCGAGTATTTTTCCCCATAACTGTTGCATTTGTTCATCTGATACATCTTCCACAACATTAAAAAACCTAATCGCCCAATCTTCATCTACAGGATCATCAGAAACATTACTTTCATTGTTTAATTGCTCAATTGCAATTCTCGTTACACTATCTATGTTTCTTTGCCTTCGTAGTTCCCGATGGAGTACTCTTTCTTCTATCCTATCAAGCATTTCTTGTTCTATTTCCTTTCTGTAAATTCCTGCCTCAGTTTTTGCTTTTTCAATAACATTTATTTCATACGCTCTGGCATCTGCTTCTTTACGGATAGCTCTTGGGGTGTAAATTCTACCGACTGCTTTACTAACGACATCGAGTAATTTTTCTAATGGCTTTCCGTCGAACTTAATTAAGGAAAAATCTCCCATAAAAGCACTCCTAGTATATAAACAAGATTTTTTAAAACATAACCCATAATGTTAATAATTTCAAGTAAATTATTTTTTTGCCAAAATGAATATATTCTCATCCCTTCTCAAAACCCATAAAACTGTTACTGTAACCCCCATATTTTCCCTACAATAACGGTTCACAATCCAATTTGTTAACAACCCTTTCTCTGAATAAAGATTTATCATTAAAATTACGAGAAATATTAATTGTTAAATCTGTAAAATTATCAGTACCATCTTCTTTCTGATGATAAAATGGTTTGATTGACTTACAGTTCTTGTGTTCAAATAATTTATTTAACAAAGTTCTATCCGATATACCGCATGAATGACCCATAATAAATATCTGGTAGTAATCAGAATCAATAAAATCAAGTAATTCACGATATTTTCTTGCCTGTAAATATTTTATTGACTTCATGTTTTTTAGATATTCATTTATATTGCAAAGTTTAAAAAATTTAAATCTTCTTCAAAGAATTTTATTAAAAATGATTTTGATGATGATTATGATGACGATTTTGACGATGATTTCAGCGCGACAGATAAAACAACGCAGGTTATCCGCTCGTCTGATAAAGTCGGAAGGAACGACCCATGCCCCTGCGGCAGCGGTAAAAAATACAAAAAATGCTGCGGTAGGTAATTTGTCTTTGGAATGTATCTCCCGATACTATCTTGTTTTATAAAACAATTTGGTTCTTCGCGACAGTAATTTTTTAGGCAATTTAATTTTGAGCAAGCCAAATATCTTCATCGGTAAAACGGATTGAAACTTTGGTAATACCGTTTTCATCCTGATTTTCTAGTAAAAAAGGGTTGACGAACTAGATACTTTTGGTTATAAGTATTATAAGTATTATAAGTATTATAAGTATGATTATTTTTCAAAGATAATTCCTACGCCGAGGCAGTTTTGTAACTTCATATTGTAAAGCCAATTCCGAAATGGACACGGATAAATTACACGACATATTAGACAATTTAATTGGCATTAAAAATAGACAAATTGGTATAATTACATTAGACAAAGAACTTACAATAGATGAAGTAACTGATATTTTTATTCGCATTAATATGCGGGGAGCTAAGTTAAATCAAGCGGATTTTGCAATGTCAAAAATTGCTGCAAATGTAAAATATGGCGGAAATATTTTACGAAAAGCAATTGATTATTTTTCTCATTTATCAGTACAGCCGGAATGGTATTCAGAAATGTTAAAAGATAAAGAGTTTTCTGATTCTAAATTTGCCTCAAAATTAAAATGGTTAAAAGATGACAAAGAGGATATTTTTGACCCTGGTTATGGTGATATTTTACGAGTTGCTTTTATGCACAAATTCGGGCGTGGTAAATTAAAAGATTTAGTAAGCCTATTAAGTGGAAGAGATTTTGAAACTCGTGATTATAAAGAGGAAATTGCAGAAAATTCATTCGAAAAATTGACAGAAGGTGTGTTAGACTTTATGAATGAATTTTCGTTTTCAAGTTTTGTCTTGGCACTCAAATCGGCAGGTTTTATATCTAACAAACTGATTAATTCTCAAATGACACTTGATTTTGCTTATACTTTATATCTAATACTGAATAATAGTTCTGAGATAGATAAAACACAAATAAAACATTATGTTTCAAAATGGTATGTTTTTTCGACCTTGACAAGCAGATACATTACTTCCCCTGAAACTGTAATGGATTTAGACATTAGAAGAATTGCAGAAAAAGGGTTTTTATCCTATTTAAAAGAAATGGAAGATGCCAATTTATCTGATGCTTTTTGGAATGTTGGATTAGTTCAAGATTTAGAAACTTCGGCTGTTAACAGTCCCTATTTTAATGTGTTTTTATCTGCGCAAGTTCATGGAAGCGATAATTCATTATTAATGAATGGTACAAAAGTACGAGATCTAATAATTACAATCGGCGATATCCACCATATCTTTCCAAAGAAATATTTACAAAAAAATGGCGTTACAGATAAATCAAAATATAATCAAATTGCGAATTTTACCTATTTTGATACTGCTACAAATATTTCTGTAGGGGAAAAAGCACCTAGTGATTATTTCAAAACAGTATTTGAACAATGCGGTAAAGAAGCACCCAAGTATGGCAATATTAAAGAAAAAGAAACATTATTAAAAAACTTAGAGGAAAATTGCATCCCAGAAAAAATAGCCTCAATGGGTGCTGAAAACTATGAAGAATTTCTTTTAGAACGACGCAAATTAATGGCAAAAAAAATAAAGAATTATTATTATAAACTATAGAATATAACTACAGAGTCAATTATTCAAGTATAAAAATATAGATCCCTCCAAATTTTGTATATATCTTCATCTGGAGTTTCTGGCAGATTTTTTATATATGGTCTAAAAAAATTATAAATATCTAGCAATTTTTCACTTGATTGTACTTTCGTAATTGTTTCATCATCAAGGTTAAGTCGAAAAGAAGATTGCATTTTCTCATATTCGTTGTAAAATTTAAATCGCAATATTTCTAAGCTGACCAATGCTGCTGTAAATATAGTACTTTTTCCATCACTTTTCACCTGTTTTAGACTACTAAATAATTGTTCCATATCACGGAGCGTAAAATTATTTTTTTCTTTAATAGCAAGTATAGAAAAACTGTAATTTTTAAGAAAATAAAAAATATCATCTGATAAAAAAGGGGCTATTTTATTATCGGTTTCTTTCATATACCACGGTTTCAACCGTTTTGTATTATCTAATACATAAGTTCCTTGTACAAATTTGTGCAAATATTTTTCAGTATCAACCTCAATGCCATATTTTGTTTTTATCATGCCTTTCAAAACTTCTTCATTATAGACAAGTATAAATTTTACATTTTTAATATGAAAAATATGTTTTATGCGTTCTAGTGTTTCAAGAGCAAAATCCGGTCTGCACCTGTCAAGTTCATCTATTATTACTATAAATGGTAAGTTGTCAGATTGACCTACAATTTTTTCTAAAGATGATGTCAATTCGTCATAAATAGATTTTTCTTCTGAGATTGTATCAAAGCAATTTTCCAGTGTATTATCAATGAAGTCTTTTAATACATCACCCCCAACTTTATTAATAAGAATATTGAATCCTAATTTTGTAACATTTCGCATGGTAAATATTTTTTTATATTTTTCAAGTATTTCTCTTTTTATAGTTTGATCATTTTTTATATAATCCTTAAAAGCGGATAATAACATTAAAAATGGTTCCATCTCATAATCCATTTTAAACGCATCAATATAAATGTATCTATTATTTTGTTTTTTAAGAATAGCCTCCCACATTTTAATAAAAAATGTTTTTCCTGTACCCCAACCGCTTGAAAGAGCATATACAGAATAATTAGATTCCATAACAAAGGAGTTGAATTTGTTTAAAATATTTTCTGAACGAAGCAAATCATTACAAGAAGTGCCATCTTCAATAGTAAATCTATATAAATTTTCCATCACCCCTTACCTCTCGACAACCTCGCCGTACTCTCTTTGTTTGGGTCATTTGTTCCCAATTTCCCTGCGAAACGCCCATATAAGCCCCTTTTTTCCAAGCCTTTTAGTTCTAACTAGCCTGATTATAGCATAAATACATAAAAAAGCATACATATTGAAGAAATCAACCCATAGAAATAGCTCTATTAATATAAGGTTTAATTTATCCCCCATATCATGCTTATAAAAAAGGTACCATTATATATAGCAGTTTTCTTTAAATTAATATATTATAACTTAGGGGAATATAATGCCTGAAATATCAATAAAAACAGCCCTTAATAAAGCCTTTATCAAAGCCCCTCTAGAGCGTGCTGCTATTGAGCGGTTTAAGGTTAATTGTATCAATTTGCTTGATGGTATAAAAGATAATCCAAGCGAGACAGAAGAATTTCTTAAAAATATAGTTTCAAATTTTCTAAAAAAGACTTGGTACGGCGAGGATTATTTTATTAATACCAAAGACCGTATTGATTTAGTAATTCATAATGGCAAGGAAGCAAAAACACCTGTAGGAGTTATTTTAGAGGTTAAAAAACCCGGCAACAAGCAAGAAATGATCAACCGCAATAATCTTAATGCAAAAGCTATGCAAGAATTACTGCTGTATTATCTTCGTGAAACAATTGACAATAACAATATAGAATTAAAACACCTTATTATCACTAATACGATAGAATGGTTTGTTTTTGATGCCAATGTATTTTACAAACTTTTTACACAAGATAAAGAACTTATAAAATTATATACGGATTTTAAAAATCGTACTCTTCTAGAAACAACTACAGATTTCTTTTACACTAATATAGCTGCGGCTTATATTGATAAGCATAAAGATAATTTAAACTACGCCTATTTCAATATTACCGATTATGAACAAATTATTAGAAATGCAGATAAAAATACAGAGAATAAACTTATCAGTTTGTATAAATTATTATCTCCTGAGCATTTATTAAAACTACCCTTTACCAATGACAGCAACACCCTTAATCAGGCTTTTTATGCTGAGCTACTCTATATTATGGGATTATCCGAAGAAAAAGAAAAAGGTAAAAAAGTTATAGTTCGCAATAAACCTGAAGAACGCAAAGACGGTTCTCTTATAGAAAATACTGTTTTTCATTTATCTGATTACACGCTCAATGAAAATGATTTATTTGAAACTGCTCTGGAATTAACTATTACGTGGATAAATCGTATATTATTTCTCAAATTATTAGAAAGCCAACAACTTCATTATCAAAAGAAAAATATGGATTATGCATTTCTTAACATTGATAAAGTAAAAAACTTTACTGATCTTAACACTCTCTTTTTCAAGATTCTTGCATTGAAACCAAAAGAACGACCTGAGAGTATAAGAAAACGGTTCGATTATGTTCCATATTTGAATAGTTCTCTTTTTGATATGACTGACACGGAAAAAACATATTTTGCTATTTCCAATATACAGGAAAACGAAATACCTATTTTTAACGGCACGGTATTGAAAGATAATTCAGGAAACAAACGAAAAGGTAAAATTAATACTCTTAATTATATCTTTGAATTTCTTAATGCTTATAATTTTTCAAGTGAAGGTTCGGAAGAAATACAGGAAGAAAATAAAACGCTTATAAACGCTTCTGTATTGGGCTTGATATTTGAAAAGATAAATGGTTACAGTGATGGTTCTTATTTTACCCCTGGCTTTATTACTTTTTATATTTGTCGTGAAACAATCCGTCAGGTTGTTATTGACAAATTCATTGAAACTAATGGTTGGAAAGTCACATACTTTGATGAATTAAATAATTTTATTGATAATAAGAGTGTAGTTGGAATACAAGAAGCAAATAAAATTATTAATAGTATCACAATATGCGACCCCGCGGTTGGCTCGGGTCACTTTCTTGTATCTGCGTTAAATGAAATAATATCTATAAAAAGTGATTTAGGTATTTTGGCGGATTCAAAAGGTATTAAGCTAAAAAACTATACGGCTGAGGTAGTTAATGATGAATTAATGATCTTCGATGAAGATGGTGATTTTTATTCTTACAATGTAAACAATGCTGAAAGCCGTCGCATACAGGAAACTATCTTTACAGAGAAACGACGAATCATAGAAAATTCATTATTTGGTGTTGACATTAATTCCAATTCAGTTAAAATTTGCTGTCTGCGACTTTGGATTGAATTACTTAAAAATGCTTATTACACAGAAGAAAGCGGATATACTGAACTTGAAACCCTTCCAAATCTAGACATTAACATAAAATGCGGAAACAGTTTAATCAGCCGATTTGAACTGAACATAGATTTGAAAGAAGAATTGGCAAAATTAAAATACACTGTAAAAGATTATCAGAAAGCAGTACATAAATACAAGAGTGCTACTTCCAAAAATGAAAAACAAAAATTATATGATTTGATAAAGGATATAAAGGACAATTTTAGAATAGAGGTGCAAAAAAAATCCGTTCTCTCTATTAAAAAAGGAAAATTACATAATGAATTAATAGATATTACTCATGAAGAACTGTTTGAGCTTTCCACGGAAGAACAAGCAAAAAAAGAAAAACGCCTGAATGAGATTGAACAAAAAATACGAGAAATTGATAAACAGATAGAAGACATTAATAATAATGTTATATTTGAAAATGCTTTTGAATGGAGATTTGAATTTCCTGAAGTTTTGAATGATAATGGTGATTTTATTGGATTTGACGCGGTTATTGGAAATCCCCCATATATTCAATTACAGGATAATCAAGGTCAACTAGCCAATATTTACAGTAGTATTGGTTATGAATGTTTTAGCCGTTCCGGTGATATTTATCAACTTTTCTATGAATGCGGATATAAATTATTAAAAGAAAATCGTTACATTTGTTTTATAACTTCAAATAAATGGATGCGTGCCGCTTATGGAGAAAAAACAAGGAACTTTTTTGCAACAAAAACCAACCCTAAAATACTCATTGATTTTGCAGGACAACGGGTTTTTGATTCCGCAACGGTTGATGTAAATATAATCTTACTTGAGAAAAAAGAGAATAAACAGCAAACAGTAAGTTGTATCATTAAAGAAGACTGCAAATCTAATATGACCGATTATATTAAGCAGCATGGAAGCTCTATTTCATTCCCTGCCAACGGACAAAGTTGGGTTATTCTGTCGGATATTGAAAGTCGAATTAAAGAAAAAATTGAAAAAATCGGTAAGCCATTAAAAGATTGGGATATAAATATTTATCGAGGAATATTAACAGGTTGTAATGAGGCTTTTATTATTGACAAACGAAAGCGTAATGAGCTAATTAATAAAGATAAAAAATCTGCTGAAATTATACGCCCGATTTTAAGAGGCAGGGATATAGCCAGATATCAAGTAGATTTTGCAGATTTATATTTAATAAATACACATAATGGCATACCTTCAAAAAATATTCCTCCTGTTGATATTAAAAAATATCCTGCAATAAAAGAACATCTTGATAAATATTTGAAAAAAATAAAAAATAGAGACGACCAAGGTATAACACCATATAATTTGCGTAGCTGTGCTTATATGGACGATTTTTCTAAACAAAAGATAATATGGGGAGAAATATCAGATAAACCAAAATTTGCTCTTGATTTTGATGGAATATATTATCCCGAAGCAACAACTTTCATACTTACAGGTGAAAATATAGAATATTTATTTGCTGTTCTTAACTCAAGGATCTCAGAGTGGTTTTTTTCTAGTATCGGAACAACTACAGGTGTTGGAACAATAAGATGGAAAAAATTTACAATAGAACAATTATTAGTTATTCCTTCTAAAGCAGATATATTATTAAATACAAATCAATTAACAAATTTATTGATAAACAAGAAAATAACTAATGAAATATTTGAAAAAGAATCAAATAAATTTATTTATACATTATATGATCTTTCAAAAAAAGAAATTGAGTTTATTGAATTTTGGGCTAAAAAATTGCCTTATTTACCTTGATAATGTTTCCAAGCTGTCACTTTCAATATGTTTTATTTGATCTTTTGAGAAGTCAAAAAGAGCGTATATCTTTTCATTTATAATTAATTCGATTTCTTTATCTTGTTCTTCAATAATTTTTATACAATATTTCTCTATCTCTTGAATAATTTTATTTATTGGTCTTGCTATCGGTATTTGTTCTAAATAAACTTTTTGCATTAAATAACCACCATTATCAAGTATAGAAACATACCTCTTAAATAGGTATCTTCCGAGAGATGAATTAAAATAAGCCAATAAGTAATATAAATTATTTCCCGTAGCAAAAAAACACGTTTTATCTGTAAAAATATCTGTTTTAGAAAAACCAAATCTAGGGAAATTGCCTAAATCAGATTTATGTATTCTCATTGTTTCAGCCCATAATAATTTTTGTTTAGAAAAATCGTCCCAATAATTTATCGGGTCCTGTGTCTCAAACCATTTGTGGGTTGTCTTTTTTCTTGCTCCCGGTTCTCCAGATTGTTTTAGCTTCCTTTTGCCATATTCAAGCAAATGATCTCGTACAGCAGGGTAATTATCAATATCATATTTTTTACTTGGAAATGTTGCAATTATATACTGCTCTGCAAACTCATATCCATATCGCTTAATATCCCTGCCTCTTAAAATCGGGCGTATAATTTCGACAGATTGCTTGTCCTTGGCAATTAATTCATCACGCTTAATTTTGTCAATAATGAACGCTTCATTGCAACCAGTCTTAATACCATAATTAATTGAAATATCCCAATCTTTAAGCGGCATTCCAACTAGTTCTATTTTTTCTTTTATCTTTTTTTCTATTGGATTCAATATAACCCATGAGTTATTTGAAGAAAATTCAAGCGTTGTTCCATGCTGCTTAATATAATCGGTCATATAAAATTGCATATAAACATTATGACGATAAAATAATATCTTATTTTATTTGGAGGTGTACTTATGATATATGGTTATATCAGAATCAGTACAGACAAGCAAACTGTTGATAGTCAACGGTTTGAAATCGAGCGGTTTTGTTTAAAAAACAAAATTAAAATTGGGCAATGGATTGAGGAGACAATAAGCGGTACAAAATTACCGGAAAAACGTCTTTTGGGCTCTCTTCTTGCAAAAGTAAGAAGGAACGATCTGATTATTTGTTCAGAATTATCCCGTTTAGGAAGAAGCATTTTAATGATAATGTCAATTTTAAACCAACTAATGCTAAACGGTGTGCGTGTATGGACAATAAAAGATAATTATCGTTTAGGTGATAATATTCAGTCAAAAGTTTTAGCTTTTGCTTTTGGGTTAACTGCTGAAATTGAAAGGGATTTAGTTTCACAAAGAACAAAAGAAGCTCTTGCGCTTAAACGCTTGGAAGGTGTTGTTCTGGGCAGACCTTGTGGAAAAAAATCATCTCGGGTGAAGCTTTCGGGGCATGAAAATGAAATCCGAGTACTTCTAAAAAATCATACCTCAAAAAGTGCCATTGGCCGTATGTTTGGTGTACATAGAATGACCGTTGATTCATTCTTAAAAAATCGTATGTCAAAGAGGAAACATAAAAAATAAAATTAAAAACATACAGGGGAGACAATGATGATACATATTAAACCTACAGCAGAATCCCCTGTTTTTAGAACATCCATTTTAAATTAGATAGTTTCAAACCATTTTTCATTTATAGTTATTTTTTCAACTTTTTCAATTGAGATTCCAAGCTTTAATTCTTTCAGTTTATTTGTTAAAGAATCTCCATCTAATAAATCTATAGGTGTAGCTCCATCTCTAGATGCTTCTTTAATGGCATCTCGAGTGAAACTACCTGTAGTTACAAATAAACCTTTATCCGCTCGTCCCTGTAATGCTCCACGAAAATCACGGATATCACTTGAGGCAACAGAGTTCTGCCATCTTTTGCATTGAAATAAAACATTAAAACTTATCAACCCTGCTATTTTAAAAATACCCTTTCCATCAATTCCACCATCACCTGTCTTTCCGGTTACTTCTACTTGTGTAAAACCTGATTCGCGTAACATTCTTTGAATAAGTCTTTCAAAAGCATTTGGAGACATAGTCAAAAGTAATTCAATTAATTCATCCTGCCATGTTTTATTTTCAACTTCATTATCCAAGACATCTACATCATCAAGTGTTTTATTTTTCTTTCCCTTTGCCAAAGAGAGGACAAAATCTACAACTTCTTTTTGGTTAACTTTTTTAACATCATTTTTATCATTTGAGATAGACCATATTCCTCTACTTGAATTTTCAAGTAACCCAAATTTCTTTAAATATGTTCTTGACCAAGCAAGCCTGTACTCAATCTCTGTTCTAGGACCATCACCGTGAAGCGTATCAATAATTTCAGGGGGATATTTTTGCTGCTCAATAACTTTACTATTTATTTCTTCAATTGAGCCAGAACCCCCTAATTCGTGTAGTGCCTGCAGAACAGGATTAAACATCTCATTATATTGTGGAATATTCATAATTATTAAGGATATATGGCTTTATTTATTTTGTCAAGCCCCCAATCTAGCCTCTATCCATATTACCCACCCCAACACCTAGCCCAACCCCAAAAAACAAGCTATACTAATAAAGAATGAAAAAAAGCAAGTTTATGCAGGCATTAGCAGTTAAGAATGAGTCTGCTCCTAAAATATTTATAATACTGTGCGTATATACAGTAATTTCCTCGACTTATACATGGGTTTTTTTGTCACGGATGGCATGGCAAGCATTTATGCCATGCTTGTACGGTTAGGGTTTTCTATTATCATACTCATCGCTTATGTAATCATAGAAAAAAGCAAGCTTAGCATTGCTGTTACGGCATTTCTTTCTCCCATTATAATAATTAGTGTGTTGATAATTGGAGCTATTTATTTTAATAGCGATTTTTTGATATTCACCTACAACTGTGCCATAGCGATGATTTCTCTTACCTATCTCAAACCCAAAAGTCTTGCGGCGTATATTGCATTATCAAGCGCAATTTTTGCGGTTATTTTATTTGTTTTTAAGATTAATCTGCTGGGAACTTCGTTTACCGCAACTTATAATATTCTGTATTTTATTGTTTCTATAGCATTGAATATTCTTTTTTACATATTTTGTAAATCGTATGTACGAGTACTAAAGGCATTGACTGATGCAAAAAATGAGGCAAGTCTTGCAGCACAGGCAAAGGGGAGTTTTTTGGCAAATATGAGCCATGAAATTCGTACCCCCCTAAACGCAATAATCGGATTAACAGAAGCTGAACTGCGCAGGGAAATTTCCCAGCATAAAGCAAGTAAGGAAATTATATGTGAGGCTAACATAGAAAACCTTCGTAAAATCCACACTTCCAGTAATTTACTAATGGGGATAATCAATGACATACTTGATATGTCAAAAATTGAATCCGGCAAGTTTGAACTAGTTTTATCAAAGTATGATATTGTCGATATGATTTACGACATTGCTGCGCTTAATATGGTACATAAAGGATCAAAGCCTATCGAGTTTTTGGTTTTGATAGATGAAACTATTCCACGGCTCTTGATAGGCGATGATATTCGAATCAAGCAGATACTTAGCAACTTACTTAGCAATGCATTTAAATACACCAAAGAAGGTACTGTTGAGCTGCGGGCGGCTTGGCAGCCTGCACTTGACGAAGCCGACAGACAAGGAGACATTGGACAAAAAATCTGGATTACTTTTGAGGTTGTTGACACAGGAATTGGTGTTAGTAGTGATAATTTAAAAAAACTTTTTACTGAATATGCCCAAGTAAATCAGCAGAGTACCCGTGGAATTATGGGAACAGGGCTTGGTCTTGCAATAAGTCTGGGGCTTGTCAAACTTATGGGCGGCGAACTATCTGCGCAAAGCGAGTATGGCAAGGGCAGTATTTTTTCTGTCAAGATACAACAAGAGATTGCCAATAGCAAACCCATTGGTGCGGAGACCGCGCTTGCATTGAAAAATTTTACCTATAGTCCGCATAATATTGAATCAACCGTAGAATATATACCAATACCGAATGCAAGAGTACTAGTGGTTGACGATGTTGAAATAAATTTAGAAGTTGCCGCTGCCTGTCTTGAACCCTACAAAATGCAGATTGATTGCATAACAAACGGAACAGAAGCTATACAGCGAATAAAAAACGGCACTCCAAAATACGACCTTATTTTTATGGACCACATGATGCCGGGAATTGATGGAGTAGAAACAACCCATGCCATCCGTAATATAGGAACGCAATACGCTGAGACTGTTCCCATCATTGCGCTAACCGCAAATGTTTTTGCAGACAAAGATAATATTTTTATACACAATGGATTCCAAGGCTTTCTTTCCAAACCCATTGATTTACAAAAAATGGATGATATCCTGCAAAAATGGCTGCAGCCGGGAAATAATGCTTGACAGCTTTGTCATTTTGTGCAACATTATTAACAACGGGGTTACGTAGCCCTTGACTGGGTGTCGCCATTTTTGGCTAGATTCGGGCAATAAGGATCAGTCCCAGCCGTCGCCACTATTCCGCTGTCTGGTTTTTCGTAAATCAGATCGGCGGATTTTTTTATCCCCCAAATATCAAATACAAATCTTTAATATGTTTTTTAGTCCCTAAATTCAAATAATGCTTGACAACAGTGGGAATACTTGCTATGTTTATAGCAGATGGTTGGTCTTTTGGGAAGGTGGAAGTGGTAGCCGCCGCTGTTGATTTTTCCGGTGCAAAGCTAGGATTACCTCTAGCACCAATAGGACCAACCATCTCTGCATTTGACAAATCATTTTTTCCTTCTATACCGCAAAATAATGCTTGACATTTTTATTTTTTCGTATTATATTTTCTATAGGCTCCAGGTTAAGGTTGTCCCACCTCAGCGAATTGTTCCGCTGTTGGGTAACTACATCCTGGAGTTTTTCTATATCCGCATAAAGCATCTTTCCTTGATTAATCCAATTCAGCCATTCGTGATTATCTTTTGGGAATAATCCTCTTATATCTGAAATTTTTGTTCCTCGATGCTCTTGATCGAAATGAATGCCTGCAAGATAATTTTTTCCATCTTGCTGCATTTCAATTATGACATTCTGTGCTTTTTCCGTATCGCCATATGTAAATACAGCTACCGGTTCATTTATGGCTTTTACAAGGTTTTTCATATCCGCAGGGTCAAATGGATGATTTTTGTCATTTGCTTTTCTCGTTAGATGTTCGGCTAAAAGCTCAATCTCTTGCCCTGCCGGGAATCCTGTTTTCTGTAGTATTTTTCCCGGTCTTCCAAGTTTGAATATATGACCTTTTTCCAATTTTCCCGCTAGCAGTTGATCCAGTTCCTTGTTAAAGCGGTCGTTTATTTCCCTCAATTTACCCATTCCCACCTCCAAACAACTCTCGCAGTTCCTCAGTCCCCATCCGCGTAATCCATGCTTCTTCGGAGGTGATTGTCATGTCGGCAAGTTCTTGTTTGCTGGTGATCATGGCGTTGACTTTTTCTTCAAAGCTGTTTTTGGTGATGAGGCGGTGTACGAATACCGTGCGGTTTTGGCCGATGCGGAAGGCGCGGTCGGTGGCTTGGTTTTCTACGGCGGGGTTGTACCAGAGGTCGTAATGGATAACCCTGCTTGCTGCAGTCAGGTTTAAGCCAAGACCGCCCGCTTTTAGACTGACAAGCAAAATCCGTGCGGAAGGATCGTTTTGGAATTTGTTGACAATTTCCGCTCGTGTTTCTTGATCCAAACTGCCGTGGTAAATTAGCGCAGTTTCACCTAACTCTTTTTTGATAATTAGCTTTAGACACTCCAAAGTTATTACATATTGGCTAAAGATGAGAGTTTTTTCGCCGTTTGCAAGAATTTCTTTTAAGCGGGCAATAAGCAATTTTGCTTTACCGGAAAGTTTTGCTTCGGCGGGACTGATTTTGTCAAATACTCTTGGGTGGGCGCAGATTTGTTTTAAAGATGTTAAAAGCGATAAAATAATTGCGGATTTTATTTTGCCGTCGGCGTTTTCTGATCTAGTTAGGGAATTTGATACCTCGTTTTGATAAAGCGCCGCCTGTCCTTTTTCCAGTACGGCATATTCGTTAATTACGATTTTATCCGGTAAATCTTTTATGATATTTTTATCTGTTTTAACGCGCCGCAGTAAAAACGGAGCCGTTATCTTTTGCAAAACAGCGGCTCTTTCTTTGTTGCGGTTAACTTCAATGGGAATACGGTACTGTTCGCGGAACTTTGTGGCATCTCCAAGATAGCCGGGCAGGATAAAATCAAAAAGGGAACGCAAATCTTCAAGGCGGTTTTCTATAGGCGTTCCTGAAAGGGCAAGTTTGTACTTTGCATGAAGCTGCTTCACCGCGCGCGACATTCTGGTATCCGCGTTTTTCATTAAGTGGGCTTCGTCAACTAACAACAGGGAAAACGCTTCTTGCCGCAGTTTTGTAAGGTCTCTTACCACAGTTTGGTAAGTTGTAAGAAAACAGTCATAGGCTTTGCTGATTCTCCGTCCTTTTCCGTGATACCGTACAAACTTAAGCGATGGTGCAAAGCGGGAAAGCTCATTTTCCCAGTTGTGGATTAAAGCGGCAGGAGCTACAACAAAACACCCGTTAGCTGTCAACCCCTCTTCTTTTAAGCGCAGCATTACAGCGATAGACTGCACGGTTTTTCCCAAACCCATGTCATCCGCTAATATACAGCCAAAGCCGGAATATAAAAGAGAGCATATCCAGTCATAACCCCGTTTTTGATACGGTCTAAGCTGTGCGTTAAGCAAAGCGGGAATGGGGAATTCGCTCTCACGGAATAGATTGTTTATTTTTTCGCGTTCGTCAAAGGCCATAACGCTGTTGCCGGTAATATGCGCTTTTATAAAATCATTTAGAGTAGGCGGCGCTTGTTTTGCTCTTTTTAAAAGATATGAAAGTTCTTCAGGCTCAATTTTTACATAACCATTTTTAAAACTAATAATCGCCCTTTTTTCATTTACCAGTTTTTCAAATTCTTCTAAGGATATTATTTCATCGCCTATCGCTATTTTCCATTTAAAATCCTGTAATGTGTCTAAATCTAAATAACGAACCAATGATCCGCCAATTGAATCTTTTTTAACTACAAGACGTGGTTTTAATTCACGGGCTAATGTTTTTGGAAGATTAACAGTTATCCCAAGCCGCGTAAGTAAAGCTGCCGCAGAATCAATAAATAAAATAAGCCTTTTTTCAGATAACAAAACGCTTTCACATTCTATAAGTTTACGGATCTCCGGCAGATAATTTGAAAGAGCAATTGGTGTTTGCAGGATTTTTTTATTTTTACATTTGAAAAGCGGGATTTTTTTAGAATCTGTTTCAGTGTTAACTGATACATCCATAGAAATTGTAAAGTTGGATGATAATTTTTCATTTTTTATATTAATAGAATACTTGTATGCGGAAAAATCAATATGCAAGGCTGACAGCCATTGATTAATCATAACAGGTAATGAACGCAATGCAGGGGCAGAAGTATCGATCTTAATTCCCATAAAAAAAAGATTTAACAACAAACGGAAGTTGTCATCCCCTTGTTTTCTAAGTTCGTTTCTGAAGATTATAAATTTCTGTCTTACCCATTCATTCAAAAAATTTTTAGCAGCTTGATCAAAGGCTTCTTGTTTCCCATCAGCATTGATGGATTTTATCATGTCGGCAACAGCCGGCAAATTTTCAAACGGCTTCCATGTTATAGAAAGCTCATCGTTCTGAATAACAACCTGAGGAATAAACGCGCCTGCTGAGCAAATTGTATTCATAAAATTGTCGATATTCTGTTCTTCCGCCTGTTCCCACGGAGTATATATTGCGCACCTATGATAAAATTCTGCAAGAACAAGAGAAAAATCCCTTTCACAAAAAGACGGCAAAGGCGGTAAAAGAGAAGTAATCAACTCTCCGCAATAAGGAATAACATTCATTTTTTCTTCTCAGCGTCCTCTGTACTTCTGTATCTCTGCGCTTCTGCGTGAAAAAAACCAACCACTAGACTAAAAGCCTAGCGGTCGGGCAGCAAAAATTAAAAAGCTACTGCTGCAAGCTCTTTGCCTGCCGTAGCAAGAACGCCGTCTTCTTCTTCCGGCAGATCGTCAAATGGGACATCCGGCGGAATTTCTGAAGCACCTGTTCCTTCTGTAGACACTTTAGTTTCCTTTTTAAATTCAGGACGGAACTCCACATGGTCGGCAACAATGGTGATGTTTGATCTTGGTTTGCCATCCGCCTCCGTCCAGCGATCCTGCTTCAATCGGCCAACAACACGAATGCCCCTACCTTTTTTTCCTTTGGTGCTGCAAATTTCGGCAAGGCGCGCCCATGTTTCCACATTGAAAAAGGACACCTCCTTTTCATAGCCGGACTCCTGCTTGTAAAATCTGTTCGACGCAAGTCGCATAACGCAGACTTGAGTCCCCTTGGGTGTGGATCGAAGTATAGGTTCTTTGACCAAATTACCTTCGATTAAAATAGAATTGAGGTTGTTCATACAACCCTCCTTAAATAAGTTCCGGCAGCCAGACCGCCGGCCTACAAATTTTTCAAACTGAAAAATTTGTAGATACTATATATGGTGCGGAAGTGCTGTTTTGCTTTATCGTTTTGGAAAAAAAATGACGAATTTTGTAAAATTTTTTGCCATTTTACTTTACAAATGTATAGCTACACCATATATAGCGTAGGTAAAAATTAACCTACACCATATATAAGGGGGTGTTTTTTAGATCGATCCATGCTATAATGGACTTGGGACGGGGAATTTTTTAATGAAATTATTAAAATCGATACCTAACGCACTCTTTTTAGCCATGTTTCTTTGGCAGACATTAAGCTTTGCCTATGCGGACGATTTTAGATGGAATCTTGTTAACGCACTGTCCAGAGATAATTACCAGGAAGCTGAAACTATAATTCAAGCCAACATTAATTCAATGTCTGCAACAGAAAGACGAACTGTAATGAGTTTTGTGCTGACATATTCCAGGGGAGACACCGCATTACAGGCAATCAATTTACTGTCCGGCTATGGAGTTATTCCAAACAGCTATGATTTATACACAGCATTAAACATGAATCAATCAGATGCTATAATAAGATCGATACTAGACTACGGGGCAGCGGCAAATGGAGAGATTTTGCTTAACGCAATGGAGAGACAGCGGTTTAATTTTGCCCGGCTGTTTATAGAGATGGGCGCGGATGTAAATTACAGTTATCCACTTGCCAGAAGGTACGCCGATGGAATGACCCCCTTGCTGTATGCCGCAAGATGGAATAATTTTGAATTGGTGGGCTTACTCTTGGAAAAGGGAGCAAGCATAAACGCAAGGAATAGTGAAGGCGAGACCGCTTTATCATTAGCCCAAGCAAACGGCAATACACAGCTCTCCAATTTCTTGACAGAAAGAGGGGCTTCTGTTTCTTCAGAAGGCAGCCCAACCCCGCAGACACAATCATCAGGTGGAATGGCATCAGTTTTAAACAATCAAACTGAGCTTCAAAGAGGAACCTACCTATTAACAGGCGGCGACATAAGCATAAGATTCGCAGGAAGCCCAAACGCGGGAACCATAAGCTACACAATCAACGGAAGGTCAAGCAATGGAGCTTACAGAATAGACGGCAATAATTTAACAGTAACTATGGAAGGCCGAACCTTTCTTTATACGATAAACTCCGCTGCATCGTTCTCAGGAAATAGCGAGAGTTGGGTTAGGATTGGGGATTAGGGTTGGACATTGATTAATTTTTTCTATTGACAACTAACTCTTAGCATAATATAATTCCATCATGAAATTAAGTGCTAAAATACCGTTGCTAATTGGAGTTGTTGTATTAATAACTACAGCCAGCATTATTACTTCTATTGAAATTATTATGGAAGGGAAAATCAAGGAAACCCAATTTGAAGAAATGGGCGTCAGGGTCGAAGCAAATGCCGTACTTATTGAGGTTAAGCTGGAAAGCAGGTTAACTCAGCTTTCTGAAATTGCTAACAGGGCCAGAACAAGGACTATGGACTGGGAAAATGTAGTCCGCGCTAACCTGAGCCCTGACATTCCCCGCCTCGGCGTTCTTGAACTGGGGGTGGTATTCCCGGACGGTATTGCCCGTTATGTTACTGATAATTCAACCGCAAGCCTTGGCGACCGTGATTACGTCATTCATGCTTTCAGCGGGAGAGCCGCAATTTCGGATATACTCATCAGCAGAGTAATCAACAGTCCTGTATTAATGTTCGCCGCGCCGATCTTTGCCAACGATGAACCCGGGGCGCCTGTGCTTGGCGTATTAATAGCGAGAGAATATAGCAACGCCCTGTCTGATATTGTTGACATGATAGAAACCCGCTACAATAGCGGATTTGCATTTATGATAAATAATGAAGGAACTTTCATAGCGCATCCTGATACTAATATGGTGCTTAACCAATACAATTTATTACACGAAGCCGAAAGGGATTCTTCCCTTAAGTCCATGGCGGATTTTGTCGCCGCAGCCATCCGGGAAGGGTCTGGTTATGGCAGCTATGTCAGCAACGGCGTAAGTTACATGGTAGCTTTTAAGGAAGTTCCCGGTTACCCCTGGCTGCTCTTTGTTGCCGAAGAAGAAAGTGAGTTTAGAACGGAATTAATGTCTACATTAATACTTCTTCTTTCCATTGGATTAATTTGTTTAGTGGGGGGTATTATTATAGCTGTATTTGTAGGAAGGTCGATTTCCAATCCGATACGCCGGGTAGCCCATACACTTGAAGATATTTCCCAGGGAGAAGGAGATTTGACAAAGAGCATCACCGTTTCTTCGAAAGACGAAACCGGCGATCTTGCCCGCCACTTTAACCTGACCATTGAAAAAATAAAAACTCTTGTGTTGGCGATAAAGTACAAGGTCAACGCCCTAACCAATACCAGCTTTGAACTTTCAACTAATATGGCAAAAACTTCGGGAGCAGTAGATTTGATTTCAGCTAAATTTGAAAACATTAAGGGCATGGTAGATTCGCAGGAACAAAAAGCTGTAGAAGCGGAAAAAGCAGTGGAGGCAATTAGAAACAGCATTAATACCATGGGTAAATTGGTTGAAGATCAGGCGAGTAGTATAAGCACCTCGTCATCCGCCATTGAAGAAATGACAGCTAACATCAACTCGGTAACAAGAACGCTGATAGAAAACGGCAAAAATGTCGAATCCCTGATGGAAGCATCAGAGCACGGCAGGGTTGGCTTGCAGACTGTGGCGCAGTCAATACAGGAAATTGCCCGGGATTCAGAAGGGCTGCTGGAAATCAATTCTGTAATGAATAATATCGCAAGCCAGACGAATCTACTTTCGATGAATGCCGCAATCGAAGCAGCCCATGCAGGAGATGCCGGTAAGGGATTTGCTGTTGTAGCCGATGAAATCCGCAAACTTGCAGAATCATCCGGGCAGCAGTCAAAAACCACTGCGACAATGCTCAAAAAAATTAAGGGGTCAATAGACAGCATAACTAAATCTTCCAACGAAGTTCTTTCCCGTTTTGAGGCTATAGACTCAGGGGTTAAAACCGTTTCCGAACATGAGCTTAACATCCGCAGCGCAATGGAAGAGCAGGAGGCTGGCGGAAAGCAGATACTGGAATCTGTCGGAGAATTGAAAGAACTGACCTTGTCTGTAAAGAAGGGCGCCGAAGGAATGGCTGAATCCGGCAGGGGCTTGATCAAGGAGACCCATGAATTTATCAACATAAGCGACAGGGTGATGGACGGAATGAATCAGATAATCAGCGGCGCTATGGCCGAAATAAAGTCCGCCGTAGGGCTTGTAGACGAAATGAGCGCAGAGAACGACAAGAACTTTAATGATCTAAAGCGGGAAACAGAAAAATTCAAAGTATCAATAGGCGATGAAAAGAAAATTGTTCTTGTTGTGGACGATGACACAACCCATCTTACGGCTACAAGCGGAATGTTGGAAAAAGATTATGATGTTGTTACAGCGAAATCCGGCAATGAAGCCCTTGCGAAATTCTATCAGGGGCTTGTACCCAATTTAATTTTACTTGACCTCGTGATGCCCGGCATGGACGGCTGGGATATGTACCAGCGTATAAAAGCGATAAGCAATATCCATCATGTTCCGATAGCGTTCTTTACGTCGTCAGATGATCCCGGGGACAGGGTAAAGGCGCAGCAAATGGGAGCCGTAGATTTTATCAGAAAGCCTGCGAAAAAAAGCGAACTTCTTGAAAGGGTGGCAAAGAATATTAAAAACGCTTGACAAGTATAATAAGAAATTATAGAATTGAGAAAGTTGCAAAAGCAAAATTCTTTTTATGGAGGATATTAATGCGAATCAGAGTGATACACTTTAGCTGAAGCCGCACACGGCGGTCTGGCTTCCTATTGCGGAATGATCAGACAGGCTTACCTCCATATTC
>Ga0099364_10003211_pt1 | contig 25506 bp, 13 predicted proteins | sample TergutTh196P3_FD_73070 | JGI IMG/M metagenome (GOLD analysis project Ga0099364, IMG submission 73070) | Microcerotermes parvus P3 segment gut microbial communities from Pointe-Noire, Republic of the Congo - Th196 P3 | ecosystem: Host-associated > Arthropoda: Insects > Digestive system > Gut ...
TCGTTTCATTAGAATTCCGATCTTCTTTCGGTCCCGCTGAGAGAATAAGAATCCACTGCATTACAAAGAAGGATTGGGACATTGCCGAGGCGAAGAGGTTGGCACTGGCAGAGGAACGACAGGAGCGAGAACGAGCGGAAAGGGAACGAGTGGAAAAGGAACGACAGGAGCGAGAACGAGCAGAAAGGGAACGAATGGAAAAGGAACGACAGGAGCGAGAACGAGCAGAAAGGGAACGAGTGGAAGAGGAACGACAGGAGCGAAAACGAGCGGAAAGGGAGCGGGAGCAAGCGGAACGGGAACGAGTGGAAAAGGAACGACAGGAGCAAGCGGAACGAGAACGAGTGGAAAAGGAACGACAGGAGCGAGCGGAAAGGGAACGGGAGCAAGCGGAACGAGAGGCCACCAATAGAATAATAATGATCGCCTGCGTGATTATTGTCGTGGTAATTGTTGAGATATTCCTTCTTTATTCTGGCATAATGGGGCGATGGTGGGAGTGGAGAAAAGAGGCCAAACAGCGGGCAAAAATTGAGCGAGAGCGGCAGGAAGAAGCCGAGAGGGTACGACAGAAAATAATGGAGAGGAAGCGTCAGGAAATAATGGAGAGGGAGCGTCAGGAAGCCGAGAGGGAACAGCAGGAACGGACAAACACTCCCATCAATTTATTACTGTGGAAGGCCAAGGTACGCTGTCAAGTAATGGCCCCACTTTTTGTTATCTTGGGAGCCGCATTGTTTATAACTGGCGGTCAATTGAATATCATCAATCTACGCCTTCTTGCAGATGCTGCCATTGCCGAAGAGAATTATGCCCTTGCCAAACGGGAGTCTGATAGTGAAAACAGTAGATTATCCCGTATCGACAGACGAGATTGGGAAGGTACTATGTCAGCACTCGCTACATCCGGTGCAGCCGCTCAAGAGAGCCTAATGGCTTCAATAGAAGTTAAAAAAGCCTATGAAAAATTTGCGGCTGAGTCATATCCCGCAGAGTGGATAAACTACTTGAAAGGGGGAGGTATCTTTTCCTTCTTTCTTGGACTTGTCCTGCAAATTGTCGGTTGGGTGATACCGGCTGAGAGAGTGAAACCGACTGCGAAGGAAAAGGTGAAACACGAATGGGGCAATGAGGAGATAGCAGGTATCATGGCAATTCTAGCCTGCATAGGATTTTTTATCTGTTTCCCTCAGTTTCTCTGTTATAGTATTATCGTTTTTGGGGTTATTTTCCTTATTTCACTCGGCGTTGTAAGGTTATATTGGTGGCTATCCTGCCGTTGACCGTCCTCCAGTAACCACCGGGGCTTGACGACCTCCAGTACCGATGCCGAACTGCGGTGGCCGATTCCGTAATGAGTAACTTCCGATAGGGAACAGATAGCCGTTATCGTGCGACCGGCTTTTTATCCTTGCGGGTCGAGGCGATGGCGGGGCTGTTCCCTTTTGTCCGCCGAGAACAGAAATTGACCTTGGCGATTGGACGGAAACGATGTAGAATAATGAGCAGTGCCGATGCTCTGTGTTCGGCACAACCAAGGAGGTAAAATTATGCAACGACGTGAATTCCTGAAGGGCGTACTCGGTGCGGCGGGAACGGCTGGATTGCTGGGCGGAGCCGCAGTTCCAGAGGAGGCCCCACCGAAACCGGCTGTTCCTGTTGCGGGAGATCGCATGGAGTTGACGATCAAGGATGTGCAATATCCCTTCCGTTGGTGTCCCGCCGGAACGTTTCTGATGGGAAGTCCGCCAACCGAGACGGGGCGAAGGGACAAGGAAACGCAACATCAAGTCTCTCTGACTCGCGGTTACTGGATGCTCGAAACGCAAGTAACTCAAGCGATGTGGAAAAGCGTTACAGGAAGTAATCCGAGTTATTTCAATGGAGCAAAACTTCCCGTGGAAACTGTCTCTTGGTATGATTGCCAAAAGTTTATCGAACAGTTGAACGCCCATTTAGCCGGTATTCCGGTTCCTGATTTAGCCGACACTCCGGGAGTTGGTTATCGTTTTTCGTTACCGACGGAGGCACAATGGGAATACGCCTGTCGTGCGGGAACGACAACGCCATTCAATTTTGGCAGCGTTCTAAACGGCGACAAGGCGAACTGCAACGGAGACCTTCCTTACGGCACGTCAACGAAGGGAAAGTCTTTGAGACGGACGAGCGATGTTGGTTCGTATCCTGCAAACGCTTGGGGTTTGTTCGACATGCACGGTAACGTGTGGGAGTGGTGTTCGGATTGGTACGGTGCTTATCCGGGTGATAGTGCGACCGCCCCCGTGGGGACATCTTCCGGCTCGTCCCGTGTGTTTCGGGGCGGGGACTGGTCCAGCGACGCCTGGGAATGCCGGTCTGCGTCTCGGGACTACGGCGCCCCGTACAGCCACGCCGGCGTCCGCCTTTCCCTAGTTCGCGTGGAGAGCACGGAGCCCGACGCGTAAGCGAGGCAATGGGCGTGCATCCTTGCTTACGCATCGGACTCCGTGAAGTAACAGCGCTTTTTTGTACAGTTTCAGGAAAGAGATACTCAATACGTACCTTCTTCAAACACGAAGAGTTTCACTTTTGATATGCACTACATCGGCAACGAAATACTTGACTGTCACAGCAGTCTCTTGCAACGCTTTCGACGGATTGCGGACGCAAGGCGGGATCATCTTGTTTACCTCCTTGAACATGGAATGGATGTGGATGAAGTAGCCCATCTGAAAGAAATGCATCGAAAAGACATGCGACTCAATGACGGACGTATTCACATGGATTGGGGGACCTGTTATTTGCCTTTTCTTGTCATTGCCACGGAAATAGGTTACAATTATGCTGGAAACGGAACGGATTATTGGCCGATTCTTGAAAAGGATTTACAGTGCGACAAATTGACGCACGAGGAAAAGCAGACGATCAGAGATTGGTACAAAAAAGCCCATCAATTGTTTGGTGCCGCCGTGCCGCCTGAGACGGAGTGGACGAGACATTTCCGCCTTGTTGCATGGCCTATCACGAATGCCGTGTTGCCGCGGGATATTCGTGTCCAATTGTTGGAATCGCTCAATGCCATCCCCTCCAGGGACTACCTCACCTCCGACCATGACAGGGTGGCCTCGTTTCTGCGTAGTCGCACCGACGGAACGACGAAACGCTATCAAACTTGGTTGAAAGGAGATGTGATCGGGGAACTTTCACTGGCACTTCTGTTCCCCGATAATGATCCCTCTTCGTTCCTGACGGTCGAAACGCGGGACCGCATCCGCAAGGACATGGAGGCGGATAAAGACATCGAAAGAGCGTTAAAAGGGTTGGGAAACCGTATCAAAAGAGACGAGTTGCTCATCCGCAGTCAAAAAGGCGAGCCGATCAAGCCCAAGATGTCCATCAAATATGGACGATTGTTTTTGATCCAAGACGAGCACGGCAAATGGTTGTTGGAAGGTCAACTGCCGGAAACAATCGTCTGTGAACTGACGGAAGACGGCGACTTCAAGAAGAAATTGCGCAACGGAATATGGCAACCGAAAGGATGGAAAGATGTGCGGATAAAGCCTGGTGTCTTTTGGAGTCGAGAGCGATTCCCGATTGATCCGAGCCATTGGCATAAAATCAATTCGTCGTTTCTTTGTCCGGAACATCTCTTTTCTACGCGGACATTGGAATTGCTGGAATCCGTTCAATTTCGTTTTGATTGTCCGATACTCTTTGAACCGATCTCTGACGACGAGGAATTAACAAGGAAAGAATTTCGGCGAGTTTCCAAAATCATTGCTCATACGGGATGCCTTATTTGCATCGTCCGCGAAGCCGATATCGGAAACGACATTGTTGAGGGGATCAAACTATCGGGCGGTTACCTACTGTTTCGTCTTGATACGGGAAACTCTGCGGCGTTGGAATGGGCGCGGAATCAGGGGATTCGTATTGAAGAGCGGCAAACATGGAAATGGATCGTGCCATTCGGTCAAGTGGATGAAGACGAAAGGCAACTGACCGTTTGGAAGGGGGCCTCTTTCTATATCGATGTCCACGGCGATCAGACGGTTCGCATTGGTTTCGGCGAAGAGGGCCTCGAACTAAAAAGGGGAATCGTCGGTTTCGACGGTTTATCGACGGCGAACGGTCAAATCACGATTGACACGGAAATTTGGAAAATCAATTTTCTTACGGGAAAGCCAACTCTTTTCGAAGCGCAGTTGCAAGGCGAGCACCAGGTGGATTCGTTGCGAAATCGTTTGTTGTCTATAGACGTGAATTCCTTGCCGTTTGCCAATGTTCGTTACACTTTGACTCTCTCAAGCACCAAAGGTTTCGGCGACGAGGTGGCTTGCACAGGGCAATGGGAACAGTTGCCGGGAATCTGTACAAAAAATGACTTCTTTGCCGCCGCATTCGATGAGAAAAACTCCGAACTCAAAGACGAATTCTGGCGGCTTGTTCACAGTCAACAAGATTTGAAACTTGTGCTGGACATTGAAAGTGTCTACCGACGCACATGGCTTTTGGAATCCGTGAATCCCGGTGTTTGGTGGGAAGATACCGATGCAGACGAACCGATGCCCGTTTCAGATGGAGAGGAGGTCGCTTCTGAAGAAATTCTGCACAGAAACGGGCGTTATCCGCTTTATTCCAATGATTGTCAGATGTTTCGTGCCGTTGGTCCGGACGGCCCAATCTATCGGGCGGCAACGATTTTTCGACATCCCGACGTCCTCTCGATGAGAAAAGAAATGGTCAAATTGCCGGACAGATTATTGCGACAAAATGAAGACAAAGAAAATGGCGTCGGACTCGGCAATCTTGTCGACGACATTCTCGCATTCCGACAAGTTCAGATTGAAGGGGCCATCGCCGCACTGGCACATCGACAAATTCTCAACACGCTGGAAACAGCCCTCTGGACGATCTGTTGCGGTGAAACATGGGCGAAAAAAATGAATGAACTGAATAACATCAACTTTATGGATGTTTTTGTTCAAAAATTAAAAATACTGATTCGAAAAAAATTGCAGTGGGGAACGTCAGCGATCCAAAGAAAGGGATTGTCGGAAAAGTTTGCATCCGACGAAGTGCTTACCGATCCTCAGATTGCAGAGAAGGTCATTCAAATTTATCCCTGTTTTTGGGAAAAACATTGTCATCGCATTGGTCTCTCCTTTGAAGAAGACCTGAGCGAAGCGGTTTTCGAAATACTTTCGCCGATTATCGCGGATCAAACGGGATGGGAAGGTTTGAATGGGTACATCGAGCAAGACGACTGGAACTTATGTTTCAACGGTTTCACGAACATGATCTACGGACGCGAACTTGCCGAAATGATTTATCCCCTCGACGTCGGTGATCAAATGTTTGATCAGATGTTTGATCAAATGTTCACGGATGTCGACGGCAGTTTGACATCCCTGACCGAGTGTTTCATCGCCCATCAAAGCCGACTCTTGGAGCGTAGCCCTTATCGGACGCTTTGGAATAACAACATTGTCAAGAATATCCTCGCAATTTTTCTGAGACCTTCCGCGTTTGAGTCTCATTGGAAAACGGAAACCATTCGTCTCATGTTGTCGGATCAACAATCGATGCGGGGACTTGCCTTTGTTTGCTGGTGGTATCGACAAAAGGAACAGATCAACGAATGTTTAGGGAATTGACAGGAGAACTCCAGTGTCCCAAGAATACAAAAAACTGATTCACGGTATTCAGGCATTACGCCTCAAGGCCGAACTGTCGAGTTGTCCCGTTTTAGGGGGAGCCGGCGTCAGGGCTTTTTGCTATCCGCATCAACTTTATGTCGTCAATCACATTTTGGCAGACACGCAGATTCGGCACCTTCTTGCCGATGAGGTTGGTTTGGGAAAAACGTTGGAGTCGTTGATGATTATGAACGCCCTCCGGTTACGGAATCAGTACAAATTGCGAGTCAGTATCGTCGTTGGTCGGAAAGAACTCGCAAAACAGTGGCGGGAAGAGATACGCGGTCGTTTTCCGTTTCCTTTTTGGAAGAACAGCGTCAACAAGGATTATCCCAATTTGTTTTGCAACGGCAACGTCTTTTTCGAGGATTCTTCCGGGATGGAATGGCGAGACGAAAGTTTTGAAGCCCAAGACGATTTCATGATATTTCATCCGCAAAATTTTGATAAAATTAAAGAGTATCTTGAACCGGAGCGTTGCGATTTGCTGATTCTTGACGAGATTCATAGTTTCAGTGACGAATTATTGCGTTTCCTGACATCACGTTCGGCAGACTATCAAAACGTGCTTGTTCTTTCGGCAACGCCGTTGCTCGAAGAGGAAAAAGATCGGCAACTTTTACGGATTCTCGCACCGGAATATGCAGAGTTGTCTGAACTTCAAGAGACACCACTGCAACGCCTACCGACACAATTGCGAATCCTGCGTTCCCGTCGCCGGAATTTTCCCAAAGCGTTACCTCAGCGTGAACCGAGAATCCTCCGTATCGAATCTTTGGAAAATGACGAATGGCGATTCAAAAAATCAAGACGATTGATGCAATCAATGGTTAGGGAATCGCTTGTCACGGAAGAAAATGCCGCTCTTTTCATCAGACGGGCAACCATCGGCGGACAAACATTGATTGACCGCGTCGACGAGTACCGACGACGATATGAGGGATACAAGGAGGAATTGGAAGAAATACGAAAACGCTGCTCTTCCGAACACGGCGACGTAAGGCTTGATGCCTTGATGGATTATCTTGTTTCATTCTTTTCGGAAGGCGCAAAGCGTAAACTGATTATTGCCGCACAGGACAATCCGACAATCGATTATTTGGCAAAACAAATCGAACGCTGTCTGCCTGAAGCGGGAACGGTCGATAATCGCACGAAAGTTAAGGTACTTCAGTTTCGCCAGGAGCGTCATCGAAGCGAGGAAAGCGACATCGATGATGAAACGCTGGAAAAACGGGAGGAGGCACTCGAAAAAGACAGAGGAATTGTCGAACAATTCTGGACCGGCGATGAACAGATTCTCATCGCGCACAACGATGCAAGAGAGTCCTTCAATCTGCAGATTGCCGATGCCCTCGTCTTTTACAGTTTACCCTGGGATCCCACACACCTGGAACAATGGCTCGGGCGGATCAGTCGATTGGGGCTACGTAAAAAGAAAATCGTCGAAATCGTCGCCATTGTCCAACGCGAGATGATCGACGAGCAAATTGCCGATCTTTATGACTCGTTGAATATCTTCCATAAACCGTTGGACCTGGAAAAGAATAAAACCGTCCTTAAAGATATTTCGCAACAAATTCGTCGTGCCGTCCTCTATGGAAACAATGAACTTCACCATGCCGGTCGAGGATCAATTGACGTACAGGAATCGGGCGACGACTTGATGCACGTCGTCCCTCAAGAGGCGGCCTATCGTCTGAATGACACTATTCAACTGGACGTTATGGAACCAGTGATCCGGTCGTCGAATGATAAAAATGACTTCCCGAAAGAGGACGCTTTATGGAACTGGCTCGGTATGTTAAAGGATCACGAGTATTGTTGGTTAAGATCATTGCCCGATGTCAACTATAAAAACAAGCCCAATCCAGACTATTATCGATTCAGTGTGATTGACAAGCACAACCACGGGAATTGCAATATTCCCGTGCTCAATGGCGAACCGCTGTCGGGGATTCCTTATATCTTGAAGCGGACTCAGATTCAGATACCGCCCAGAGAACTTGTTCCCATTGTTCGACGGGAACAACGCTATGACGTTCCTCTCCAGTTTTTCAATTTCGGTTCGCTCTTGCACGACGGACTGATGGAGCATTTCGCTCAGTTTCTCCGACTGCCTCAACTTTTCCTTTTTTCTGCAACATTTAATCGGGAGCAACTTCTCCATTATCCCGATGCGAAAGACGGGGAATACCTGGCCGGAATTGCCTCCGTCAAACGCAAACGAAGGGAACACAGTATGTTCCGCGAAAAACTTTTGACCGGTTGCGGTCAGAGTGGCAATAAGACACAGGAGGAAATGCGACAAAAGGAACTTCGCCGATTGGAAAACGGACTGACTGCCGACGATCGTTTTCTCGACTTGCTGTTTCCCGGTTCCTTGGAGATATTAGGTTTTGCTTGGGAAGACGAAAAATGGAAGCCGCTGGATGATCTGCGGTGTATTCATGCCTTTCTGACCTGTTTGCCGGAAACCGTCAATAAGGCCGAAACAAAAGAGCTTTCCGACAAACGCCGCGACAATCTGATTGACCGCCTGAAACGACGCCCAAACGATGACACTGAAAAACTCGGAAAACGCATCAAAGTTGTCGATCGCGTCGAAATTCTCGAAAGGGAAATGCATGTTCGGGAAAAAGTCCTGCAAATAAAAATCGAGAATCTTCGGCGAAAAATCGAAGAGGAAACGAACGAACAAACGATTCGTCTGAATTATCAGCCGGACAAGAATCGACTGGAGGAACAATTACGCCTTGTCCGACGGCAATGGGACATTCGCAAAGAGTATTTGACAGAAAGTCAAACGACGATTGATGAGCCGCAAATAGAGTGTCATGCGATCGTTCAATTCGACGTGAAAATTTCCAAACCAAGTTGAAAGAAAACCGCCATGTTTCAAGAGATCGAAAACAATTCCAAGGCCCTTTTGGCTTATATCGAATCGGCGTATCACCTTTCCGATGAAAAACTGTTGGAACAACGTGAATCCCTTCTTCGGCAGGAAGGCACCATAACCCGACGGCCCTATATCGAAAGTTCCGCCAGGTACAAAAAGGAAAAGCGGTTCGCCGAATTGAATGTTCCGCAGGCGGTACGGACCGGCTTCACCACTTTGGCGAAATCGAAACTGCTGTTCGAGCCTTATCTTCATCAGGAAAAGACCATCGAAGCGGTATTGACGGAACGCAGGAACGTTATCGTAACGACAGGAACGGGGTCCGGCAAAACGGAATGTTTTCTTCTGCCGATATTGGGGCGCTTGATCGAAGAATCGGCATTGCCATCTTTCGGACAGCGGGCGGTTCGAGCGTTGCTTCTTTATCCGATGAACGCCTTGGTCAACGATCAATTGGGACGGTTACGGTGGTTGTTCGGCCATCCGGCGTGTCGGAAACTTTTCAACGACGCGGCAGGTCGTCCGGCGAAATTCGGTCGCTATACGGGGCGGACGCTCTTTCCCGGTTACGTCGATCCGGCAGATAAAAGGTATACCGCCAAGATGTACGAGAAACTGGCCGGGCTAAGGTTTTTCGCTGATCTTGCCGAAAAGGCACTGACAAATGAGGAAGAGAATGTTCGTAAAGAGGCACTGACCGTCATTGAAAAATTGCACGAAAAAGGGAAATTTCCCGCCAAGAATTCAGGAAGCGGAGATGCCAAAGACGTCGCCGAAGGATTTCTTTCGTGGTTTGGAGGATATAGGGACCGGTGGCTGGCGGATGGCGTCCCCGTCAGGGCCGTTGCACGTAAGAGCGATGCGGAATTGCTCCTTCGCAGTGAAATGCAAAAATTACCGCCGGATATTCTGGTAACGAACTATTCGATGCTGGAATATATGCTTTTGCGCCCGATTGAGCGTAACATCTTCGCGGAAACGAAAAAGTTTTTTGCCGGCAACAAAGATCAGCGTTTTCTGCTTGTGTTGGATGAATCGCATCTTTATACGGGCGCACAGGGAACGGAAGTCGCCATGCTGGTTCGGCGCTTGAAACATCGGTTCGATTTGCAATCAGATCAATTTCAGGTGATTTGTACCAGTGCGTCTTTCGGAGACGCCGAAAAGGCCCGCGAATTTGCTGCCGAACTTGCAGGAGTCCCACTGGATTCCATAACCGCAATAACGTCGGATGAAAGTAAAGATACGAGAGCCCCTTCCGGTCCCGGAACGTTGGACGACGCACAATGGTTAAGCGGCATCGACCTCGACGGCGTTCGCAAGAATCCTGACGAGTTATCAAAGATAAGCGAAGAGTTACAAAAAAGACCGGTTTGGGGTCGATTGGCCAACTTGACATCTTTGGCAAAGCACCCGAACGATCCTATGACGGTCAAAAACGATGCCGCACCGCAGGACATCCAAACCCTTGCCGGAAAGTTGTTTGAAGACGCCGAATCGGACCTTGCTCACATTGCGACGGATCGACTCATCGAATTGGCCTCGATGGCCAAAAGTTCGCACGGCGATCCATTGTTTGCCGCGAGAGTTCATTGCTTTTATCGGGGACTGCCCGGTCTTTGGGCGTGCAGTGATCCCCATTGCACCGCGTTGCGAGACGATCAGCGCAACGAACTCACCGGCAAACTGTATGTTCAGACGCGGCGTTACTGCGAATGTGGACATCGGTGTTTCGAACTGCATTCCTGTAAGAAGTGCGGAACGTCCTATTTCCATGCCTGGACGGATAACGTATCGGCTCCCCAATACCTTTGGATGGAGAATGTCGGCAAGATCGACGGTGCGGAAGGGACGGTCCAAGCACTCCATATTCTGCTTCAAGACCCGCAAAGTCCCACTCAAGAAAAAACAACCAAGCGGACGACAAAAAAGGCGGCAAGAAACGATCCGGAAAAATATTTGGAACGTTCTATGAATGTCATCACGGGCGCATTGTCTGATTTCGCAACGGAAAAGAAGACACGTACCGTTTGGATTCCCAATGCGAATCATCGCAAGGAGGCCAAAGGACTCTTTACGCAGTGTCCGATTTGCGGAGCCGCAGAGCGGAATATCAGCGGACATAAAACGAGAGGCGATCAGCCTTTTCAACACTTGATTGCCTCCCAACTTTTAGAGCAGTCGGAGCAGCCGAAATCCGTTACGCCGTTGAAAGGTCGCAAGGTGCTCATTTTTTCCGATGGTCGGCAGGCGGCTTCCCGACTCGCGGGTCATTTGACCGAAAACTCGCTCCGCGACGCTATACGTCCACTGATGGTGGCCGGCTATTGTTATCTTCAGGAACGTTTCAACGATCCGGAAACGCAGTCCCTCCAGTATGCTTACGCGGCAGTCCTCGCCGGTGCCTACCATCACGGAATAACACTTGCCCCCACCCGAATTCGTGACGATCAGAATTTTGACGATCATTATCGTAGAATACGCAGTAACCTTGAACGAACGGGAAGAAACAGCATTACTTGGGGGACTTTTCGTACAAACATTGCCGCTTTTCAACCGTTGGAATCTGTGTTGACGGCGATTTATGCAACGTTACTCAACGAAGACTCCGGCTACCATACCCTCGGATTGGCACGTATTGTTCCCGACACGGAGGGCATTGACGAAGAAGCATGGCAACGATTACCAGTTCCTCCAGGTGTTCCCGCCAGCGAGTCCGCTCAGTGGAAAAAAAATCTACTCGACCTCTGGGTACAATTGATGATGGACAAGAATGCCGTCTTGTTGCCGCATACACCAGGCACTTGGCATGATAATAAGGACAAATATTATCCCAAGCGAGCCGACGGAAAATTCGTTGAGGTTTTCAAGCATATCATCCGAAACGATCAATTTGTCAAAAGTCATTTCTCGGACGCCAGGAATTGTCCCGCAACGTGGTTAAAGTATTTTTCGAAGGGAGAATGGCAAACCGCTGGAACGGTTAATGGATTCTACCTTGACGGCAATAAGTTACGTTTTGAAGTAACCGCCGATCAACGGTCGGTTCGTTGTGAGGTATGCACAAGGATATTTCCATTGAATCCGTTGATCGAAAAGAATTGCCCTTTTTGTCGATCGTCGGAAAGTGTTGCAGAAATCGACGTGGTCAAGATGCTTTCCTCCTCGAAGCGTATTCAGGTTTATCGCAATGCGACGGATTTGATGCATCAAGTCGGCAAGAAACCTTATCCGTTTATTGCCAGGGAACACACGGCCGCTATTAGTGTCGTCCAGCCGAGTTCGGACGATGCTTTTACTCTTTCCGAACAATATGAAATTCGTTTTCAAGACATTGAACTGCCGGGTAACGGCGAAACTCGCATCCCCGTTGACGTGCTGTCCTGTACGACGACGATGGAAGTCGGTATCGACATCGGTTCCTTGACGGCTGTGGCGATGCGCAATATGCCGCCGAACCGTTCCAACTATCAGCAACGAGCCGGGCGAGCCGGAAGGCGTGGTTCTTCCCTTGCGACCATCAATACTTATGCCGACCAGGACTCGCATAGTCAGCGTTATTTTGCCAATCCAGCGGCGATGATCGGCGGACCGGTGAAAAATCCCATTTTGAACATCGATAACAAGGAAATCGTTCTACGACATGCCTTTGCGTTGATTTTCAGCATGTTTCAACAGGAACGCATTCCTATGACGGCAAGTCCGAACGTTTTTTCCTCTTTGGGTACCGTTGAAGAGTTCCAGGTCGGCAACGATGCCGCTTTTTCCTATCGAGGCCTGCAAAAATGGTTGGCAGTCAATCGCGGCACGCTTCTCGATACATTGAAAACCGTTTTGCCGAAAATCGACGCGTTCGACGATCAATGGATCGAGTCGATTCCGCAAAAACTATTGGATGCGTTGACTTCTCGCCAACTCGGCCTATCAAAGGGAACCTCGCAAACGAGCAATCGGGGACAGGAACCCCAGGAAGACACGGAGCCTTCGGAAAACGAAGACTTGCCGTTGGACACCGAAAAGTTACTGGGCAGGCTTTTTGCCGAATCGCTGTTGCCGTCTTATGCGTTTCCGACGGACGTTGTAGCAATGCACGTTTTCGATAACGAACGTTCACAGCAAAAAGGAAGCCCCGTTTTACGGTATTCTCCGCAATACGGGCTAACACAGGCTTTGTCCTCTTATGCACCGGGAAAAGAAGTTTACATCGACGGCAAACGTCACTATTCCTTTGCCCTATGGTCGCCCTACCCGGAAAGACATGCCGAAGGATGGGAAAAGCGGAAACTTTATTACGAATGTCATCTCTGCGGTCATACTGAGTTAAAGGCGCTCGACGAGGGAAAAGAAGGCGACACATTGGACTGTGAGGGCTGTCGGAATCATTCATTGGGACCGGCTCGACTTTGGATGATTCCGCCGGGGTTTGCTCAACCGCAAGACATCTCGCCGGAATTGCCGGACGACTTACCCGATGATTCTTTTGCCACTCAAGCCAAACTCACCGCAGAGACGGTCGGCACTCAAGGCGAGTCATATAGTCATCATTTTATTTTTTGGCGAGGAAAGGAACAACTGACGCTGACCAATCGCGGCGTGAATGATGGGAGAGTTTCCGGTTTCAACTATTGTGACTTTTGCGAACGCATTGAACCTTTCGGATGGCGTTCCGAAAAAAGCCTTGTTGGTAAACCTCACGACAAACCATATCCCCCACGTCGCTATGGAGCGGGAAATTGGGAAAACAAACAGTGTGGGAAAAAATACACTTGGCAACAAGTGGTCCTCGGAACTCAATTCAATAGCGACGTTGTCTTGATTCGTCTGAAATTTCCACCGGACATACACATTATGCCCGGTTCGCATCTTTCTCGAATCGTTTTGGGAACTCTAGCGACAGCAATGAGCCAAACAGCCGTTCAGGAATTGGAGATCGAGCCGAACAATATCGGCGGCGAATTCCGTCCCGCCACGACGGAAGCCGGACGCAACGGCTGTGAAGCGGACATATTCCTCTATGACAACGTCGCGGACGGTGCCGGCCTCGTCCAAGCAGCAACCAAGGATCCTCGGAACTTTCTTGAAAAGGTCTTGGAACGGTTGCAATGCGATTGTGAACACGCTTGTCCGCGATGTCTCCAAAACTATCAAAATCGATACCTCCACGGCGACTTGGATCGTCAAGCGGCAGCGGGATTGCTCCGCCTGTTGTTGCACGGCATCGCACCGAAATTGGACGAAGCAATGGAATCCCGCTTGCTGCGTATTCTCGCAGAGGATTTGAAAGATAACAATGTTGACGTAGTGATGGAACAATGTGCCATTACGATTCCGGCAAGTAAAATCGCCGTTTTCGTTTCTCACGCTCTGAAACCCGATCTACCGGCCACGGAACGTACTGTTATACAGGAGAAATCATTGCGGAGTGCCGGTTGGCGACTCGTCCCTGTCTCCCACCTTACCATCGACAGGGCCTTACCCGCTGCAACGCAAGGAATCATCAGTCAAATCAATTCGGAAAGGGGGTAACAGATGAGAATAATTTCGTTGCCGGATTATCAACAACATTTTGGTCTGGTCATTTCTTCGGAAGGAAAAATCGACGAAGACAAAAGCCGCAACGGTCTGACGGCCTTGATCCGACGTATCATCATCTCAAGTCCGTTTATCACTCGCCGAGACTTGAACCAGCGGATATTGGACATCCTACAGCCGCTCAAGGTCAATGGGGACATCAAAAAAACGATCACCGAAGGCTTGACATTGCTCCAATCGATGAACGAAATCGTCGAACTGCATCGGGACGGACAAAGCAGCGTTTTCGTTACAATGCGTCCTTGCTGGATCAAACTGGATGATCGCAATGCCGTTTTGCTTGGCGATGTCGACGACTCGCTCTTGCCGTCGCAACCCATCGACAACTACGATATTGTTCGTCGTTTTGTTCCCGATGAAGACAATACCCGGACCCTTTTTGACAACGATGTTGAAGAAATATCCGTTGCCGATTGGTTCCTACGTTCCTGCTCCGGAAAAATATGTGAAGGTGCGGAGATTTGCCGATTGGCCGAACTACAACCGGTATTGCACGATTTATGGGATGAAAAGATGGAGTTGCTCCTATCCGAGAGCGCGGGGATATTGGATAATAATATCCTTTTCGTCGGTGGAAAGACAGGGGATTTTTTTGGACGTTACACCATTCCCTCTGGACGCTGGCGGAGATTATCGGAGAAGATTCCCGACGGCGTTTACTTTGGAGTTCGCCCGCGTGAGTACGGAGAATCCACGTTGTTGTTGTTGGCTAAACAAGGCGACTCCGTAAAGGTTCTGCCCCTATACAATCGCGATCAGTGGCGCTGGTTGCTTTGGACAAACAGTAACGAAGCGGATCGCGTTGTCATGAAAGAAGATCAAATTTGTATCACGGTTCCGATTCCGTTGCCGCTGGAAAATCTATTGCGTTTGTTTGCTTCCAGACAACCGGAATGGGGACAGTGGAAAACCTCTATCGATGTTTCCATTGTCGATACTAATTTTTTCGAAAAAACTTTACTCCCGTTGCCGGTTTTAGATTTTTGAAAGAAAAACAAGGAGCAATGACATGTTCGGTTTCGGCCCGATGAAACACGAATCTCCGTTCACAATCCATGCCGAGGAACGAGCATGTGAACGGTATGGCATCGTATTCTCCAAGAAGCACTGAGTTCGGGCGTTTGAATGTCCTGCTATGGGATGGTCTTACCACTTGATACGAACACGTTTCCATGACAAAACGTGCCTTTCGCAACACGCTTTACACGCGTGACAATTTGTACGTTTTATCGGGTTTGAACAGCGAGTCGGTCGATCTGATTTATCTTGATCCGCCGTTCAACACGAAACGGATGTACTCCGCACCTGTCGGCAGTAAAGCCGCTGGCGCGAGTTTCAAAGATATATGGGCATGGAAAGATGTCGATGAATACCATCTCGACTCGCTTGCCGATCAATTTCCTGCTTTGGCAAAGTATATCGCCGGTGTCGGAGCCATTCACAGCAAATCGATGATGGCGTATTTGGCCTATATGGCACAGCGAATCATCGAAATGTACCGCGTTCTCAAAGAGACCGGTTCGCTCTATTTGCATTGCGATCCGACGGCAAGCCACTATTTGAAAAATATGTTGGACGGTATTTTCGGGAAGCAGAATTTTGTCAATGAAATTATTTGGCATTATCATTGGGGATTACACGTTGCAACGCGTTGGAATAGAAAGCATGATACAATTTTGATGTATGCCAAATCAGGCGAGCGAAATATCATATTCAATGCCGATCCGGTGCGGGATGCATATTCAAAAACTTCAAGAATGACGAAAGACCCAAAATGGAACAGATCGTATAACGAGAAAGGCAAATTGCCGGAAGACGTTTGGTACATTCCAACGATCAACGCGATGTCCAAGGAACGCACCGGCTATCCGACGCAGAAGCCGCTGGCTTTATTGAAACGAATTATTCTGGCATCGTCCAATGAAGGAGATATTGTTATGGATCCCTTCTGCGGTTGTGCAACAACGTGTGTTGCCGCTCAACAACTCGGTCGAAAGTGGATCGGCATTGACATTGAAAAGCAAGCGGCAAAGGTTTTAGTACAACGATTGAGCGACGATGCCGAACTTTTCAAGGATTTTATCGCAACGGATCAAGTTCCTGAACGAAGTGATCTAACAATCGTCTTGCCTTCGTCGTCCGTGAAAAAGCAGTTGTACAAAAAACAAAATGGCAAGTGTAACGCTTGCGGACGGGATTTCGAGCTGCGTGATCTCGAAATCGATTATATCGTACCGAAATCGAAAGGCGGCGGCGGTTATTACGAAAACTATCAACTGCTCTGCGATTTCTGTAACAAAATCAAAGGCGATCGTCCGATGGAATACCTGCGGTTGAAAATCGAAACCCGTGAGCGTATGATGAAGAATAAGATATTTTTTGGAGAATAGACGAATTCATGATCGAATCTCTCATCAATTGGGCCATTGACAATCGTTGGCAAGTTTCCGGCTTTGTGCTGAATTTGCTCGGCTACAGACTCTTTGCCGCTTCACGTCTGCCGGTCGATGCTTCCGTAATTGAACTCAAGGGACATACTCCTCAAAATACAATTGACTTGTTTCATAACCCATCACCCCCGCGAAAGCGGGGGTCTAGATGTAAGATGATAACCCTGTTTCTCTAGATTCCCGCTTTCGCGGGAATGACGGTGGGGTGGGTTATGAAACAGGTCTAGTATACCGCTGGCGTGTTGGAGTACCGGACGCGATTTTCGGAGAAAATCGCCTACTAAGAAATGGCTGCTTATTGCTAGGACGCAGTATCGTTGCCGATAGAAAAACCACTGTGGTATCACTTTGGACACTCTTTGGAGGTTATTTCATGTCAACTAAAATTTATGCGCACACTGCTCCCGACGAATGGCAAACCTTGGAGGACCATCAGGAGCAAACGGCAATTCAGGCATCGAAATTTGCCAAGAAGTTTGATTCCGCTGATTGGGCTTGGAAGGCTGCGTTTTTACACGATCTGGGGAAGATTGACCAGCGCTTTCAAAATAAATTGCATGTCGCTCAAGGGTTGGATTACGAATACGAAAAAGACACGGCATCCGGTTCGGGCAACCACTCCGGCGCAGGAGCGGCGTATGCCGAAGAGAGATACGGCAAGATTCATGGCCGAACTCTGGCCTATCTCATTGCCGGACACCATGCCGGGTTGCCGGATTACATGGAGGATAAAACCGGTAACGCGGCCCTCCGGATTCGTATGAACGAAGCGAAGAGGGACTTGGAAATCATACGAGAAAAGATGGAGTCTCACGTTGTCGGCTTGGAGAACCTGTCGGCGTTCCCGGATTTTGTGAAAGGACACAATTACCATCTTTGGGTGCGGATGCTTTTTTCCTGCCTCGTTGATGCCGACTGGCTCGATACCGAACGCGTCATGGATTCCAAGAAGTCTGACAAGCGCAAGAGGCTCGAATTTCCCACGATAGACGAGTTGTCTCAAAAATTCTGGGAATACATGAATAAAAAAATTTCCGAGTCCGATCAAACTGCCCGCCTCAATTGTATTCGTAACGAAATTCTCGAAGCGTGCCGCAAGGCTGCGGAGTGTGAGCCGGGACTTTTCACGCTGACGGTTCCAACGGGCGGCGGCAAGACACTTTCGAGCATGGCGTTCGCATTGGAACACGCCAAAAAGCATGGCAGAAAGCATGGTAAAAACCGCATTATTTACGTTATTCCTTACACGAGTATTATTGAGCAAACGGCGAATATTTTTCGTAACGTTTTCGGCGAGGGCAACGTCGTTGAACACCACAGTAATGTTTCCGGTGATGACGAAGACCGCGTTGAAATGGACATGGCGGCGGAAAATTGGGATGCATCGATTATCGTAACGACGAACGTACAATTTTTCGAGTCGCTTTATGCGGCCAAGCCGAAAAAGTGCCGCAAACTGCACAACATCGTCAACAGCGTGGTACTGATCGACGAAGCTCAACTCATTTCGCCGGAGTATGTAACGCCATGCGTCGACGTGATAAACGAATTGACACAATCGTTTGGCGTATCGCTGGTTCTCTGTACGGCAACGCAACCGGCGTTGCCCGGTCTGCGGCCTGCCTATGAAATCGTGCCGGACCCGCAACGATATTATGAAGAGTTGAAACGGGTCAAGTATAAATTTCCGGAAAACGTTAATCAACCAACGACGTGGGAGGAACTTGCCGAAGACCTCAAACGGCACAAGGAAGTGCTTTGCGTCGTGAACACGCGAAAAGATTGCCGGATGCTTTACGATCTGTTGAAAGAGATTCCGGGCACGTTTCATCTTTCGGCCTTGATGTGTGGGGAACACCGAAGCGAGGTGATCGAAGAGATCAGGCGACGTCTTAAAAAGAACCGCGAACTGAAAGCAAGCGGGAAGCCGCTTGAGCCGTTACGTGTAATCAGTACGCAATTAGTGGAAGCAGGCGTTGATATTGACTTCCCGGTGGTGTACCGAGCCTTGGCCGGATTGGATTCGATTGTTCAGGCCGCAGGCCGTTGCAACCGCGAAGGCAAATTGGAATACGAAGGGCAACCCGTGAAAGGCGAAGTCTATGTTTTCGTCCCGGAAAAACCCGCCCCACCAGGACTGCTACGGAAAGGTGAGGATACGACAAAAGAATTACTTGCTCTTGGAACGCCAGACGCGCAAAATCCATCGACATTCACGCGGTATTTCGATCTGTTCTATGCGTCTCTCAACGAGACAGGACAGAACATCCTTGATGATCTGAAACCGACACAACGAGAAGCCGGCGTGTACTTTCGGACGGTCGGCGAACGTTTCCAACTGATCGACGACCAGTACACCCGGCCGGTGATTGTGCGATATGGGAGAAGCATTGAGTTGTTAAACCGCCTCCAACAGGAAGGCCCACACAAGGAGCTGATGCGCAAGCTCCAGCGTTTCACGGTCAATGTTCCCCATTATGCCGTCAGGGAAATGTGTGACCAGGGAATGATCCGTTTTCTGGAATTCCGGGGAAAAATGACGACTATTCTCCTCCAAAATACGGATTGCTACCAATCGGAGTACGGTTTTGATACAACGCAACGTGGTTTGTCTTGTGAGGAATCAATTGTTTAGACGAGCAACGCCAATAACCGAACATTTCGCAGGAGTTGCAAGTAAAGACGGTGCTCCGCCGGAATTTGCGGCGTTGGATTCAAAATTTTACTTGTTAACGCGTTTGCGGGTCAGGCAGGAGGCAGGGTTACTCCTGCCGTCCTCCCACACCACCGGACGTGCGGTTCCGTATCCGGCGGTTCGTGTGAAAATTAACGAGCCAATCGCATGTCCAGCAACGGAGACCAAATTCGAGATCATCGAAGAATTTCTTCGATCCTGTTCTGGCGTTCGACCACGCTTCCATGAGATTTTTTGTCTGATGGGCATTCTCCGTCCTTGCCGCAGAGGCCGTTGACGCGCCTTTTTCGCCTGTAATTGATGAGACTTGCCGCCTCACTCCGACAAGCAAGCCTTGATGTCTCTTCTTGAATCGTCTCGACAATCTTTCCCGGCTAAACCTGCACGACCCGAATTTGGTCGCCGATTTGGTCTTTGAGCGTTTTTTCGACGAGGTATTTCAAGGTTTGGCCCGCTCCGGCGCAATTGGCGCAGGCTCCCTGGAGCTCCACGTAAACGGTTGTGCCCTTGATGTCGATCAATTCCAGGTCGCCGCCGTCTTTTTTAATCATCGGGCGAATAGACTCGTCGAATAATTTCTCGACTTTTTTCGCAAATTGAAACGGCGAAAGCGTTTCTTCGGTTCCAGGCACTTTTTTGTTGCTTTGGTTTTTGATGGGGACATCGGTCAAGAGCGGCAGGCTTGGCAACTGCTCGTCGGCGGATCGTCTCTCGCTTTTGCCCCAAATTTCATCGAGGATGTCCTGAAGTCCGCCCGGCGTGTGGTGGCAGGACAAGCACGCGCCGCCCGCTTTGATCGCTCCGGTGATTTCCGGGATCGTTTTCAGGTGCAGTTCCTTGATTTTCCGCTTGATGTACGGCTCGGTGAGCGTGAAACACTTACAGACGACACGCCCTTCTTCCTGTTCGGTCGCGTGCGTGTCGATTCCGAGCGAGTCGAGCGAAACACCCCGTTTGTGTGCCCAGTTGATCACCGCCGCTTCCAGGGCTTCAGCTCCCATGACGGAACAGTGGATTTTTTGATCCGGCAATCCTTCGAGATAATCGACAATGTCCTGGTTCGTGATGTTCAGCGATTCGACCGGCGTGAGTTTTTTCCCTTCGATCAGGGCGCAAAGAGCTTCAGACGCCGCAATCGCCGAAGTGCAACCGAACGTCAAATACCGGGCTTCCGTGATGATGTCCTGAAGCGGGTCGGTCGGGTGCTTTTCCACGCGGAACGTAAACCGGAGCGAATCGCCGCAAGCAATGGAGCCGTGCTCGCCAAAGCCGTCCGGGTTCTCGATTTCCCCGATATGTGTCCCCGGCAACCCCTGCACGGCGTCCATAAACAGTTTTTTCGTCTTCTCGCTGTATTCCCAAGCCATGTTCTTTGATGAGGAATGAGGGATGATAAATCGACCTTGGTAAATTGTAAGTCAATGGTCGGGGAAGGAAAAGAGGGAATGAAAATTTGCGAACCTCTCATCCCCTAACCTTCAAACATCGCCTCCACGAACGGTTCCGGGTCGAAGACGGCCAAATCGTCCGCCGATTCGCCGACCCCGATGTATTTGACCGGCAGACCGATCCCTTTGCGGATCGCGACGACGACGCCCCCTTTCGCGGTCCCGTCCAGTTTGGCCAGAACGATCCCCGTGCATTTCACCGCATCGGTGAAATGTTTCGCCTGCGAAATCCCGTTTTGGCCGGTCGTCGCGTCGAGAACGAGCAAAACCTCATGCGGTGCGTCGGGAATCTGCTTGCTCATCACCCGGCGGATTTTTTCCAGTTCGCCCATCAGGTTCTTTTGCGTTTGCAAACGTCCGGCGGTATCGACGATACAGAGGTCCGCTCCGGTTGTCATTCCTTTCGCGACCGTTTGGAACGCGACACTGGCCGGATCGCTCCCCTGCGGACCGGTCACGATTTCCACGCCGAGCCGTCCGGCCCAAACGGTCAACTGCTCGACCGCCGCCGCCCGGAACGTGTCCGCCGCGCCGAGGATCACCTTTTTCCCCTCGGACTGGAACTGCGATGCCAGTTTCGCAATGGAGGTCGTTTTCCCGCAACCGTTGACCCCGCAAACCATCACGACCGTCGGGCCGCTCGCGGCGAACGTGACCGGCGATGTTGGTTGCTCCATAAGCGATTTCAACTTCAGCTTGACCGTCGCGAGGATGTCGTTCATTTCGACAACCCGGCCCCGATATTGAACGCGGACCTCCTCAATAATTTCCTGAGCCGAAGCAACCCCCATGTCGGTTTTGATCAGTGTTTCGAACAGCTCATCCAAAAACGGGTCGTCCACCAGCCGCCCCTGTTGCTTGAAAAGGTCTCGAATATCGGTGTTCAACAGCCGGGTTGTCTTGATCAGACCCTGCTTGAGTTTTGCAAATAAGCCCATGAAGAAAAATGAAAAAAATGAAAAACGGAGTGTGGCGACGACGGATGGCTACGGCTTTCCACCGGCTTTGTACCTTTTTGAAACCGGTTTGTCAATCGGATTCGCGGTCGAAGGCGGAGATCGTGGGGAGGAGATCGTAAATTTTGATTTTTTGACCGTAAAGATGATTGTAGTACGCGGTTGTCAAGCCGCGAATTTCCCCCTGCACGGCACGCGTCCAGGCAAAGTGTTGTGCGGACGTCTTTGTTGCAAGTTGTTCAATTCCCTTCCGGGCGTCAGGGCTGAAAAGCAGGATGGGGGAGCGGCCCGGGCGGCATTCGGGGCAAACAGCCCCGCCGTCCAGCGGCGCGAAGTCAAAACGTTTTCTCCCACCGGCGGGTTCGGGTGTGCCGCTCAAATCTGCGCCGCATTCGACGCAAAAATTCAGTTCCGGCTTTTGGCCGAGGAGTTCGAGAAACAACCATTCGAACCGCAAGAGCGACCGCATCACGAAGGTTCCGCCTTCGAGTTCGGCGAGAGTGTCCCGCAACAAATCGTACAAAGCGGTGTTCGGCTCGCCCGGTTCCGTGAACTTGTTCATCAGTTCGGAAACGACGTACCCGGCGTTCAGCCCGGCGAAATTGTCCCGGACTGGCCGAAATCGCCAAATCAGTTTCGATTCGGTCAGGATGTCCAGCGATTCCGATTTCTTCTGAATCACCGACAAATTCACCCGGCTAAGCAGGTCAAGCGACGACTCAAACGGCCCTTTCAAACGTCGTCCCCCTTTGGCGATCACGTTTAATTTCCCGAACTCCCGAGTATAAATCGCCAAAATCAGGCTCGTTTCGCTGAATTCGACCGTTCGTAACAGGATGCCTTCCGTCATGGCTTGTCGTTTTACACTGGGAACAGGAGACAAAATTGCCGTTTTTTTCCAAATAGACTTGTTGCGTAACCGTTGTTTTCTACGGCGGCAAGGGGCTGGGTGCATAAATTTTCAGTTGCACGTTTTGGGTATGATCGGCAAAATGTCCCAAAGGGAGCTCGGAGTTGTTGAAGGCAATCGATTGGAGGCGGCGAGGTCTTATTGGCGAGGTCTTATTTTGGTGATGTCCAAACACCGGGCCGCGTCGAGTTTCATGGTTGTCTTGATGACCGTTCAAAATACCGCCCGATCGGGCCGCGGTGTTGCGGGAGGATCGTTTGACCGTGCGCGCTGCCGGTCCCTTCGCCCCTGCTTTGCAGGGCCCCCCCCTGATCCGACGGCGAGCCGCCCGAATTCAACTCCGGCGAGGCGACGGACGAGCCGAACTTGAGCGAATTCTTCAATTCCTCCAGAGCCGCCGGCGGAAGAACTTGCGATTGGAAGCCGGTTCCCTCTTCGGACGCCTCCTCGTTGTCAAACGTGATCGGAGCATCGCCGCGTCCCCGGGAAATGCCGCCGCGTCCCGGACGCAGACATCGGCCTTCACACCCCTCTCCTTCACAGCCGCCGCAGTTTCCCCAGCCGAGTTCGTCGAGCAACCGTTGTAATGCCTCCTCGTCGATTTTCTCCAACTCCTCGAACTGGTCAAGCATTTTTGGGTCAAGCATCCCGCGTTCGAGCAACTTTTGAAGCATCTCCCGGTTGCACTCCTTCCCCTCCTTCATCGCCTGTCGGAGTTGCTCCAGCAGTTCTTTGGACAGGTTGTCGAGTTTTTTGTTTTGGAGCATCTCTTTCCAATCCTCCGAGTCGCCGGAGTCAAGCCGGGCGAGTTTTTCGAACAAATCGGAATCGTCGTCGAACATTTCGGTCAACATTTCCGCGAGACTTTGCATGAGCGAATCGGTTTCTTCCTGAGAAAGACCGTCGGCGAACTTTTGGGTTTGTTCGACCAGGGCTTCCGCTTTGGAAAGAGTCTCGGTCTCTTGAAGCCCCTGTTCCGCCGCTTCGTCCGCTTTTTGTTGGACCTGGTCTTCCAAGTGCCGCAGCGCATCAAGCGTCTTGTCAGGGCCAAGTCCTTCGGCGTCTTTCTGGATTCGCTCGAGATTCAGTTGCATCGCCTCGACCTTTTCGAGGTCGAGGATGTTTTCCTCTTTGAGTGTTTCGAGTTGCCCTTGGAGCTTATTGACCCGATCCTCAATGTTCAACGGCCTGTGAAACTCGGCGACAATCGTACTGTCCGGCAAAAGAAAGGCGAGAAGCACGAACAACACCGAAAGCAGGGTCATCAGGCCGGTTTTCCGCCCATCCCATCGGAACACGGGAAGAACAAGTTGCGGGATCGCCGCATTCCATTCGCCGAGGTCCGTTTCCAGCGAGGAAACGATCAACCCGCCTGCGGAATTTTCGCGGTCCATGGTTGCGAAGAGTGTCTGCGATTTCGGCAGTTTTGCACGGGCAAGGAAATTTGCGAAAACGGGGACGAGCAGCAATCCTAGCCCACCCCACCACAGTTGTGTCCAGGGAACCCAGTTGAGCACCCGCAAAACGAGAACCGCCGTTCCCCACGAAAACAGGTGTATCCCGGCGAACACGAGACAATACTTGAGAAACAGCAATCGAAACAATTGCCGCCGTAAAGCGTCAAGAAATGGAGAGTGTTCGGTACGCATAAAAAATGAGAAAGCAAGAAACGAGAAACGAAAAGCACCATCACCCTTCATTCTACCCGATTTTTTAAGAAAAACACCACCCAAAAAGGAACCGGGGAGTCGTGTGGGGGTGTGTGGTGAAAACGTCTCGTAGAGGCTCCCCTGTTGATTCCCCACGCCACCTTTGGTAGAATCGGGCCTTTCGTCTACGTTTGGTACGCATTTTCCATTCCAGTATAAGGGGTTTAGCATGACATTACACGAGAAAACGACAAACCCGACACGTCGGGAATTTTTACAGAAGACCGGCGTTGGTGCCTTGGGGCTTATGGCGGTAACACACTCCGGCATTGACCGCACTGCTCACGCGGCGGGGTCTGATCTGATGAAGGTCGCTCTGATCGGTTGTGGCCGCCGGGGGATAGGAAGCGTGCTGGATCGGTTTGCCGTCGGTGATAACGTGAAACTCGTTGCGATTGCCGATACCGCAGCAAAGCCGGCCCAAGCCGCCGCCGAAACTCTTCGCAACCACGAGGATCACGCTGATAAAGTCGATCTGCCGAATGATCGCGTTTTTTCCGGGTTTGATTCCTACCGAAAAGCGATTGAATGTTGCGATCAGATTTTGATTGCGTCGCCGCCCGGCTTCCACGCAACTCATTATCAGGAAGCGATCCGGCAAGGGAAACACACGTTTGTCGAAAAACCGATGTTCGTCGATGCGGCGGGCTACCGGATCTGTATGGAGGCAAACAAACTCGCCGACGAGAAAAATTTGACCGTTTGCATCGGTTTCCAGCGGCGGCACGAAAACCGTTATCGCGAGTGGATCAAGCGGATTCTCGATGGCGGGATCGGCGACATTCTCTCCACCCGGGTTTACTGGAACGGTGGGCAGGTCTGGATTCGCGGTGTCCGGGAGCCGGGCGAGCCGGAAATGAGTTTCCAGTGCCGCGATTGGTACTTTTTCAACTGGCTCAGCGGCGACCATAATGTCGAACAGCATTGCCATAACCTCGATATCGGGAACTGGATTCACGGCAAGGGGGATCCTTCGGTTCACCCGGTTTCCTGCGTCGGTCTGGGCGGTCGTCAATGGAGAAAAACGCCGATTGTTCCGTACAATGAGTGCGGCAACGTGTTCGACCACCATTACGTCGAGTACCGTTACGCCGATGGCACGATCATGCACTCGCAATGTCGCCAGATTCCGGGTTGCTGGAGTTCCGTTACGGAAAAAGTTGACG
>Ga0099364_10003212_pt1 | contig 25500 bp, 19 predicted proteins | sample TergutTh196P3_FD_73070 | JGI IMG/M metagenome (GOLD analysis project Ga0099364, IMG submission 73070) | Microcerotermes parvus P3 segment gut microbial communities from Pointe-Noire, Republic of the Congo - Th196 P3 | ecosystem: Host-associated > Arthropoda: Insects > Digestive system > Gut ...
CTGACGCTACGGAAAATGATGGGGGGCTCAATCTCGTGATGTCCCATCCTTGCCAAAACCTGTATCTGTATTTTACCTATTTTACCAACCACCCTGTGAACGCTACCGCGATTTTTGGCATTTTTCCCGTCAAAAACGGGAAATGTTCAATTTTGTCTATTTTACCCCAATTGTTTATTTTGAACAAAAACTTGCACGTCTACTGGCCTCGCTCATAATCCGTTTGACAATGGATGATTACTTGAGTAGAATGAGTGCGGAGTTGCCTGTAATATTCCATTTCGAACGATGCAAATTCTTGACGGTAAAGCCATCGCTGAAGAAATTCGCAGAGAAATTACGGCGGAAGCCGTAAGTCTCAAAGCCGAACGAGGAATCGTGCCTTGCCTTGCTGCACTGCTCGTCGGCGATGAGCCGGCAAGTCAGATTTATATCAATAACAAAGAAAGGGCATGCGCACAGGCCGGAATCGAAAGCCGCATACTCCGGCTTCCGGGCAACACAGTAACCAGCACTCTGTTACAGCACATTGAGAAATGTAATGCCGATCCTTCGGTTCACGGGATTTTGATACAACTGCCGCTGCCCGAAAGTTGTGAGGAACAGGCAATTCTTGATGCGGTTGATCCCCAAAAAGATGTTGATGCATTTCATCCCCAGAACGTCGGTCTGCTGTCGCAAGGACGGCCTCAATTTTTGCCCTGCACTCCCCACGGCATTCAGCAACTTCTCGTTCGCAGCGGAATCCAGACGGCAGGACAGCACGTCGTCGTTGTCGGACGCAGTGATATTGTCGGAAAGCCGACGGCATTGATGATGGTTCAAAAAGCAGCCGGTGCGGACGCAACGGTAACGGTCGTGCATAGCCGAACGAAAAACCTTGCTGATTTGACACGGCAAGCGGATATTTTGATAGTAGCCATCGGCAGGGCAAAATTTATCACCGGTACGATGGTCAAGCCGGGAGCGGTCGTGGTGGATGTCGGTATCAATCGCCTGCCGGACGGCAAAATCTGCGGGGATGTGGACTTCGACACGGTAAGGGAGATTGCCGGTGCGGTCAGTCCCGTGCCGGGCGGGGTAGGGCCGTTGACGATCACGATGTTACTGCAAAACACCCTGGAAGCCGCTATACTGCAAACGGCATGAAATTGAACTTTGCGTCCTTTGCGGTTACATCTTTTTTTTACCGCAAAGGGCGTAAGGTGCGGACTTGTTGTCTCCTAGACATAGGCTTCCGCTGGAAAACGATGCACCCATAAAAAGGTAGTACCGTCATTGCGCTGCGCTCCATTCCGGCTTTTGTCCGACATTAAACAAAAGCCGGAATGGAGCGCAGCGCAATGACGGAAACTGGTGTAAAACTGCGAGCGAAAGACATAAACCCACATGCAACAATCATTTTTAGAGGTGCCTTGTAAAGAACTCACTTCAAATAGACCGTCAGCACCGCAATATCGGCAGGGGTTATCCCGCTAATTCGACTCGCCTGTGCCAAATCAATCGGACGCACCCTTTCCAACTTTTCCCTCGCTTCGCCGCGCAAATGTTTCATTGCACCATAATCGATCTCCGGCGGAATGATACGCGACTCCAATCGCCGCATACGTTCAATGTCAATTTCCTGACGCTTAATATAACCGTCATACTTGACATCAATGCAAACCTGCTCCGCCGCCTGCGGGGAAATTGTTGACAATGCCGGAATACGCTCTACAATGTCTTGCCAACTTGTTTCCGGGCGCGATAAAAACTTTAACATCGAACCCTCCGCAGTATGAGTCGTAGAAAGCACCTGCATTGCCGTTTCAATGTCCGAAAGTTTTTGTTGCAATAAGTTATATCGTTGCGAATCAATGAGACCGATTTTTTTCCCTATCGGCGTGAGTCGGCGATCCGCATTGTCATGCCGAAGTAAGAGCCGATACTCCGCCCGACTCGTGAACATCCGGTAAGGTTCATCGACACTGCGCGTAACCAAGTCGTCAATCATCACGCCGATATAGGCTTCATTTCGGCGAAGAATCAACGGTTCGCGTCCCAGTATTTTCAGAGCCGCATTGGTTCCTGCCATCAAACCGAGTGCCGCCGCCTCTTCGTAACCGGTCGTCCCATTGAGTTGACCGGCAATGTACAATCCCTCGACCGCTTTGGTTTCCAACGTAACTTTCAGTTGCTCCGGCGGTACATAATCGTATTCGATGCCGTAAGCGTACCGCATAATTTCGACGTTTTCTAATCCTTCGATCATACGGAGCATCTTGTCTTGAATGTCTCTGCCGAAGCCGGTCGAAAAGCCGTTGATATAGACTTCGCTGGTGTTGCGTCCCTCCGGCTCTAAAAAGAGTTGGTGCCGTTCCTTTTCGCCGAACCTTGCGATTTTCGTTTCAATGGAGGGACAATATCGCGGTCCTGCCGACGGTGTTTGTCCGCTGAATGCCGGTGCCTGCGAGAGATTGTCCTGAATGAATTGGTGCATCGCCGGATTGGTGTATGCCAGCCAACAGGGAATCTGTTCGACGGTTTTTAGCCAGTGTTCATAGTTTGCTTCATGGAGGAACGAAAACGGCACCGGTTCGTCATCGCCGGGATGTTCCGTCAGTTTGGTATAGTCGAGACTTCGGGCATGGATTCTTGGCGGCGTATCGGTTCGGAATCGTTTGGTTTCGATGCCGAGTTTTCGGAGCGATTCACCAATTCCATCGGCAGGGGCTTCGGCAATGCGTCCGCCGGGCGTGGTGTGATTGCCGAAGTGGATTCTGCCGCTTAAAAAGGTGCCGCAACAGAGTACGACCGCATCGGCACGGATTTCGCTGCCGTCGTCGAGGAGGAGGTTAACACGATCAGAGCCCGGAGCGGTCGCTCCGGCGAGTCCGCATCTTCCGATGCGGGCTCTGTGAACCAGTCCCACCACATTCTCCTGCCGCAGTTCCAGATTCGCTTGCTCTTCAAGTATCTTTTTGATTTCGACTTGATACGCTTTTTTATCGGCTTGCGCTCTCGGTCCTTGCATCGCGGGACCTTTGCGGCGATTGAGCATACGATATTGGATACCAGTGTTGTCGATAGCCCGTCCCATTGCTCCTCCGAGAGCATCAATTTCCCGAACAAAATGTCCTTTGCCGACTCCTCCGATGGCAGGATTGCAACTCATTTGAGCGATGGTATCGAGATTGTGTGTAATGAGAGCGGTGCGTACTCCGAGTCTTGCCGCTGCGAGAGCGGCTTCGACTCCTGCGTGTCCTGCGCCGATGATGATAACGTTGTACATATTGGTTTACAGAGTCTGTAACGTAAGGCTTCCACCGGAAAGTGATATACCTCAAACAGAAGCCAACGTTATTTTTTCTTTGTGCCCCTTGTGTCCTTTGTGGTTAAAAAAGGAGGGGATTTAACCACAAAGCACACAAAAATCACAAAGGGTTTGTTGACAAAATAAGGGTACATTAGTTTTTGGTGAAAGCCTAAGTCACTGGGAATGGCCTCTGTGAACCCCTCTGTCATTGTAGCGAAAATTGAAGGCGAGGGAATAATGCCGTTGGTTGCTCCATTCAAATACCCAGTCCGTCGACACGTTTTTCCTTTTGTCGGAATTCCTGAGAAAATCGAGGTTTTTGTCCAAAAATATCCCAACACGTTTGCCTTTTTTACGTAGGACACGTATTCGAAATCCCTTTCCTTTCCTCACAGATGTCAATCATGTCTACACCAACATTCCCCTCCGCTCCCGATACGCTCGCCCTTTTTGCCGAATGCCTCAACAAAGTGCCCGATCCCCAATCCAAACAAGGCCCACTCAACATAATACAGTCCATCCCGCCGAAATCGCCCGATGGACAAAAAGACCCTTCAAAAAAATCGCCCCGTTTTTGACTTTCGGAGTCATCAAAGAAAAAACGTGTCGACGGACTGTTCAAATACCAGAGTCCGTTCGAGTCCTCATTGGCAGAGCGGCAGTGCCTCGGGCAAAGACTCATCATTGACATTTCCCCCCCGCCCGTTACACTGACTCTCTATGCAAATCTTACGAATTGACACTCGCAACAGCGATGCCGCCCAGCAGATTCGGCAACTTCGGGAAAAATTGAGTCCCAAAGGCGATGTCGTCAGCGAAGCCGGACGGCAACGTACCATCGACATCTTCGGACAACCACTCTCGCCGCGAGAAGTCGTCGAAAAAATTTGCAACGATGTCGAAAACAATGGACTCCCAGCACTGCTCGACTACTCTGCAAAAATTGATGGCTGGCAAGAGGCGGTAGGCGGTAGACGGCAGGCGGCAGCAGAGTTGCGGGTGCCGTTGGATGAATTAGAAGCGGCGGCGAAAAAGGCGGATCGGAAATTGCTGGAGGCTGTTCGTCGGGTTCGGCAAAATATCGAAGAGTTTCAACGAGCGATTCTGCACAAAACACTACGTATCGAGCGTCCCGGCGGCTATCTTGAACAACGCTATCGTCCCTTGCGGCGGATCGGAATCTGCGTTCCCGGCGGAGCGGCACCCTATCCTTCGAGCGTTTTAATGACTGCCGTGCCAGCCCAAGTGGCAGGAGTTAAGGAAATCGCTCTGATGGCACCGCCGACCCCCTTCGGTGCCTACAATGCCGACATGCTGGCGGTCTGTTACGAACTCGGCATTACCGAAGTCTATCGAATGGGCGGCGCACAAGGCGTAGCGGCACTCGCTTACGGTATCAACACAGTTAGCCGCTCCGCTTGCGGAGCGTTTGAAAGTATTAAGCAAGTGGACAAAATCGTCGGTCCCGGCAATCTCTTCGTCGCGCTGGCGAAGCAACGGGTTTTCGGAACAGTGGACATCGACTCGATTGCCGGTCCGAGTGAAGTGGTCGTCATTGTTGATGAATCGACTAATCCGATTTACACCGCTTATGATATGTTAGCGCAAGCGGAACATTCGCCGGGTGCGAGCATTTTAATCGGCTGGAATGAGAGCGTTCTTGATGCGGCGGTGCAAGCGATGGAAGAGCAGATCGGCAAAGTGGATCGCGGGCAGTTGGCGTTGGAAAGTCTCGAAGCCTTCGGGGCGGTCATCTTGGTACGTGATGGGGACGAGGCGTGTCGATTGACGGACGAAATTGCGCCGGAGCATTTACACATTGCGACGGCGAATGCGGAAGAGTTCGCGGATAAAATATCGTATGCCGGTGCGATCTTTTTGGGTAATCATACACCGGTGGCGGTGGGAGACTATGCGGCGGGTCCCTCGCATGTCTTGCCGACGAGCGGAACGGCACGCTTTGCCAGTGGGTTATCGTGCAATGATTTCTTGCGGACGAACAGCATTTTGTATTTTGACCGCAGCGGTTTGGAAAATCTCGCCCTGGACATTGAAATGCTTGCAACGAAAGAAGGCTTGACCGCCCATCGGGATAGCGCGATGATTCGGCTAACAGGGATACAATCGTAACCTTCTAATACTGAAAACGGCATGAAACTTGGACTTTGCGCCCTTTGCACAACCCTTTTCGCACCTCGCGGTTACAGTCTTTTTTACCGCAAGGTGCGCAAAGGAGACGCAAGGGACGCAAAGTCCAATTTCATGCCGTTTACAATCTAATCCCGTATGTGCTCTGCCGAAGCGGAGCCCTAAAACCCTTCTGACTGGCAAAAATAGCAGTCTTCCCTTGGAACTTGGCGGAAAATAGCACAATTTCCCGTAGAAAATTGCCGTAGTGAAACGAATACGTTAGAAGAGTGTGCCGTCCGATTTCCCCCCTATGAACCGAACCCTCTGCCGATTCAAGCATGTTCACTATGTTGTTTCGCGGCTCTTCTGCGTTTCTGTGCTCGGGCTCTCGACACACTGTTTTGGGCAACCGGCACTGCCGCCGCTGCATCCGGTCAATGTATTAAACTTCACCATTCCCTTTGAGGTCTCCGAGTCGGCAAGTGCACTCGGAGATATCGAACTTCTCGTCTCCAAAGATAAGGGAAGGCGTTGGCATTCCGCCGCCCGGCAACCCGTTGAAACGGGGAAATTCGCCTTCCGTGCCGAGGGCGAAGGGGAATACTGGTTTGCCTTTCGGAGAAACTCCGCTGCCGGCAGTGCGGCACCATTCAATGGGCATCCGCATCTTCGGGTATTGGTCAATACAGGTGAGTCTATCATTGTTCCGCCCGCTCCATCTATGGATTCGGGCCCCATCACACCGCCAAAACCGGAACGCTTTCGTCCCGAAACGATGACACGGCAACCGCCGCCGCCATCAATGCAACAACTCACGCAAGCCGAGAAAGGTGAGAGCGAGAAAGGGGAGAGCGGTGAACCGACTACCCGCAAACGGGAAGCGGGGGAAATGCCCTCCCGCAAACGGGACACGGACGAAAGGGGAAGGCTACTGGAACCGGAGCGAACCATTGCCGAAGAATCCCGACAGGCGTTTGGCCCCCGGCTTCCCGGCTTTGACCCGTCCGCAGCAAGACGTAATCATGAAGAGAGATTACTTGAAGACTTATTGAGCGGAATGAGTCCTTTTATGGATGTACACCCTGTAACGGTCAGTCGGGCAATCCCGAACAATCCGGTTTCGGCACCGGTGAGTCCGAATGCAGCATCTACCCTTCCGCGACTCGCTACGGGCATCCCGGCGGGGGGGATTACCGGCGTGGACTTGCATGAATCTGAAGCCCGGCCAAAAACCCACGTCATCGTACAATGGAATCCGGGAAATGACTTATGGCGTGATGCCCAGATTGATGTTTTACGGAGCAATAACCAAGGGGGGCCTTGGGTTCCGATCGCGATCAACTTGCCGAATAATGGCGAGTATTGGTGGTTTCTCACGCCGGAAGACTTGAAACCGTTTTACGTAGCAGTGCGGATTCGCAGTTTACATGGCGGAATCCAGATGAACGTGACTCAATCGGCAATCGAAATCGAATCCAAAATGGCACAGTTTCAGAGATAATCTATACTGAAAACGGTATGAAATTGGACATTGGAAGTGTACCAAAATAACCTTTTCATTTTGTGTTTGCGTTGTTCGTCATTTACCCGGAGATTACGGCGGAGTACCGCCTACATCTCCGGCTCTTTTGGTAATGTTATTTTTGTACAGTTCCTTTGCGCCCCTTGCGCATCCTTTGCGGTTACTCATTTTTTTAACCGCAAAGTACGCAAAGGGTACGCAATGTTCGCAAAGAAAAAACGTCCCATTTGTCCCCGTGCAAGGTCTAACAGGCAAGGTATAACAGGTTTCGCAGGCAAAACCGCTGACACACTACCGCACGCCAAACGTATGCACCGTCGTGGTGCGATAGACCTCGCCCGGTCGCAATACCGTGCTGGGAAACTCCGGCTGATTCGGCGAATCAGGAAAGTGCTGCGTTTCCAAACAAAACGCACCATGCTTCTCGTAAGAATGACCAAACGCCTTCAATGAACCATTGAGGAAGTTGCCCGCGTAAAACTGTACGCCCGGCTCGGTCGTGTCAATACGCATCACCCTGCCGCTCGTCGGTTCGTACACGTTGGCACAGAGCGTCATCTGCCGCCGTCGTCTTTGATTCAAGACGTAACAGTGATCATACCCGCCGGCAAAGTGGTCGCCTTCGACTTGATGAATCCGCTCGCCGATCCTATGCGGAGTACGGAAATCAAAAGGAGTACCCGCCACCGGCGCAAGTTCTCCCGTCGGAATGAGCGTGTTGTCCGTCGGTAAATAATGATCCGCATTGAGCGTCAACACATGATCATGATTGGTGTTCGGATAGCCTGCGAGATTCCAAAACGTGTGATTCGTCAGATTGACGACCGTTGGTTTATCCGTTGTAGCAGTGTAATCCATCGTCCATCGGTTATTAGCATCAAGCCGATAGACAACCGTAACATCGAGACTGCCGGGATAACCTTCTTCGCCGTCCTTCGACGTGTATTTCAGCACGAGTCCGATGGAGTTTCCACGACCGAAAAGGCTTGATTGTCCGAAAGACTGCACGTCCCAAACGACGGTATCGAACCCTTGGTGACCGCCGTGCAGCGAGTTGGGCCCATTGTTGGCGGCGAGGGTGTATTCTTGTCCGTCGAGTGTGAACTTTGCTCCAGCGATTCGGTTTCCGTAGCGACCGACTATCGTACCGAAGAATGGTCGGGCTCTTTCGTAATCGGCAACGGTTTCCAAGTTTGCGGAAACATTGGTCGTTCTTCCGTTGCGGTCGGGAAGATTGACGGAGTGCATAATTCCGCCGAGCGAAAGCACTTCGACGGTGATGCCTCTGCCGTTATCGAGTTTGTAGAGGTTGACGGTTTTGCCGTCGGCGGTTTCACCGAATTTCGTGGTGTGGATGGTCATGTTTCTTCCGAACAGTCCTGCCCCGACGGACACGGTTTGGGCGGTAGATTGTTGGGGAAGATGTCCTGCGGCGAGAAGTCCTGCACTGGTCATAGCGGCGGCTTTCAGAAAGGTTCGGCGTGATGTTGGGGGCATAGAAAATTTTGAGAAAAAAGTTACGTAAACCCCTCCATTCTACCAAGGTTACGGTTCGGATACAAGGGAGCGTAGAACAGGGAAGCCCGTTGCCCAGTTTATGTTTTTTTCTGCAATTTCCGAGATTATTCCCAACATTCCGCCTTTCCCAACGTAGTAAAAGGATAGAAGACTCCATTTTTTGCCCTTAAACACGGATGTTTATCATGTCCCCACCGCCAGCGCACGGTGAACTAAACAACACTTTAACGTTACAGCACCACGAAGAGTCTGCGATATTGTAACGACAACCTTATTTTCAACCTCATTTTTCTGAGAAAACAACCTCAGTAGCCGATGAGTAATAAAAAGTCCAACCTCATTTAGCTCATTTTCCCGAAAACGGTCAAGGGCGATTTTTGGCGAGGGGTTCACAGAGCCGCGTTTACAGAGCCCGTGGCGTAAGCCAGGGAATAGCCGAACGATTCCCTAATTGACGTTACGGGCTCTGTGCGTCACGGCAATCAAACGGCGTGCTCACGGGAGTCCCTTCCGTTCGGACATCACGGAGAATTTCGATTTTTTGCCGTGCCGATTCGAGCACTCCCTCACAATGTTTGACTAGCCGGACTCCCTCCTCGAACTGCGACAAGGCAGTGGCTAAATTGACCTTATCCCCTTCAAGTTGTGAGAGGATTTCTTCAAGCCGGAGTATTGATTCCTCAAATGTTCTCTTATTGGTATCCATATTCAGTAGTGCTGTATCTATGTTCGTGTGGTGAATGAACGCCGGAGGCACAATGCGGGGGAGCCGACTGGCCAATGTACGGCAAAAGCGGGGTACGGCAAAAGCGGGTTGGGCTTTGAATGCCGCAGCCGTGAGGTTGCATCTTTTGTTCTGCGTCTTTCGCTTGTGGGATGCTTATGGGAACCTCAACATTACCGCCCTGGCGGATAAAATGGCACAGAGCCCGTGCGTAAGACAGAGAATAACCGAACGATTCCCTGGCTTACGCCACGGGCTCTGTGTGTTTTGTGTAAAATTTTCCCGCCAGCACAGTAACCTTCCCATTAACTTCATTGTAGCCCATACCCCTCACTTATTCCAGTATCCGTTTTTTGTCCACCGCCTACTGTTGTCTATTTGGCGTTCTCTGCCCCCGGCAGTCAATACCATTGCCTTGGCGGGAAAATTATACGCAAAACACCCACAGTGCCCAATGTTTACAGTGTCCAATGTTCACAGAGCCCCTGGCTTACGCCACGGGCTCTGTAAACATTTTTCCCGGCGGCCAATGTGAGCCGCAACAATGCAAAGACCTTTTTCAGAATTCACCTTTTCAGAATTCACCTTTTCAGAATTCTTTGACGAATACAGAGCCGTAGCCCCTTTCGATCCAAGATTGACTGCGGAGCAGCGTACACAACAAAGTGCTTTCGGCAACATGTGCTTCTATTTGCACGATTTGGTTATACGAAATCAAGTATTGGATCAGTTCTCCCAGCAGGAATTTTTGTATTCCTTCGTTCGCAAAATCAGGATGAACCCGCAGTTCCATAAGACTGGCGAGCCAGGTGCCGCCGTACATTGTCAAGGTGTTTTCCGTGTCGGGATAGGTTACACGCGTCCGCAACCGGGCGACGGGGCGGTTTGAACGGAGCGAATAAGCCGTTGCATCGAACCAGATGCCGTGAGCGAATGCACAACCCTCCCACCACGTCTTTGCCGGAGGAGTTTCCGCAATCTCTACTTCAATTTCGTCTGCGTAGGCAAGCAGTTCTGCGGTGAGCGTGGGGATGTCGTCTTGGAGGTCATAGTGAAACCAAACGGTCTTTTGGTAAACTTCGTAGTTTGCGCGGCGAAACGCGTTGATGACCAGTTCGTCCGTAAGCAGCAGCCCGACGGCTTCGCCGCCGCTGTGAAAACCAGTGTAAAACGGCACAGACGGAGAAGGAGAACCGCCAAAAATCTTTTGGGCTCCCAATGCGGTAAGGTGTCTTTCTCCCGCCTCCAGGAGTTCACTTGCCGCACCCGACGCGTCGGGATACTGCGGATCCACACAGAGAAAACAGATTTGACCGGCGGTGTGGTCAAAGGAGTATCCGTCCTCGGAAGGAACGGGCATGGTGTGAACATATCCGGTGGGCGTGCCGTCGTCGAAGGCAATCAATACCATCCGGGCATCCAACATCGGCAATCCGAGAACCTGTGTTTGAAACTGACTAAGGGAGGGGGAGGGCAACGATGTCAGGCCATCTAGGCGTTGCTGTGTTTTGTTCCAAAGTCTCAGAAGTCGTGGGGGGTCTTCGTTACGGAAAGAACGAACTGTCAACATACCATTGAATCAAAAATCACAGCACAAAACCGCCCCCCACAAGGGACACCGATGATTGTAAGGGGTAATAAGAAAAAAGTCAATAGACCTGTGCGGAAATCGTTGCGGCGGGTCGTGCCCCTGGGGGAGTTTTCATCGATATTTTACGGGCAATCTCGATTTTACGGGCAATCTTGCATTTGACGACACACAAACGGCACACATTGTTTTGATACGAGTCCTTACTACCCGAACGCGTTCGGTAAGGGCGCGATCAACTCAATGCGCTCCTTCGTGGTGGGATGCGAAAAGGTCAATTTCCATGCATGCAAGGCGATGCCGTGAGAAAAGGGCACTGCCGCCCCATATTTGATGTCCCCGCAAATCGGAAAACCGCGAGAAGATAGTTGCAGCCGAATCTGATGCTTGCGTCCCGTCTCCAAACGAATCTCAATCAACGAACATGGCTTGCGGTGCGGCGGGATGCCATGTAGCGGGAGATGCCGAAGTGTCCGATAGCGGAGTCGGCACTCTTTGCCTTCAGCAGTCTGCGTCCGAAAAACTTTACGGTGCCGTTTGTCTTCGCAGAGATAATCCACGCACTCGGCTTCGGACGGTGAGATTCTCCCTTCCACGAGAGCGGCATACACCTTTTCGACGCTCCGTTCGCGGAATTGCCCGCTGAGCCGTGCTGCCGCCTTGGAGGTTCGGGCAAAGAGGACAATGCCGGTTACGGGCACATCGAGCCGGCTGACCACACCGAGATAGACTTCGCCCGGCTTGGCATATTTTTCTTTGATGTATGCTTTCGTTTGGGTAAAGAGTGTTGTTTGTCCTTCGGGAAGTCCCATCGTAGCAAGTCCCGACGGCTTGACCAAGGCAATGACGTGGTTGTCTTCGTAGAGTATATTCATATTGGTGGGTATTGGGTACACCATCTGTCCATAAATGGGGAGAAAAGGGGGAGGCCGTTCCTCGTGTAGGTTATTCACCAAAAGTTACAGGGTTGGCGGGAAAAATTAACAAAGAACGAACAGAGCCCGGTGCGGCAGCACCGGAGATTCCGCTCCGGGCTCTGTGAACTTTTTATCCGCCGGGGCTGTAATAGTGCCTTGCTTCATTTCCGGTTACAGTAGAGCCCCGACAGAAAAATTATACATAAAACACCCATAGAGTCCAATGTTCACAGAGTCCGTAACGTCAGTTAGGGAATTACCGAACGATTCCCTGGCTTATGCCACGGGCTCTGTTAAGGAACTCTCACTCAAACCGCAAAGCAATTCTGTTTTCGTCAAGGGGGGGAGCAGTCGGCGTACGGTTTGCAGGCCTTGCGCAGAGTTGCGCAATCTTACTACGGTTGCGGCTCTGCTATTCTTCTGATACAATCTAGCATGCTCGTTTCTCCAACCCTTTCAACCCCATGAAAACAATTCCCCGCCTTTTGTTGTGTCTCCTCTGCCTTACAGTCAGTAAGGCAACCGCACAGGAAACCTTCGCACCCCTCATCTCCGAAAACTGCGTCGCATTCGTACACATCGACCTCCGAAAAGTCGAACTCGACAACGTCAAATCCTTTCTCCAAAAAACAGGAGAAGACTTCCTCAAAGAAATCGGATTCGACGAACAATCCTTCGAAGCCACCGCAAAAGAACTCGCCCTCGAACTGGAAAAACTCGACATCCTCGTCCGCCCCACCTTCGATACTATTACAAAGGAACTCGGTATCAGAGAATTGGCGTTCATTATGGACTTAGACCTTATCCCTCACGGAATGGCACCCTTTGTTTGGGCGATTCCGTGGAAAGACAAGACAGACAAGGACATTGAAACATTTATCGATACAATAACCGCCCCGTTTGGAGAGGTTCCCGATCATGTCAAGGAAAATCACCCTTTCGTTAAAGTCGATGGTTTCCTCCTTGTGCCGGTGGAACCTTGGGGGAAGGTTGCCGACTGGGCAAAGACAATTAAGCCCGCGCCGGCAAATGCACCGATATTTGATGCCCTAAAAAGCGTTGCCGGTGCGGAAATCAAAGTTGCCGTTGCCGTCTCGGAACAAGCACGGACAATGATCCGCACCGCTCCGTTGCCACCGGATGTGCCGCGCGAAGTGCGAAATCTTGTGCTCTTTGCTACTCAACGAATCGATTGGGCAAGTGCCGCCCTATCGCTGGCACCCTTCATCGGCACCGAACCGATAGAGAATAACGATGTGTTGATGACCGTCAAAATGGCAAGACCGACCGATGCCCGAATGATACACGGTATGCTGGAAAACCTTATCGAATTCGGTGTCAACTCCTCCCAATTCATGATGAACATGGAAATGCGGGATGCAGACTTCCAAGTCCCGGCATTGGCATTCCAATTTGCCAAAGGACTCTTGCGGACGCTGCTACCCGATGTCGAAGAGGATAAACTCAAATTCAGAGTCAAAGCTGATTTCGGTGCTTCCCAACCGGCGGTCGTTGCCACGGCGGGCATTGCCGTCGCTCTTCTTTTACCGGCAGTTCAGGCAGCAAGAGAAGCGGCGAGGCGGATGCAGTGTACGAATCGTATCAAGCAAATCGTGCTGGCAATCCATAATTACCATGATATGTATAATGCGTTGCCGCCTCTTTATACGGTAGATGCAGACGGCAAGCCGCTGCACAGTTGGCGGGTTTTGTTGTTGCCCTACTTAGAGCATCAGGGGCTGTATGCACTCATCCGGCTCGATGAACCGTGGGACAGTCCGCACAATCGGCAGTTTCATGATTTTCGCGTTCCGGTCTATTCTTGTCCGAGCAATCCTCAGGGCGGCAGTTCTTATTCCGCCATTGTAGGTGGAGGTTTGGTGCCCAATACGAAAGCCAATTCATCGGGCGAACACACTTTCGCCAGAATTACCGACGGCACGAGCAACACGATTGCCATTGTGGAAGTCAAAGATTCATTCAACTGGATGGCACCCCATGGGAACATAACGCTGGAGGAACTTGCTGAGGGTGTCAACGCGCCGGGCAGTCGTGTGGGCAGTCGGCATCCGGGCGGTATGAATGCTGGTTTTTTCGATGGTTCGGTACGCTTTATTGCGGATACGATTGACTTGGACATTCTTCGTGCGTTGGCAACTCCTGCGGGCGGGGAAGTTGGGCACGGGTGGTAACATTGAGCCGGTACTCCGGCATGAAATTGGACTTTGCGCCCTTTGCGGTTAAAAAAGGATTGACCGCAAGGGACGCAAAGAAGATAACGTAAATAATAAAAAAACGTTTACCCACTAAACTTGGCCCCCCCCGCACTGGTACTGTTACAGAATTCCGCCTTGCAAAAAAATGGATTTTTGCGTACAATGTTGTGAGAAAGCAAGAGGCACAGCCAGTAGGCATGCCAGTCAACGGCTTTTTTTACCAATTCACGAATGTCCAACAACACGAAATCGTCCCGGCATCCCGCCGGTCTCTGGGTGCTCTTCACCACCGAACTCTGGGAACGCTTCGCCTTCTACACCATGAGGGCGATTCTCGTTCTCTACCTCGTCAGCATCTCGATGGGAGAAACGCCCGGCTTCGGCTGGACAGAAGCAGACGCATACAAACTCTACGGCTGGTACACCGGACTCGTCTATCTCGCCCCGCTACTCGGCGGCTGGATCGCAGACCGATTCATCGGACAACGAATGTGCGTCATCATCGGCGCATTACTCATGGCTCTCGGCGAATTCGTACTCGCCGCCGCCGAATTCGTCCGAATAGGCAACGTCGATGTAGGACTAGGTACCGACCCCGTCGCCATGTGGACGTTTTATGCCGGGCTGGGACTCATGATCCTCGGCAACGGATTTTTCAAACCATGTATCTCCGTGATGGTCGGACAACTCTACGCTCCCGGCGATGACCGAAGACGCGATGCCGGTTTCACCATATTCTACATGGGCATCAACATCGGTGCCTTTATGTCGCCGCTCGTTGGGGGAACCGTCGCAGAAATCTACGGCTACCAATACGGGTTTCTCATTGCCGGCTTCGGAATGCTTTTCGGACTCGTTTCTTTCCTCGTCTGGGGCAAGTACTTGAAAGGTATCGGCGATCCGCCTGCAAAGCAGGATGTGAACAATGGAAACATAAATCCTAATATGGCGAGAACGCCCGAAGAGGAAAAAGCCCACGAGACAGCACTGTACGAACAGACCCGACCGCTGGTCAAAAAAGACTACGACCGGATATTTGTGATTGCGGTCTTGTCGATTTTCGTCATTGCATTCTGGATTGCCTTCGAGCAAGCCGGTTCATCGCTGAACATCTTTGCCAAGAACAACACAAACCGGGAAGTCGGCGGTGTCGTTCAGCAAGTTCTGCCGGAAGCGTGGCTGCTCAAAAGCGAGGACTTCGTCGAATACAAAGGTATCGTCGAAAAGGTACAAAAACTGTCCAATCAAATCGGTCGCGAAGATGAAGTCGTCGAAGGCCCCACTTTTGCGGATCGGCTTAACCGGTTTAATATATTCCGCAGTTCCAAAAAAGAGGAGGAAGCCGCCATCGAAGAGCAGATTGCCGAACTGAAAACGCTCGCCGTCGAACTCCGTCGTGTGTTGCGCTCGAGCAAATACGAAATCGTTCAGGAAGCCATTGAGAAATTGAATCAGGCGGTCATCGAAGACGACGAAGCGATTGTGGAAGGACTGTTTGCAAAACTGGATATGATTGCGGAAGCAGGAAAGGAAGATTCCGCTGTCGGCGAGATGGTTGCCGAAATCAAAACTGCCGTTGCGGAGATTACCGACAAGGCTCTTGCCGCCGAAAAGATTCGGGAAGAATTGAAAAATCCGATACTCACTCGTATTATCGATCACCTGCCTGAAAGTGAGTCCGATAAAGCGGCGGATGACAAAATTACGAGTCACGAAGAACGCCGGGCAAGGATTCTGAAGGCAATAACCACGTTGGTCGAAGGGGAGCAGGGCAAACGGGGCGCAGAAATTCAAGCCGCTCTTTTGACAATGGACAGTGCGGAGCGGCGATTCGATGTCCGCTATGTCGCTGGTACAGAGGTGCTGACTTTCCCTGCGACGTGGTATCAGTCGGTCAATGCGATGTGCGTGGTGATTTTCGCTCCGCTCTTTATGATTATGTGGGGAGTCCTTGCCCGATTCGGCATCGAACCGAGTACGCCGACGAAGTTTGCCCTCGGTTTGTTCCTGGTTTCGGCAAGTTTTTGGGTGATGATACCGGGCGCTATCGATGCGAAACTGACGGGAGGAAAAGCGATGTTTTACTGGTTGTTGCTGTGTTATCTCTTGGCGACTTGGGGAGAACTTTGCTTGTCGCCGATTGGTTTGTCGATGGTAACGAAACTTGCTCCGGTTCGTTATGCGTCGATTGCGATGGGGTGTTGGTTCTTGGCGAGTAGTATTTCGTATGTTTTGGCGGGCTATATGGCGAGTTACTTCGGCAGCGGCGAGGGAATTAGTTTCTTCTTTGGCAAAGAGAGCGGACTTGCGGACTTCTTCCTGCTGATGGCGGTGATTCCGCTTGTCATTGGAACGATTGCTTTGGCAATGGCACCGACACTGAAAAAGAAGATGCATGGAATTCATTAGAGTCGCCCTGTATACTGCAAATTGTATATTGTAAACGCTGTGAAATTGGACTTTGCGGTTAAGTCTTTTTTACCGCAAAGTTCGCAAGGGGGCGCAAGGTTCAATTTCATGCTGGTTACAGCGTACACAGAGTTCTCACGTCGACTTTTTCACAATCCAATCGCCGAGCGTCGGGAATAGTTGCGAAAGAGCGAACAGGAGCCGTGCTTTGCCCGGCATGATGAGTTCCGGCTTACGGCGTTCGCAGTACTGCAAGATTTTTTGGGCAAGGCAATTCGGGTCAATGCGTCCTACCTTCACTCCTGCGCCGGGCTGACGTGCCGATTCGGGAATCCCTTCGAGTCCCTCCAAGGGATAGAGTCGTTCATCCGCTCGGCGAAGGGGGCCGGGACAGACGAGCAAGACGTGTAAACCCTCGGCACCCAGTTCCAACCGGAGTTGTTGCGAATAGGCGGCGACGGCAAATTTGGAGACGGGATAGGCTCCGACATACTTTGCCGCACTCTTGGCGGCCAGCGAACCGATATTGACCAGGTGCCCCTGCCGTTCCAGCAACAGAGGCACTGCCGCCCGTGTACAGCGGATCGTCCCCAAGACGTTGAGGTCGAAGAGTGCTTGAAATTGTTCCGGCGTGGTATCTAATACCTTTCCCCGCATGGAACGTCCCGCATTGTTGACCAGTACGTCAAGTCCCGAAAAATGATTTTTCACTGTTTCAAACGTGCGGTCAATATCTTCTTGCTGGGTAATATCGGCATGAATCGGCAGGGTTCCGCCGCCGATGTCATTGGCGGCTTTTTCCACCTCTCTTTTTTCGAGTGCGACGAGGGCAAGTTTTGCTCCCGCCCGACGAAAGGTTTCGGCAATAACCCGCCCCAACCCGCTCGAACCGCCGGTTACCAATACGGCCTTGTTGTGCCAATAGGATTGCTTCATAGGGAATGTTATACCATAAAAGAATACGGATTACCCTGTGTTTTCGGGCGGAGAAAAAGGGCAGCCTCATATAGCCTGGAAGAAAGTGGTTCTCAGAGTCCGTAACGTTCACAGAGCCCGGAGCGGCAGCTCCGGCGCACGGAGCGGATTCGCCGGAGCTGCCGCTCCGGGCTCTGTTTCGGGCTCTGTGAGGGATGCGCAAGGGGCGCAAAGTCCAATTTCATGCCGTTTTTCATGCCGTTTGCAGTAGATTAGAGGTTCCTAGAAAAATTATCATTTTTCTCTTGTATTTTTCCTGTTTATGTTGTAAAATAGAGGATAGTCGGCCGGTTCGGTTAGAGTCGCCGAGAGGAACAATCACGAATACAACCAAGAAGAGTGAGGTCTTTTATGAAAACGAACAAACGAACCGGTTTTACCCTGGTGGAACTCCTTGTGGTGATTTCCATCATTTCCATTCTGGCGGCATTGCTCATGCCCGCCATCCAGGCGGCGCGAGAAGCCGCACGACGGGTACAATGCACCAGTAACCAAAAGCAAGTGGCCTTTGCCCTGCAAAATTTTGAACATTCCAAAAGGGGCTTCCCCGCACTGAGAGCACCCCTAAAACCCGCCGAGTACGGTTGTGCACACTTTGCGGGGGAAAACATTGCCAATCCCAATTTCACGGAACTAACCTGGGTGGGTTTCTTGCTTCCCTACATCGAGCAGAACACGGCGTGGGTGCAGATTGCCGACAGCCGTCCGAGCGATAATGTCTTTCCCTCCCCCGACTTATACCAACTGGTCCTTCCCATCATGCAGTGCCGAAGCAGCGGTATGGCTTCCGGTGAAAACCGCATCAATTTCGTTGCCAATGCGGGTCCCTTAAATCAGGCGGAACTCTTGCCAGAAGCACTGGAATTTGGCGTTCCCGCTTTCTCTCAGAGGTGGGACAACAGGTTCACCCTCTTCTTTGACCATCTGGCCTATACCGGCACTTGGCAGGATATGCCTACTGATGCCGACGAGGTAATCTGCACAACAAGGGTAACAATGGAAAACGTTTCCTCGATGGATGGGGCGAGCAATACAATTTTGATCAGCGAAAACGAAGATGCGGGACGTTGGATTTGGGCCAGTGCCGGCTCGTCTTCTGCCCCGGCGGGATACCCCGTGGCCGCGCTACATACGGCAACATCGTACCAGCCCAATGAAGAAAACGCTGCTGACGATTCACATACCTTAAACAATATCGAGACCTGGGTCGGTTTCTGCTTTCCCAATACTCTGGGTAATGTTACGCCTCGAACACTTGCCAACGCTTTGGCTGGCTACACAGAGGATGAAGAGCAGCCGCTCTGGATAAACGAGGGGAGGTCCAATGCTCCGATTCCCGCAGAAACCCGCATCCAGATGACTCGTCCCTCATCGGGGCATCCCGGCTTGGTGGTTGCGGCATTCGTGGACGGCAGTGTGCGTCAGTTAAGGGATGATATGGACAGGAACCTCTTCATCCAACTTGCCCGACCCGGCAGCGGTACGATTATCAATCCGCGGGATCTTTTCGACTAATCGCTTGAAAAACCTTTTCATGGTTGTTTTTTCCTTTGAGCCGGAGGGATTTTATTCTTCCGGCTCCTTTTTTGCTGTACCGCTTTGTAAATATAGGGAACCTCTAAAAATCAATTTTTTATATTGTTGTGTGCCGAAAACGCAACGAATCGACTCTTTGCGCAACCCTTTGCGTTCTTTGTGGTTACAGCCCCGGCGGATAAAAAGTTCACAGAGCAAAAGTTCACAGAGCCCGGAGCGGAAGCTCCGGTGCTCCCGCACCGGGCTCTGTTTGTTCTTTGCACATTTTTCCCCGCCGGAACTGTATAATCCTTTTTAGCCTCTCTCCCGAATCAGTGGGTATAAATTTTCTGATTGTTTCGTCTTTTGGGGGGTAGAAAAGGCTTGAAAAACAGGGCTGAGCACCAATTTTTTCCCAAAAATATGCCTGACGATCTGAAGGATAAGCCGTTTGATGGTGAAAACTGACGACAAAAAGGAGCCAATTACACAGAAATGATTTTGCCCATTTTGCCTTGTTTTTCTAGTTTATTGAACATATTACTCCCCAAAATATGAAACGACCAGCAATTTTTTATGACAATCACAAGCGTGTATTGCGAAAAACGCCGACCATTTCTATAATGTGCCTAGTTGATGAACACTACTGCGCAACCTTTCCCATGTCCAGCGAACAAATCCTCGAACAGTACGACGAACTGTATGCAAAGTATTCCGAACTTTACAGCCGCCAACTAATGCGCAGCGCCATGAAAGTAGCATTCGAAATGAAACGACTCGCAAAGTCGAACCGATTGCTCATGCCCTATCTGCAAGCCTGTTTCGCCATCACGAACTGCGCCCAGTCTCTCTACGAACCAGAAATCGGCGCAGATAACGCCATGGAAATCATCGCCTACGTCGAAAGCGAAGAACAAGCACGGAAGTTTCAACACAACTACGACGAAGATCATTACCGCTATACTGTCCACTGGATGTCCGCCTGCGGTTACGATAATCTGGCAAAGCACACCGCCACCCGCAACGGCTATAATTCGCCCGTCATACACGGAGCAGTCGACGACGGAATCCACGTCTGCCGACGAACCGGAAAACTGGAATGTATCGAATGCTTTCGGGAATACGCCTTCACTATGTGTCTCGCCTCCGGCGATTATGAAATGGGAGAACATCACGCCCGGCTGAACGCTACATCGACGGCACGGGAACACACGGACGACCGGCGTTTCGTCGGATATAAAAATCTTACCAGTATCTACTGCTACCAAGGAAGACTCGCCGCCGCCTTTGACGCACTTCGGGCTGGCATACCAACGTGGGAAGACTTTCACAATCCCGAAGAAGCCAAAATCGACTTCTCTCACCAAGCCGAACTGCTTTGCCTGCTTACCGGTCGAGAATCGGAACTGCCGGAACTGCTCAAAACACTGGCTTGTTCGGAAGGAATGCCGGAAATTCCCCCCCGTGAAGAGAATGCGGTTTTTCACTACGACCGAACCATCAACCGAGCCCTTCGGGCGACCATACGCAAAGACTTCGCCGAAGCCGAAAATATACAGTCCGAAGAAGAACGATTCCTACTCCTACACGACAACCTCGACCGATGGTTTCCCCTACGCATACAACGAATCGCAACACAACTACTCGCCAACGAAGATGGTAAGCACTCCTACACCAACACCGACCAACTCGCAGAAGAACTACGGCAACGAGCAAGCAAAGCATGTCAATGGTCTGCCATCCAATCACTTGACGCAATGCTCCATCGAAAAGTCCGAATCAATCCGCTAGGCATTCCCTTTCCCATCGACATCGGACCCTACGCCACCGAAGGAACACCATTGTCAAAAGCACAAATCCAACTCGTACTGCCGCTCCTCGAAAAAGTCGACGAACCGCCAAAGACCGAAGAGAAGGAAAAATCACCACTCGAATCAGAAATCGCCTCTTGGTACGCCGCTCTAGAACCACTCTGGGAAGAAGCCGGAACACACGAAGAAGAACAACCAGATACCCCCTTTCCCAAAGCAGACGAACTGGCAAAAGCAGAACAAGAACTGTACGATAAAATCACCAGCCTCTCGCCCGATACTCTTTCCGAAGAGGAACTGATGGAAGCATTTCAATCGCTGTTTCCCCTGCGGATGCTCCATGCACCGGCAAAAATAGAAGAAGCATGGAAATGGGTAAAACGGATGGTCGCCCCGTTTCCTGATCGAGGTCGTCCGCTTGCCGGTCTTGCATTTCACGGGTTCATGCTCAGAGGGAAGGCAACTGCCGCAGAAGTCGAACCGGCAACGCTCGGTCTGCCGGAACCGGAGGAATTGGAAAAATGGATTACCGAGGCGTTGGAAAAGGAGCCGAACCGGTCAGGCAGTGCAACGACTGCGGGTATGATTTTTCAGTCTCACGGTAACAATCGGGAGGCGCAGCGGTATTTTTCGCGTGCGGCGCAGATAGACCGATTGAATGAAGTGGCGGCGACATCTCTTGCGCAACTTTACGAAGAGGCGGAGCGTCCGAAGGATGCGTTGGCGGCGATTGAGTTGTACATTCGTGCTGGCGGTCGTCATCCGGGCTTGCTTTGGCAGGCGATGCAGATAGCGTTTCGTAGTGAAATGCCGCTGGAGTTCTTGTCGTATTATTCGGCTTTTACGGAGTTGAGTTCTTCCAATGGGATGCTTGATGCTCAACGGGTAGCGGCATTGTGTCAGTTGGAGCGGTGGGCGGAGGCATTGACGGCATTGGATGCGTTGGACAAGGAATTGGAGGTGCCGGGTCGGGATAGGATTTTCGTGCGTGCGTTGTGTCAAGCGGAACTCGGTGAGGACTCTTGGAAGGCGGCTGTCGATGCGGGCTTGTCGCATGTTGAAGGGGAAATCGAAGGCTTGCTGGGTGGGGTGTTTGATCCGAGCGAAAAACTTTGGCAACATTTGCGAGCGGACTCTGATGAACGGTTATCGGCGTTTGAGCAATTTTTGTTTGAGCGGTGCTTGGTTCCTGATGAATATTTTTTTCCGTTGCATGAAGAGGGTGAGGCTGATGAGGAGTTACCGGAGCGTAAGGTGTATCGTTGTTATTTGAGGCAGCCGTTGGTTCCTGAAGTTCCGTCGTATAGTGGTTGGTTTCGTGGAGCGTTGGAGGAGGAGTATTATTTTGCGGCTTGGATTGTGGTAGCGGACAGTTCGGAGGAGGCGGTTGCATTGGCATTGGAGCTGCAGTCTCGTTGCTATCCGTTGTCGGCGGAGTTGGAAGAGTGCGAGGAATTGGATTCTGTCTATTACTCCAAAAATTCGCGTGTTATCATACAAGGCAGACGGCTACATCCTGATGAAGAGGAAGGGAGTACGCTTACAAATTCAACCACGTTGTCTTAATGTCCTGGCGGATAAACGTCCACACAGAACAAGCAGAGCCGACTGTTTCAAAAAGTTACGACGTGATTTTTTACCTGTTTCTGTTATGACGGGGTTCCCCGCTGTTGATGCCCTCGGCACTGTAACTGCATTCGAGGGCTTTTTCAAGGAACGGCGAGTCAACTGAGCCGTCGGGGGCATAAAAGCCGCGCAAGCGGAGCGGTTAGCTACGGCAACTTAAACTGTTCCGGTCTTTCCTCGACCACACCGCGCAACCACCAATCAGGATAAGGATCACCCTCACGAGGATACGTCCCATCGTCCGCTCGAATGTAACCATCGTTAAACTTCGTGAATATCTCAATAGCAAGACGCTGCCAACGGGAAAAGACTTCTTCGCCGCAACGAACACTGTACTGCGTTAAAAATCTTTGTATTTGAGATTGCACGCGTTGATATATCACTTCCGGTATCTCGTCTGATGTAGTCGAGATTAGCATTTCTCGTGCTGTTCGCGTGCCAGCGGCAGACCTGATTTCAACGCGTATTCCATCAAGTAACTCCTCTTCAGCCTTTGATTGTGCCTCAAGAAACTTCGCTTCCAACTCCTGCTGTACCTTAACAATCTCCGGGGCGATGCGGTCGAACTTCAAGTTTGCATAATTGGCAACAAGATTGAACACCCACCAAGCACTGTCCCACGAAAACTCCTCGATAGAACCCGTCGCAAACGGCTTCGGCACCTCCGTAATTTGACAATACAATGGGAAATAGCAAGTCGTGTAGGTATCGTCCACGCCGTACCAACACACGCCGCCAATCATATCCGGCAAGTGGGAACGCGACTGCGACACCACCGAAAAGCCCGTCTGCTGCGTCGAAATCGGACGCTCCCAAGCATACTCGGTATCAACATCATCTTCACCTTGCTCGTTTTTTAGATGCCAATAAAGCGGTCGCCAACGCAACGGCAAGCCAAACGCTCCCGCATCGGCACCCTTCGTCATATCGAAGTCCGTCCCTTCGTAGTGATCCCGCTTCAATGCCATGACATCGGCAAGCGAAAGTTTTTTATCCGGCTTGATCGACCACGGATACGGAGCCGCGCCCGGCACACCTCGATGATAATCCGACGAAAACTCCTGCGAGGGAGCCGCCCGGCGGAACATGCTCCACACTCGGGCTTCGCACACCCGCTTCGACTTCGCCGTGATTTCGTCGTAAATGTAATTGAACCGGAACGGCTCCCCCGATGCCGGATCGTACCAACCTTGTTCAATGGCAAAACTACGAATGTTGTCCGAATAGAAACAATTATCCCTGTCCGGCTCATCGGGAATGATGCCGATTCTCGCCTGATTGGCATGAGCGGAGATTTCGCCGTCGGGGACTTTTTTGGCAACCCAGACGACTCCGCCCCCCAGAGTGATTTGGGTCAAAGCATCCCGACTTTCTTGGAAACGGACTCCTTCGGGAAACATACGCATCAATTGTCCAAAATAAAACTTTGCCTCATCCAGACTGTTGCTCCGCAGACGGCTTTCATCCCAAGCAATCATTCCAAGATAGAAGAGAACATGTTCGATATGTTGATCTTGCGGTTTCGGTTGTTGATCGACAAATCTTTCCAAGAGCGGTTTGGCATTAAAAAAATTACCCGCGATATACCACCTCTCCGCTTCTCTGAAAAGGGCTAGGGCTTGCTCATCAGTGGTAATCGGCGTAGTTAACAGATAATTCTGATAGTCCTGCGGCAATACACCGGGAGGGGGGGAAGGAATCCAAACCGTGAAAACCTCATTGACATCGGGTAACTCTCGAACCATCTGAGCAACCGATTCAACCGTTTCCTGCAGAGTGTCTTGATTGAAGGAAAGTGTAATCCTTCGAGCGTCAGTGATGCCGACTCCAAAGTTCTTCACATCGGGGAAACGTTCCACAATGGCACTGGAGATTGCTTTCGTTACTTCATCGGCATTGTCGGCGCGTACGAACTTTCTTAACCCCGGCTTTTTGGGCCCCGTACCGATGAGTTCCAGCACCCAGGCTTCCTCTTTGTCGGCAATCGAAAAGGATTCGCCGGTGTCGTGATAGCCGTATTCTTCGGCGAGCGAAGTGATGACATCAATCGCTTCTCTGGCGGTCTTGGCACGTTGCAGGGCGAGCGTGATGAGCATGGAATAACTGGTCAGTCCTTGCGGATTGCGTAGTTCCGGGCGACCGCCGAAGGTCGATTCGGTAATCGCCAGTTGATGTTCATTGATGAGTCCCTGTTTGAGCCATTCGCCGCGTCTGAAGCCGGGCTCGGGATCCCAGGTAACGCCGATGACGTGATAGGTTTGGAGTGCTTGTTTGATGGCACCGGCGGGTCGGTCATCGTTTTCGGGGATTTCGATGACGGTTCCTTCGGGATGTTCTTCGGCGGGCATGATGATGAGTCGTGGATAGAATCCGGCGGCATCGGCAGTGTAGGTAATCATGACGGAACCGTCTTCGGACGCTCCTTTGGTAACGAGCAGACTGGTGCAAGCGAACGTCAAGTTCACAGAGCCCGTGGCGTAAGCCAGGAACAAAACCAAAACGGCAAGGCGGTGATGCATGAATGATACCCTTAGCAGTGTGAATGTGTGGAGGGGAAGTCTAACACATTATGTGTAGGGTGTCAACTCGTCGCCGTATAGCCCCAGTCCGACTGCAAATTTTTTAGTATCCCATTCTTTTGAGGCATTGTAGGGGCTGATGGGCTGCCATCTTTGCTCGTCTTGGTATCGACTTTCCCTTCTCTCCACCCCACCAACGTTCCTTCATTAAATGCAAACGAGACTCCACCTGCCAAGGACCATCGACCAACGTAAGAAAACGCTCCGCTGATACCAAGGAAGCATCCAAAGAACTGACAAAATAACGCTTGGTACAAGAAACTTCCTTTCCGTTTTTCACAACCTGCTGAAGCGTGAGTTTGAAATCATGAACAAAGAGGTTGAGCATGTGAATCACGTTCCCATCGGCTTGGTGAAATTGTTTGGACGTTTTTCCCTCGACGGTAGCAAAACGAGGGCGAGGATGCCATGAAAGGGGTGCGCTGTATTGTTTTTGGTGGGCCTTGTTGGGATCGGGCATTTCGTGAAGGGCCTCTTTGATTGGCAATAGTTTATTCATGCGAACCTCCATGATGAAATGAGAGGAATGGTTATACAACTTAATACGTTTCAAATTGCGCTGTGTTTGAAAAAAATGGGGCTGGCATCAATCTGCCCTTTCCTAAAATTTTTCCTTCCGTTCACGGGGTGGTTAGTAACTTGGGTAATTTTTTGGCGAGAAACGGGCGGAAAGGT
>Ga0099364_10003213_pt1 | contig 25487 bp, 24 predicted proteins | sample TergutTh196P3_FD_73070 | JGI IMG/M metagenome (GOLD analysis project Ga0099364, IMG submission 73070) | Microcerotermes parvus P3 segment gut microbial communities from Pointe-Noire, Republic of the Congo - Th196 P3 | ecosystem: Host-associated > Arthropoda: Insects > Digestive system > Gut ...
AAACAAAACGCTCCCATATTATGGTGTAAAGCCTTAACTGATCCCGGCTTAAGTGTTCTTTAATTTCATCGGGAGTGTAGCTGACATAGGTTGGCCTTATGGCTTCGTGGGCATCCTGGGCTTTTCTGCCTGTTGTATACTCATTGGGAGATTCAGGCAAAGCTTTGGGATATTTTTTTCCTATCCATTCCCTTACTTCTGTAAGTGCTGTTTGCGAAACACGGACAGAATCGGTACGCATATAGGTAATTAAACCGACACGGGATGAATCAAGGTTTATTCCCTCATAGAGCTGCTGGGCTATCTGCATTGTTTTTCTGGAAGTAAAGCCAAGCCGTGTTGCCGCAGTCTGTTGAAGCTGCGAAGTAGTAAAGGGAGGACGCGGTCTAATTGTTCTTTCTGACTCTTTGGTTTCACTTACTATGCACTCTGCGTCCTTTATTAACTTAATTATCTCATTAACGTCTTTTTCGTTTTTTAAAAGAGGTTTTTCATCGTTCCAGGAAATTAACTGGGCTGTATAGGAGCTTTTTCCAACTTTAAAATCTGCCTCCAGGGTCCAGAACTCATCGGGGAAGAAATTTTCTACCTCTTTTTCCCTGTCGCATATAAGGCGCAGGGCTACAGATTGCACACGCCCGGCAGAAAGACCGTTCTTTACTTTCTTCCAAAGAAGAGGAGAAAGGTTGTATCCTACAAGCCTGTCCAAAACACGCCGGGCCTTTTGTGCATTAACCTTGGCTTCGTCTATTCCGGACGGACTGCTGACCGCTTCCTGTATGGCACCGGGTGTAATTTCGTTAAAGCTGATGCGCTGTATAGGTACTGTGCTTGTCTTGGCATTTATAGCATTCCTTAAGTGCCAGGCTATGGCCTCGCCTTCCCTGTCATTATCACTTGCCAGCAGTACCATGCCTGCCTTTTTTGCATCTCCCTGGAGCTCCTTTAAAAGTTTTGCCCTGCCCCTGACTGTGATATATTCAGGTTCAAAATTGCCATCAACATTAATGGCAAGCCTGGACTTTGGCAGATCTATTAAATGACCCATAGATGCCTTTACCGTGTATGAAGGCCCTAGATACCTTTCTATGGTATTTGCCTTGGCAGGTGATTCTACAATTACGAGAATTTTTTTGTCGGTTTTTTTCTTTTTAAGCGCCATGATGTAAATTCCTTATACCTCAATTTCCAAATATTCTGCCAGAGCAGATGCTAACATTGCTCCTGCTCCGTTATTTACCTGTTTTTTTTCAGGTGTATTGAAAGCTTTTTTGTATATATTCCATTCATCAAGAATATCTTCTGCTGAAGAAACTATTTTTGCTCCTTCCTGCACTAAAAAAGCATTACCCTTTCCTCTGGGAGAGTTAACTCCGCTTTCATGTACCCAAAGATCCCTGTCTTGTTCAAGTGCGTAATATGCAGTTATTAATGCTCCTGATTTTTCCGGAGCCTCAATTATTACTGTGCCTCTTGCCAGGGCAGATATTATCCTGTTTCGCTCGGGAAATGTCCAGCGCCTGGGGGCTGTTCCGGGAGCATACTCAGAAAGTATAAGTCCCCCTGTATCCAGTATACGCCTTGCAAGCTCTCTGTTTGACGCAGGGTATATCATGTCCGGACCGGAACCCAGCACTGCTACTGTAGCTGCCTTTCCTTCAATATTGCCTCTGTGAGCCATTGCGTCAATACCCAGTGCAAGCCCCGATACTACATTAATACCGGCTCTTCCAAGTTCCATGGAGAGCTCAAAAGCAGCTTTGGCTGCCCTTGTGCTTGGCTTCCTTGTTCCAACTACCGCTGCCATAGCTTTTTCAGGATCAGGTAAACAGCCTCTGCAAAAAAGCAAAAAGGGTGGATCATAAATTTCCCTAAGGAGGGGAGGATACTGTTGATCCCTAAAAGATATACAGTGAATATTTAACTTATTTATAAGATCAGCATCCTTCTCTGCTTTTATTCTTATTTCATCCATCTTGATAGTAAACTTAGCAAGTGATAATCCAAGCAAATTTTCTATATCTTTTGTTGATAACTTTATCAACTCTTCTTCGCTTTTTATAGACAATGCCAGTTCTATTTTACTGTTTGATTTTAGTCCGGGTATACTAAAAACCATTAAGTCCAGTAAAAAAGATGCATTTTTAGTCATTGGCTGTACTCCAATTCTTTAAATTTGGCAGATATCTTTTATGACTGTCACGCAGATGGCTTTGATCAATATGGGTGTAGATCTGCGTGGTTGTGATATCTGAATGCCCTAAAAGTTCCTGAACAGATCTTAAATCTGCTCCTCCTGCAAGAAGCTCTGTTGCAAAAGTATGCCGTAAAGTATGGAGTTTTGTACCCATGGAAGCTTCAATAGCCAGTTTTCTATAGTTTTTCCATATACCCTTACGGGAAAGCCTTTTTCCGTATTTATTGATAAAAAGTGCATTACATAATTTATGCCCCAAAATTTTCTGTCTGGCATTCTTTAAATAGTTTTTAAGCCAGAAAGAAGCTTCAGCTCCAAAAATTACAAGTCTTTCTTTATCTCCTTTTCCTTTTACCCTTGCCAAATTTTTATCCAAAAAAAGATCAGTTAAATCCATGGAAACAGCTTCAGATATTCTAAGACCGGAAGAATAAATTAATTCATAAAGAGCTCTGTTACGTATTCCTGGTAATGTATCTGTTGGAATTTTTGCCAAAAGCCTGTCAACATCTTCCCTCTTGTGTACTTCCGGCAGCCTGTCATAAGACCGTGGCCTTTCCAGCATTTTGACAAAACCTGTGTTATCATCGTAGCCTTCATTCTCCAAAAATCTGTAAAATGAACGCAGAGCGGATATTGCCTTGGCAATAGAACGGGAATCCAGTCCGTCCACATTCTGACGGTAGGCAAGATAGCGGCTTAGATCAGATAGCTTTCCCATGGGAATTTCTTCTTTTTCCAGCCATTCAAGATATTTTCGGATCTCTATCCTGTATGTGTCAACTGTTAACGGTGCTCTCCGTTCCAGCGCCAAAAGCCAGGAATAGTATCCGTCCAATAGCGATATATTATTCATGCTTAAAGAGCAATACGCCTGTCTCTTATTACAGTAGGCACATCCAGATCTTCCCTTGCATACTTAAAATCGTCCCTAAAGTTTCTTGGAGGCAGTATATCGTTATTGCCTGTATTTCCGGTCAGGTTTTCAAATTCATTATGACTTATAAGCTCAGAATTAACCGGTTTAACAATTGCAGAACCTAAAGAGAGCTGCTTGTTCTGCTTGCCGCTGAAACCTGTAGCAATAACAGTGACACGTATCTTGTCATCAAGGCCGGAATCCAGATACATACCGGGAATTACAATTGCGTTTTTATCCATATCCGCTGTTATGCGCTTTACGACATCCTCATATTCTACAAGGGGAAGATCTTCACTGCCTGCAACATAAATAAGTGCCCTTGTTGCACCCTTAATGGAAGTATCTTCCAAAAGTGGATTATCCAATATGCTTGAGACAGCGGCCTCTACACGGTTTTCGCCGTTGCCAAAGCCAATTGCCATTAGAGCTTCGCCCTGATCTTTCATAACTGTTTTTGCATCTGCAAAATCTATATTGATAAGACCTGTTTCTATAATGCTGTCAGAAATTCCCTGCACGCCTTGCCTTAAAATATCATCTGCACGGCGGAAAGCTTCAGGTATGCTTGTTTTGTTATCTACATTATTAAGCAGCCTTTGGTTTGGTATAACAATAAGGGTATCTACTGCTTCCTTTAGTTTTGCTATTCCCTTTTCTGCAAGTTCCATTCGGTAATTTTTTTCAAAATCGAAAGGAGTGGTTACAACAGCAACAGTAAGCGCTCCCTGTTTTTTTGCAATTTCTGCAATTACAGGTGCGGCTCCGGTTCCGGTTCCGCCGCCCATACCTGTGGTAATAAATACCATGTCGGCACCTTCAATTATTCTTGATATCTCTTCCTTATTTTCAAGGGCGGCTTTTTCACCTATCTCAGGCATTCCACCTGCACCCATTCCATTGGTTATCTGAGCACCAATCTGCAGTTTTATGTCAGCTGCATTGTTTCTAAGGGATTGAATATCAGTATTAATGGCAACAAATTTTACACCCTTAATACCGCGGTCTATCATTCTGTTAACCGCATTACAGCCGCCGCCTCCGGCACCAATTACCATTATGGATACCGCATCATCTGCTCTGGACAGTTCTTTAAGAACTTCATAATTCATCATGATCCCCTCCCGAATCATTTTATAAACTTACACCATGCTCTTACGTGCCCGGTTTTATTTTAAAAAAATTCTTTTTCAAACCACTCTTTTAGCTTATCCCATACCCTGGGTCCGCCTTTTTCCCAGTTCCTTCCTTCTATTACGCCGCTGCCTTCTTTAATTGTTCTGTCATAACCTTCCAGCACAAGGCCAACTGCTGTAGCATAGGCAGGATTACGGTAATCTGCAACAAGACCGCCTACAGGCAAAGGAGCGCCCACTCTTACAGGCCTGTTAAAGACTTTGGATGCAAGGTCAGGCGCACCAAGGAGCTGAGCTCCGCCGCCTGTTAAAACTACACCTCCGCCCATGGCTTTGTTATAAATTAATTTATCTAGCCTTTCTTTTACAAGTCGGAATGTTTCTTCCATTCTTGGCTGTATTATATCCAGTATATCCCTTCTGGGAATTGCCTGGGGAGCTCTTCCTCCCACACCGGGAACTATAATCTCGTCCTCTTCTTCCAGGAAAGGCTCCCAGCAGCAGCCGGCTTCCAGTTTAATTTTTTCAGCAGTTTCAAAAGAAATATTGCGCATAATGGAGATGTCACTTGTTACCTGGGTGCCTCCTGCGGGAATTGTACTTATGGAGTAAGGAGCACCTTCTGAATAAACAAGTACATTCGTTGTGCCGCCTCCAAGGTCTACAAGGATTACACCAAGTTCTTTTTCTTCCGGTGTTAAAACTGACCTTCCTGATGCAAGAGACTGCAGTACAAGGTCTTTAACCCTAAATCCGGCTCTGTTGACACATTTAATAAGGTTTTGCGCTCCTGTAGTAGAACAGGTAATAATGTGAACTTCGGCTTCAAGCCTAACACCTATCATATTCAGGGGATCCATAATCCCCTTTTGATCGTCTACAATATAACTCTGAGGTATAACTTCCAAAAGACGCCTGTCCATAGGTATCATTACTGCCTGTGCTGCTTCCAGTACACGTTTAATGTCATCTTCACCTATTTCCCGGACTTCGCGATTTTTTCCTGTTACAGCAACTACGCCGCGGGAATTCATCCCCTCTATATGACTGCCGCCAATTCCCGTCCATACTTCATGTATTTCCCTGCCGCTCATCATCTCTGCAGCTTCTATTGCCTGAGAAACTGAACGAAGGGTTGCCTCTATATTAACAACAACACCTTTGCGCATGCCGGTAGAAGGACTTGTGCCGACACCTGTAATTTCCAAGCCCCCATCTTCGTTTACTTCGCCTATTACGGCGCATACTTTGGTTGTGCCTATATCTAAACCAACCACTAAAACTTCATTACTCAAAGAATGCCTCCCTTGGTATATATGAAGCTATACCGCTGCGAAAATCAAGACTGTCAACCGCTCCAGTTATTAAAGAACTGTTACTTGATTCAAGAACATCAATCATTAAGAGCGTATAACGTAATATATCTTCATTCAATTCCGATAAACGCACACGAATATTGCTGTGCATGGGGAAAATTTCTAAATCATAGGCATCCCAGGCTCTGCGGTTAATTTTCACCTCTGAGACAGCGCCTATTAAAAGCGGGGATGATATCTGTAATTTTTCCAGCTCTAAAAACAGCGGGATAAACAAATCCGGAAGCTTCATACCGGGGAAAGGATCTTCAATAATTAAACCTGATATTACAGGTAAAGATAAATTTCCATTGCTAATGTCTGTACCAACTTCAAAAATAACTCCCTGACTGTCTATTAAAAGCGGAACCGTAAGGCCGCCTATATTGGTAAAGGCAGAGGCAACAGCCCTTCTGCCTTCAAGAACAATATGAAGACGATCCGGGAAATGCCTGTAAACTCTGGCAGATTCAAGGAAACTATAGCGCATTAATGACTTTTCTATTATTTCAGGATTAGCGTTAAAATAAGACATATCATGTCCAATTTGTGCCATCATTAAAACATCTTCCCTTGTAATTTCACCTCTTCCTATACCCTCCAGCCCTGAAATTTCAATTCTTGAAAGAGGCCGGAAAGGACTTACACCCAAAAGCCAGATTAATTCTGCAGCCAGAATAACAGAAGCAATAATGATAAAAATTTTCAGTATTTTTTCAAAACGGCGGGAGAATGGATTTGTTTCTTCCTGGTACATATACTCTCCTGCCATTTTAGTAATCCTCTCTGTCATAATAGGCGCCGACTTGCCTATTGGAGGATAATTTTTGCTCCAGGGTGTTACGCGATATATTCACAACTATGCCCGCCATAATAAGTGTAATAAATAAGGATGAGCCCCCCGCTGAAAAAAATGGAAGAGGAATCCCTGTTGCAGGCAATGCACCGGCGGTTACAGCAATGTTAAGTAAAACCTGTGAAATTATCATTGTAACAAGACCTGCACCCAAAAGCCTATAGAAGGGGTTTTCATTTTTCATGGAGGACATGTAACCCCTTACTGCAAAAACACCAAAAAGAAGGCAAAAAAGAATAACACCCAAAAAACCCATTTCTTCAGCGTAGGATGCAAAAATAAAATCTGAGTGAATTTCCGGAACACTTACTATTTTTCGTATGCCCTGCCCTATACCTGTACCCCAGAAACCACCGGAATTAATGGCAGATACTGAGGCACTTACCTGGTATCCTGCTCCCTGAGGCTGATACTCCGGTATTACAAAACTTAAAATTCTTAAAATTCTGTGTTCCTTATTTAGTACCATAAAAGCAGCGGATGGTATAATAATAAAAATGGCACTAAGGAAGAACCTGAACTTTATTCCTGCAAGGAAAAAAATAAAAAGTGCATTAAGTGCAAGAAAAATAGCGGTAGAAAAGTTATTCTGCATAAAAATAATAATAAAAAACAAAGCCGTAATTATTGCAGGAGGTATTACACTGCGTGCAAGGCTGTTAAGGTTTTCTTTTTTCTTGTCAAAAATATGAGCCAAATAAAGAGGTAAAGATAATTTTACAAGCTCAGAAGGTTGAAAAGTCTGTCCCCCTATGCCTATCCAGCGTGCCGTGTTTGTATGAACATTCTGGCTTGCAGATAAAAAGGGAAAAAAGGGAAGTATGCAGAAAAAGAGACTTAAAAAAACCAGGGGTTTAATAAATTTTCTGATTAATTCCAGGTTAATTATGGATGCTATGCAAAAAAGTGTAAATCCAAGACCTCCAAAAACAATCTGGCGCCTTAAAAGATAGGTTCCGTCTCCGGAAAAAGCTCTTTGTGAATAAGCATAAGATGAGGAATAAAGCGTAACAAGACCAAGGCCTGTCAGAAGTATGATACTTGCAAGAAGAATGTGATCCTGTTTCCGGCTCTTGCCGGGAAGCTCCATGGTAAATTTCGTACTCATAATAAAATTATTGGATCTTAAGCGTAGACAGCGCTATGATCGCAAACAAACCCCCTAAAATCCAAAAACGGATAACTACTTTGCTTTCTGCCCAGCCGGACAGTTCAAAGTGATGATGAAGAGGTGCCATTTTAAACACCCTCTTTTTACGCAATTTATATGATGTTACCTGTATAATTACAGATGCAATTTCAAGAACAAAAACGCCGCCAATAATCAATATTAATAGTTCCTTTTTAATTAAGAGTGCAATAACTGCCACAACTCCGCCAAGAGATAGAGAACCTACATCCCCTATGAAAACTTCTGCAGGGTGAGTGTTAAACCAAAGAAAGCCAATGCAAGCGCCAACCGCAGCAAGACAGAATATCATTATTTCACCAGCTCCGGAAACAAAGGGTATACCCAAATATTCAGAAAACTCAAAATGCCCTGAGAGATAACTTAATATTGCAAGTGTTGCAAAAACAATAATTAAAAGCCCTGACAAAAGACCATCCAAACCATCAGAAAAGTTAACTGCGTTTGATGTTCCCATTATTAAAAGTATGCCAAAGGGAACCCAAAGGATGCCCATGTCAAGAACGGGGTCTTTAAAAAATGGTAAATATAAAAGTGTGGTTTCTGCTTCACCTTTAAAATAAATAAAAAGTACAACCAAAAGGGCTATAATAAACTGACCTATTAATTTTCCCCAGCCGGATAATCCGTCTGAATTTTTTTTGGTAACTTTTAAATAGTCATCCAGGAAACCAATAATACCATAAGTGACGAGAGTTATTATACAGACCCACACCTTCCAGTTACTGAAATCCATCCATAGTATCATTGATATAAGTAAAGACAGTATCAAAAACAAGCCGCCCATGGTTGGAGTCCCGCTCTTGCTTAGATGCGAGGCAGGTCCGTCTGTTCTAACTGACTGTCCTACTTTTAGTTTTGCCAATGCCTCTATAATTTTTGGACCAAAAAGAAAGCATAAGAGCAGAGTTGTCAATGCAGCATAGGCTCCCCTAAAACTTAAGTACTGAAAAACATTTAATGGGGTAAAAAATCTTACCAAGGGATAGATAAACTCATAAAACATAAGCATCTCCCACAAGCATTTCTGTTAAAGTTTCCAAAGCACAGGCTCTGGAAGCTTTTAGGAGAACCAGGTCTCCTTCTGTAATATATTCATCCAATGCAAGAGAAAGTTCTTCTTTGTTTCCTGTATAAAAAAATGGAACATTATTTTTTTCTTCAATAACACCTTTTGCGGCTTCCATTTCTTTACCATACAGGAATATTTTACTTCCCCTGCTGTGTAACAATCGTTCTCCCAAAGCTTCGTGTGCTTCTTCGCATAATGTTCCAAGTTCCATCATGGAACCCAGGACATAAATTTTTCTCCCGGGCCAATCCAGGCTGTCACAAAAATCTATTGCAGCATTTGCACTGTCAGGGTTTGAATTATAGCAATCCCTTATTAGTGTTGTTCTCCCATGGAGAATTTCGCCTCTGCCAAAAAGAGGCTTAACAGATTCGAGGCCATTGCGTATTGCATCATTACTTACCGGTACTTCCATGGATAGTGCAATGGCACCAATGGCATTACAGAAATTATGATTACCCGGCAGGGAAAAATTACAGGCTTTCCCGTCCCATATTAACTCTGTTCCCAATAAGCCCATACTTTTAACACCATTCAATGGAGAAAGGTTTTTACTGCTGTAAAAAATAACATTTCCATTAACACCTTGCGCAAGATAATCCCTGTAATCATCTTCATCAGGAATAAGTGCCTTATTGTTACCGTTAAAACAGGAAAAAATATCCTTTTTTTCTTTGGCTATGGCATCTCTGCTTCCCATATTCCCTATATGTGCTGTCCCTATATTTGTTATTAAGGCAATATGGGGATTTAATATTTTTACCAGATCGGAGATCTCTCCCGGGTGATTCATGGCAGCTTCAAAAATACCAACTTCATGATGGGACCTAACATTAAAAACAGAAAGGGGAAGTCCGGTTTCTGAATTATAATTACCCTTGTTCATTACAAGAGATTTTTCCTGTGAAATTATTGCAGAAGCGATTTCCTTGGTACTGGTTTTTCCCGAAGAACCTGTAATTCCTATACGCAGCAAATTATTAAACTGCCCTAAATAAAAGGCAGCTGCCTGCTGAAAAGCCTTCAGAGTATCATCTACGGGAATAAGAACTTTATTAAGATTTTTACAAATTCTATACAGATCTAAACTACTATTTTCCAGTGCCGATTTATTAACTAAAGCTGCACTTGCACCTGCTTTAAAAGCAGCTTCTACAAAACTATGCCCATCCAGAGCCTCACCCCGGAGGGCTACAAAGAGACCTCCAGGGCTTATCTCTCTGGAATCGATGGAGACAGAGGTAAACCCTTCGTTCGCTGCTTGCTTCCCCTCCCCGGTAAGCAAGCGTACGCCAAGAGCATTACTAAGACTGGAAAAACTCATTAGTTTATCCATTAGTACTCTGTTCCTCCTTCGATTCTAACCTGTAAAACACTTTCCGGTCTTATTCTTGTAAGCCCCAGATCATGTACTGCCACCTGCTCTATCCTTGCAGAAGAAGATAGAAGCGCAAAATTGGCTATTAATTTATTATTCTCACCTATCCACTCATCCTGGACTGCCTCAAGGCGCCTGATACTCCTTTCCAAAGCTCTGTAATGGTTGGACTGCCAGGCAGCAAAGCCCATGAAAAGCGGAATAGTAAAAATAAAAAAATACAATAAAAAATATGGTCTAATCATTACACTGCCTCATCCAGAATTTTTTCAGCTGCTCTTAAACGTGCGCTTCTTGAGGGAGGATTCCTTCTAAGTTCTTCTTCACCGGGACTTATGCCCTTACCGGTGAGTATGCTGAGTATCCTTTGCCCCCTACATTTACATATCGGTGCTTCCGGGGGACATATACAGTCCTTGTTCTTCTCTCTAAAGAAGTTTTTTACTATTCTGTCTTCCAGTGAATGAAAACTAATAACCCCCAGCCTTCCGCCGGGTTCCAGAATATTAAAAGCTATCTCCAATAGATCCTCAAGACCGCTTAACTCTCCATTTACAGCAATTCTTAGAGCTTGAAAAGTCTTGGTAGCAGGATGTATACCGCCATGCCTGTAGGATGCAGGAACTGCTCTTTCTATAATATCTGCAAGGAAAATGGAACTTTCTATAGCTCCAATTTTCATTGCCTCTTTAATGGCTTTTGCAATTCGCCTTGAATAGCGTTCTCCTCCATTGTTATATATAAGATCAGCTAGTTCATTTTCTGAAATTCTTTTTAGAAGTTCCTCTGCAGCCATGCCTTTGGCGGTATCTATTCTCATGTCCAGTTTTTCATCGTAACGAAAACTAAAACCTCTTCCGCCTTTTTCATAATGATAAAGACTCACACCGGCATCAATTAAAATTGTGTCCGGCCTTTTTATTCGACCGGGATATTCGGAAAAAAAGTCCTGAGACCAGCCGGAATAAAACTGCATTCTTTCTCCGTAGTGGCTAAGACGTTCTTTTGCAATTTCCATTATATTTTTATCTGCATCTATTCCAATTATTTTTAACTCAGGAAATTGTGCAAGGAAACTGTTACTATGTCCCCCTTCTCCAAGGTTGGCATCTATCATCAGCTCTCCGCTTTTTCGTGGGGCGAGTATTTTTAATGTTTCCTCCAGTAATACAGGAGTATGAATCACCTCAACCATCATTTTTCCTATATCTCCAGGCTGTCAAAGGCAGCCTGCATTTCTGTATCGTTATCTTTTAGGTAATTGTACCAACCTTCAAAGTCCCAAATAGTCATTTTATCCTGGTCCCTGGCTACCATGCAGCTTTTATTTAAGTTTGCATAAGTGCGAATTGGAATGGAAATTGGAATACGTCCCTGCTTATCAAGTTCCACCTGCTGAACCTGCTGCAGATGCTTGGCAGAAAGAAGGCGCCTCTGTCTTTTATCACTTTGAGACATGATTTCCTTAACAAAACGTTCCCAGGCAGAAGGGGTCATAATTAGGGCACAGCTCTCATTGCCATAGGTAAGGAGGAGTTTCCCTTGAAAATATTTTCTAAACTCTACAGGGATTATGATACGACCTTTATCATCAAGTGTACTTTTTTCTGACCCATAATCGAGTTCCAAATATTGCTCAGAATCCTGTTCCATCTAAGAAAAACCACCTTTTACGAATAAAAACCACAAAATTGCAATTAAGATGAGTATCTCTTATAAATTCTAAGTGGTCAATAGAAAAAACAGAAAAACATTATGAATAGTAAAAAAAAAATCTCCAACTACTATACAAAGGTATAGGTATTTAGGCATATTGCACACAAAATTGGCAAATGTTATCCTATTTCCATGTTTATTACAGATTATTTCATTGTTTTTCCGGAAGGAGACACCCAGGAAATTTCCGGGCGTTTAAGATTAAATCAGGTAGTTGATGTGAATGGAAATCCGCTGCCCTTGCCCTTAAATACAAATAAAATTGCAGCATTCATAGTAAACAGAATAAGTACAAATGATTATAAGGGAGGAAGCGAAACATACCATTACCTGGAACAGTTAAGCGCCCAGGAATTAATGGAATATGTCAGATCCTAAACTATCAATAGGTACAAGGAAAGAAAGCAGCCTGCACAGGAGCTTAAAGTTCCAATATTCCGGTGAAGGTGGCAGTATTGAATATGCTGCAGCCAGTTATGTCTGCGATGCAATCACAGAAGATGGTGAATTAATTGAAGTTCAGACCGGAAGTTTTGGCCCCTTAAAAGAAAAAATTAAGCATCTTGCAAAAAACAACAAAGTAAAAATTATTTATCCTATAATAAAACAAAAAAGAATAGAACTTTTTAATCCAAAAGGAGATTTAATACACAGCCGAAAAAGCCCTATAAAAGGAGGTAACTACGATCTGTTTAATGCTCTTGTATATGCTCCCCTCTTGCCAAAAACCAAAAACCTTACGATAGAATTGGCTTTTGTAGATATAGTAGAGAAAAGGATAGCTGACGGGAGCGGTTCCTGGCGAAGAAAAGGGGTAAAAATTGCAGATCGCATGCTGGAATATTGGCATAATTCATTAATCCTGAAAAATTCAAGAGATTATTTGCAATTTGTACCCTTTACTGTAAACGAATACTTTACTGTGACAAAAATGGCAGAAAAAAGCGGTATAAAAAGGGAAATGGCACAAAAAGCCATCTATGTTCTTGTAAAAATGCAGTTACTGGAAAAAACAGGGAAAGAGGGAAGAGCTCTAGTTTACAAAATAAAAAAAGCAAAAAAAAAGCAGGGCTGATAATCAACCCCGCTTTTAATTATTTTACCATCCGTCTACCATATCGTCCGGATCACGGCTCTCCTCTGCAAAGAGGTCAGTAACCGCTCTCAGATCATCAAAATAGACATAGTAGGAACCATAAGCCTGCCAGGGGTCTACCACTACGCGGAAACCTCTGATTTTTATACCCATATTGTTGTTGTAATGATAGTTGCGCTGCACTATGCCTCTAAATCCATCATCGGCTTGAGGCGGAATTGCTACAACCATTCTTCTCCAACCCTGAAAATTTAATCTTCCCATGTAAAGCTCAAAAGGTCTGCCAAAGAAATCTTCTATCATTAGCCATAATTCATGGTTATAATTACGGCCTGCTACCCAAACAGATACCTCTTTTGTAATTCCTTCAATTGGGATGGGGCGTAATGGAATGACGGTAAAGTCTGTGTATCCACGCCTAAGAAAGTCTACCCTGGTACCCAAAACATTGTTATTAATTATGTTCATGTTAATTTCTTGAGGAATGGGTTGGGAACCCATGGGAGCGCCGCGAAAGAGCCTGCTGGTGGTATAACCATCGTCTGTTGACATGGAAGATCTCCAGAAACCTTCTCTTTCGAATCTGTCTACAGAAACTTCCATTATTCGCTGCTGAGCTGCTTCTATTCCAATACGGGAGACATCAACTGCGCCGACTTCTGTGGTTCTCTGCTGGGCAAAAGCACCACCAGCGATCATTATTATTAAAGAAATAGTAAGTAAGATTTTCATATTTACTCCCCCCCTTAGTTCTGCATCCAGAATTCTTGAACCCTGTCCGGATTCGCTAACTCGTCTCCGTCAAATAGCGGATCAAAAATATCAGTAAGTATTTTAAACTGGTTAAAGTAAACATAGAAATTACTTACATTTTCTGCAGGGGTTGTCCATATTCTGAACTTAATAAAGTGCAGGTTGGAGTGCCTGGGCATATGCCGTCTATCCTGGCGTATGTGGTTGGGTATGCGCCACTGTAAATTATTCCACCCTCTAAAAGAAAGATCCCCCATGGGAACTACGTGCACTACCCCATTAAAATCCCTTAAATATGCTTCCATATAGAAGTTATGGTTAGAACCCCATACCCACATATCCATAGTCTGTACTCTACCGGGCAGAGGAATTTCAAAGGGAACAGGGTCTCCATTGAAATCGGCGGAACCTATTACAGCAGGATATACATCTATCCAGTTGTAACCCTGTCTATCGAACCTGCCCCAAATACCAAAACTTCTAATGTCTCTTACTTCCCTTGTACTGCCGTACAGTGCCATGGGGTAAGAGGGAACTACTGTCCTTTGAGGAAATCTAAGTTCATCCCCATTAGAATCAGTCACTACAGTTGCAAATCTGGAGGCATCTAACATCCATTCAAACTCAAAAGTGTATTCTCTGCCGCCTACAAACCATTGATGTGTAGAACTTCCGTCAAAACGATCTAAAACAACAGATACCAAGTCAACGGTTCTTTGCTGTTGAGCAAAGGCAAAAACACCTGTCAAACAAAAAACCATGAGCAGAAAAACCAAACGGCGCACCGCCCCGAAACTACCTTGTCTCATCCCATACTCCTTTCTCCGATATTGGGAAATGCGGATATTTAAAAGTATCAACACCGCTTATTTCCATTATATTTCCTTCATATACTTTTGTCAAACATCAATTAAATATCATGGCTATGAATTTAAAAGAGCTTGCATATAATTATCGGTTCATATTAGCATTTTGACCCGATTTTATTCAATAAGTTTAGAAATTTTCTTTTAATAAGGGGCTTATTTCAAAAAATTCGAGAATTTTCTCCATTCTGTTTAATAAAAGCAAGGGAGACGAGGGCAGCATAATTTCCTCTCCTTCTACCATATCAGAGTTTAAAATTTCCCGTGCAAGAGCCCAGGGGCTGTCATCAAAAATTAGCTTTACCGACCTTGGAGTATTTACAGGGTTAATCCAGGAAAAAAGAATTACAGGAATTCTTAGATCATCTATTAAAAAAGCCGCCGGTGAGCCCAATAGGACTATGCATCCAATATTTGAAAGTGAAGGCAGTTCCCTACCCTGCTCTGAATAAATTACCGAGGCAGTAAAACCCTGATTATTTAATCCAAGCATGAAAGCTTCCCTGTATACATCGGGAATTTGATCTGAAGAAATCAGAAGGACATCCTTATCCTGGCATAACTCCGCAGCATAAAGAGCAGCTCTGTATAAATCAAGTTCCGTATGGCTTTGGACATAATAAAGGTCATTTAAATGCTCTTCTCCGGGGAAAGTATTCCTTCCTCCCATTATGATAGTTTCCGATTCCGGAAACATCTCCTTGTATAAAATAGCAGCATCCATGTACCTATATGGGAAGATAACAGCCCTGGGAGAAGAAGATGCGTAAGATGCGGCAAGTGCAATTTGGCTGGACCCGGTGTTTTCATATACCATTACAGGAATTACCCGGCGAAATAGTTCCAGGGATGTTTTAGCATTTCTAAACCATAAGCGCCTTTGCCCGTAAAGCGATCCAAAAGATGCATCTGTAATAATAAGAACAGGAGAACGAAAATAAAATACCAAACCCAGTACCAGGAGTATGGATAGAGGGATTACCCTTTTGGAACGCAGAAACTTCATAAAGTAAAGATAATATAGCAATCCAGCTTGATCTTTATAAGACCTTCACTTAGTATTTATTTAGAAAAACGCAAGGAGTATAATGATGATAAGTTATGTTGAACTTGGACTGGTAAATACAGTAGAACTTTTTAAGAAAGCAGTTAGCGGCGGTTATGCACTGCCGGCTTATAATTTTAACAATCTGGAGCAGCTTCAGGCAATAATTCAGGCCTGTGTGGAGACAAAATCTCCTGTAATTATGCAGGTTTCTTCCGGAGCAAGAAAATATGCGAATCAGAACTTATTAAAAAATATGGCAAAGGGAGCAGTTGAATATGCCCACGAACTGGGCTGTGATATCCCTGTGGTTCTGCATCTGGATCACGGAGATACTTTTGAGCTCTGCAAGGATTGCATAGAATCCGGTTTTTCCTCTGTAATGATAGACGGTTCCCATAATTCCTTTGAAGAAAATATTGCTCTTACAAAAAAAGTTGTGGAATTTGCACATTCCCGTAAAGACTATGTAAGTGTGGAAGGCGAACTTGGCATACTTGCGGGCGTGGAGGATGATGTATCTTCTGAACACAGCCACTATACACAACCGGATGAAGTAGAAGAATTTGTAAAAAAGACAGGTGTAGACAGCCTGGCCATTTCCATAGGAACAAGCCACGGCAGAACAAAATTTAAGCCGGAACAATGCACAAGGGATGCCAATGGAATTTTAATACCCCCTCCCCTTCGCTTTGATATACTTGAAGAAATAGAAAAGCGTATTCCCGGTTTCCCCATAGTGCTGCATGGCTCATCCTCTGTTCCTATGGAGTATGTACACATGATAGAAAAATTCGGCGGGCATCTGAAAGACTCAGTAGGCATACCCGAAGAACAGCTCCGCCGCGCGGCAAAGAGTGCAGTCTGTAAAATTAACATAGACTCCGACGGGCGCTTGGCCATGACAGCCCTGATACGCAAAACTCTTGCAGAAAACCCCGAAGAATTTGATCCAAGGAAACTCCTTGCCCCTGCAAGGGACGAGCTTAAAAAACTATATGCCCACAAGAACATAAACGTACTTGGATCTGCAAACAGGGTATAGTACTTATTGAAGCGTCACTATTTTGACTGGGCTGCTACTGCAGAGCCTGCCATGGCCCGCGCCGGAGAAGAAGGCGGCTTTGCAAACGCTTCTGCTCTGCATAGCGAAGGCCGTCAGGCGAAAGAAGCTTTGGAAGCTGCAAGAACAAGATGTGCCGCAGTGTTAGGCGTAAAAACAGAAACTCTTTACTTTACAGGAGGGGGAACGGATGCAAATGCTATTGTGCTGCACTCCCTCCTTCTTCATGCCCTAAGCCTAAAAAGTTATAACTCTGAAATTTTATACTCTGATGTAGAACATCCTTCCGTACAGGAAAACTGCCTATTGTTTAATAAACTATCTCTGCCTACAGGCGCCATTGGAGTGGAAAAGGACGGCAGGCTTAGCTGTGAAACTTTTTCACATGCTTTGCAAAAGCACCCCAAAGCTCGCTTTGCCGCCATCATGGGGGTAAACAACGAGACAGGTGCCGTAATGGAGCTGGATGAGCTCATAAAGCTTGCCCGCGAAAGGGAGAAAACTACAAAACTTCCCATACATATACATGCAGACATGGTTCAGGCAATAGGGAAAATTCCTTTTTCCTTAAACGAATTGGATTTGGATTCTGCTTCCATTAGTTCACATAAACTGGGAGGGGCTTTTGGCATGGGCTTACTTTACCTAAAAAAACCTTTAAACCCGCTTTTACGGGGGGGGAAACAGGAAAGGGGAATAAAAGCCGGAACAGAAAATATAAATGGAGCAGTGAATCTTGCCTATGTTCTTGAAAAATACGCAAAGAATGAAACAGTAGAAATTGAGTATAATAAAGCCATAGATAGATTTTCATACCTAATGGAAAAGCTGCAAAAATTTGATAGATACTATCCCATTCCCACAGACAGGAGCATAAAAGACAGGCGCTTTTCTCCCTGGATACTGCAGGCTGCTTTTAAGGGTATACCCGGAGAGGTAATGCTAAGGGCACTGGATAAAGAGGGTATAGCTATTTCCACAGGTTCTGCCTGTTCATCTTCCTCCAAAAAAAGAAAGGTACTCTCTGCAATGGGTTTAAGTGATACACAGCAACTGGAGGGAATAAGAATATCCCAGGGCTGGACTACAGATAAAGAAGCTATGGATGCCTTATTAAACGCTATAGAAAAAATTCTGTCTCTTATATAATCTATATTAAATGCGAATTGTTACTTACCTTGTAAAACCCGGGGAACTAACCTTAAAAAAAGGGAACAGAAAGTATTTTGAAAAAGTGCTGAAAGGGAACCTGGCTGCCATGTTCAGATACTATATAAAAGACGAACAGGGAAAAGCAGAACTGCCTGTGATCATTATGCGCAAGGGGCGCATCTATGTGGAATGCAAAGAAGATGTATCAGAAAAAACAGAAAGGGCACTGGGTGATCTTATAGGAATTGCAGGCTGGGCAAAAACAAGAAGCTGTGAAAAAGAAGAAGAACAGATACTAAATGCCTGCGTAGAAGAAGCAAAGCTCCTTTACAAAGATGGGGTAAAAACATTTAAAATAGAAGCCCGAAGAACAGACAAGAGTTTTAATTTAAGCTCATACGAAATAAGGTGCAAAGCAGGCTCCGCTGTAAAGGAAGCTATTCCTTCTTTGGAAGTTAATGTAGTTAAGCCGCAGTCTGTAATAGAAGTAGAGATAAGGGAGAAAGCCTACATCTATGGCCTAACGCACAAGGGAAGAAGGGGTCTCCCTGTAGGAAGCGCCGGAAAGGGCATGCTCCTCCTTTCGGGGGGCATAGATTCCCCTGTGGCAGCATATTTAATGGCATGCAGGGGCTTAAAAATAGAAGCCCTATATTTTCATGCCTGGCCTTATACCAGTGACGAGGCTCTCCAAAAAACCAGAAAACTGGCAGAACATCTTGCGCCATACAACATAGGTCTTAATTTTCATGTAATAAATTTCGCATTAATACAGACCAGGATAAAAGAAAGATCCCCTATATCATGGAGAACAGTTCTCTTACGCATGGCAATGATGGAATGTGCAGAAAAACTGGCGTACAGGCAAAAGTGCGGCTGTTTAATAAATGGCGAAAGTCTTTCCCAGGTTGCAAGCCAGACCATAGAAAATATAAGCTGCACTCAACTAAACAACAAGCTCCCGGTATTGCGACCTCTTATTGGCATGAACAAGGAAGAAATTATAAGCATAGCAGAAAGTATAGGCACCTATAAAATATCAATACTTCCATACGACGATCTATGCACCCTGTTCAGCCCGCCTCATCCTATTATTAGAGGGGACCCAAAACAGGCGCAAAAGTTATACGGCGAGCTGGAAATAGAGGATCTTCTACAGGAGACTCTTAAGAGTACAGAGACAGAGTCTATGCTCCCGAAGCTTTTGAATCAGCAGCTTTAACATAAGTTGCCATGCGGAAGTCGTCGCCCTTAATATGATTTAAAAGCCAGGCACCAACTGCGGAGCTTACTTCGTTTATTACAGATTCTGTTGGACCTTCTGCCTTTACCTTTTTAATAAATTCCCCAACAGTTGCTTTAAAATTATCATGTATCCTTTTGTGATTTAAGTAATCGGGGAAGTCATAATCTACCTGAAGCTGTTCTTCATCGGCAAAATGCTTTATTGCATAACCGGTTAAGAAATCCAGGGTTCCCAAAACTGCCGCGTCACCTTTGCCGCTTGCACTTGCCTCAATAAGGTTGTTTAAGGCTTCAACAAGCTGTTTATGCTGATTGTCTACCTTGTCATAACCTGATTCCAGAGATGCATCCCACTTATAAGTCATAAAAACCTCCAATATAAGTTACGTTTAAATATAACATACTATTTATTCCATGGGCGGGAAATAGCCTGTGCTGTCCCGTCCTGATCTTTCCATTAAATAAACCTCAATTTCCAAAGGAAGATAGGCTCTTCCAAAATCTGTTTCCAATGAAGACCGGTAACTCAATGTGTATAAGCCGGTCGCCCTGTCGCCTATTTTCCTTAACTCAGGTGCTATGCCTTCACTTCTATATAGATAAAGCACCTCTCCGCCTGTTTCCTCTGCCAGATATAGAATATCGGCACCGGGCGATGAATTACCGGCTATTACAGCATAAAATGCAATATTATTATTTTTCAAGTATGATGCAAGTTCAGATAGGCTGTAATGCTCAAATGCCATCTCTCCAAGACCCAAAGGAAACTGCCCCGTTCTTGTCTGAAGCGGTGCGCCCGCACCAATAAACACTACTGCCCTTTTGGCTCCGGCAGCAAGAAGGTCTGTTGCGGCAAGACGTAGTCCAAGATCAAAATTCCAAAAGTCTGAGTAAATTGCCGGGTTCCCCCTTGCAGCAGAGGCAAGTCTTGCTTCCGGTGTATTACCCTGAGCAGTAGCTGCACTTTCCCTTATGGGCTGTTCTCCTGCAGATATTATGGATACTATGCCGGAAACGGCAGAACTGATCTCGTTCACCGCATTAACAAGATCATTTTGCAGGGCAAGGCTGCGGGGTGACCTTTCTATTAATATTGATACATCGCTATAGTCAAAACGGTGTGCAGCAGACAGCAGAGTCTGATCCCTTACATTAAAGCCGCCCTCTGTGATAAGGAAGTTTACTTCATCCAATCCCAAAATGGGACGGCGGAGCCGGTCAGTAATTTCCACTTCGACAATAACATTGGGAAAGTTATCGGGAACTATTCTTCTAATATCCACAAAAAGCCCCGCAGCCATGTCATCTATACGTGTCATTACTGCCACGTCCCCTGTCATAAAATCGGCAGCCAGTATATTGCCGTTTCTGTCTATGTCAGCTCCCGTTATACGCACATTTTGAGGATTTCTTATAAGAGCCAACTCCCTTAAGATTGCAGTATTGGGGTTTGTTAAGAGTATGCGGTTGGAATCCACTATAAGCATATTTCCATCGTCAAGAAAACGTATGCTCTCAGGAGATACTAAACCTTCCCGTATAAAAATACCAAGGTAAGTGCCATTGGTGTCAAACATGTAAATTTGCCTGTGTAAATTATCTGCTGCATAAACAATCCCGTTTTTTACGGCAATTCCTGTAGGCGAAATAAAACCCTGGAAAGCCAGTGTCCGCGTTCCAAAGGAGAGTATGAAGGCTCCGGAAGGGTCAAACTTACTGATGCGCCTGTTGCCGTAGTCTACAACATAAAGGTAGCCTTCTTCATCTACAGCCATGTTTTGAGGACCCACAAACTGACCCGGTCCCTGACCGCGGGAGCCTATATAGTACTGCCAGCTGCCGCTGGGGGAAAGGACGCTTACCCTGTTGCCCCGGAACTCCGAAAGATAAAGGCTCCCGTCAAGGCCGCGTACAAGATCGTAGGGTCTGTCAAAGCCCATAAGGGGACCTCTGATTCTGTCCCTGATAATTCCGTTGGGGTCTATCCTTACAATCTCGTTGCTGCCGTATGCTACAACCCAGGCTGAACCATCGTTAGACGAAAGAATGGAGCTGGGCTGCCTGTAAAGTACTGTATCGTTGTTTAAACTTGGATATCTGCCTGATTCTACAAAACGCACATCGTCATTTGGCACAGGAAGAAAAATCCTGCGGTTCCTGAATATGTTTACCCTGTTTGCAATTAACATTCCCTGCCCTGTAGAAAAACCGTATGCACCCAATGCAGCTTCCCATATTCTAAAGGCTGTGCTCTCAAAACCGGATCTAAAATATGCCTTGCCAAGCCAGTCAAGGATCAATGCCTCTCCGGGCCTATAGGAAAGTGCCATTTCAAAAGAGCGTATTGCATCGTTATACGCAAAACGGTTATAGGCCTGTACCCCTATGCGGAATTCCTCTCTTGCTCTTACAACATTCAGATCTATTTCGTCATTATTAAAGGGAATGGGGACTCCCGGCACCTGATTTTGCTGAGGGTAAACCAGTGCAGGAAAAATAAGCAGAGCAAGACCCAAGATTAAGATCTTCATCTTCCCCCCATTACTGTCCTTAAATGATCTTTAATTTCCTTTTCATCGGGGGAAGCATCAAGAGCCCTTCTTAACCAGGTTCTGGCTTCAAGAAGTTCTCCGTTTTTATAGTAAGCCCAGCCAAGAGAATCCAGGTAGGCAGCATTATTGGGCTTTAAATCTACCGCTTTTCGGCAGCAGTTAAGCCCCCTTACCCTGTCTATGTCCGTATCCACTAGTACATAACCAAGACCGTTAAGCGCATTGGCATTGCCTCCGTCCAGATCCAGAGCTTTTTCGTAGTAGTTCACAGACTGCCTGTACTGCTTCTGCGACCAGGCTGCATAGGCCAAAGTAGCGAATAACTGAGCGGATTCAAAACCCTTTGTGGCAAGGCGGTTAAGTTCAAATTCTGCCATTCTAAAACGCTTTGTTAATATGTAGATATAGGCTAAAGTCATCCTGCACTGGTAAATCCTAAGACCTTCCTCTCCTGATGTTACAATCTGTTCCAGGTAAAGCAGAGCTTCGTCATAGCGTTCCAGTTTGGTATAGGAAAGCCCAAGGTAATAGGCAAGCTCCATATTTTCTTCTGAGCTGAAAGATTCCGGATTAATACGTCTTAATTCCTTAAGAGCCTGCTCCCAGCGTTTTTGCCTGTAAAGCCTTATGCCTTCGTTAAGGGATGCCTTCCCTCCCAGCACATCTTTTTTCTTTAAATTTTCCCCTGTATCCATGGATTAACTCCTTATGGTTACTGAAGCGTAATCCGGCGCATTTTTACAGGTTTCTTTATATACAACTGGAAAATTATATATGGTACTAAGGGATACATAGTTCCCCGATACCGCATCGCAATCTGAACCTGCCTCGTAAATCACCGTTTCCCCTCCCCCCAAGAGTGAACAGACAAGACCATCATCTGTCTTGTCTTCTGACAGTTTATCGTTATATTTCTTTATACCCGGCCAGGTATGAACCAAGCCTATAGGAGCATCATCTCCATTAGGTATATTAACATTAATAAAGGAATTTTTCTTCCAGTATGAACAAATTTCTTCAAGATTTTTTTTTACCCAGTTTACAGCCATATCCCAGTTATAAGGCTCTTTACCCTGAAGGCTAAGGGCCAGGGCCGGGAAGCCCAAAAGGCTTGCCTGCCTGGCGGCGGAAGCAGTACCGGAGTAAATAATATCCGAGCCCAGATTGGCTCCCTGATTTATCCCGGAAATTACAAGATCCGGCTTTTCGGAAAATGTACCGAGTAAAGCTGCAATGACACAGTCTACAGGGGTTCCCGAGCAGCTCCAGGTTTTATCTCCCCTTTTGTTTAATGTAACAGATGACAAAAAAATGGAAATACTGTGAGAGACCCCTGAACGGTTTTTTTCCGGAGCAACTATACTAAGGCTGATATTTTTATCGGAGCGTAAAACAGACGCAAGCTCATTAAGCCCCGGAGTATCAATGCCGTCATCATTTGTTAAGAGTATATTCACCCGGCAGCGCTCCGTTCCAGCGCTTTTTGCCCGCGAACTGTGTCGCTTATAAGTTTACAGCCTGAGGCAAGCTTCATCTCGTAAATTATAGGTCTAAAACCGAATATCCTTTCGTAATCTTCAAGACGCTTCCTGTACTCTCTGGCTAAATCTTCTTTAATGAATACATAGGTACACCCGCCAAAGCCATGGCCTGTCATTCTGGAAGCAAGTACACCGTTAAGCTCCTGGGCTCTTTTTACAAGCCAGTCAGTTTCCGGACAGGAGACCTCATATAGATCTCTAAGGCTTTCATGTGATTGGTTTAGGGTTTTTGTAAAAGAATGAATATCTCCCTTTTTTAAGAAGTCCTCTGCATCGTGAACCCTTCGGAATTCCTGAACTATATGAAGACTGCGTCTTCTGATCTCTTCCGGAAGGTTTCCCATGGATTCCATTAGGTCTGCCTCTGCAAAGTCCCTAAAACTTGCGCCTTCTTTATTTTTGGAGAGTAGTTTTAGCCCTCTTTTTATATCCAGCCGGCGCTGGTTAAGTTCTTCTTCAACTCCCATTTTTGGTACCCGGGAATCCATAATTAAAAGATGGTACTTGCTTAATGGAGATTTAATACGGGTTACTTTTAAATTTTGTTCATCCACTACAAGGAATTGATCTTTTTTGGCAGAAAATGAAACAAGATAGTCAACCGGACTAAATTTTACCCCAAAAAAATGGTTTTTTGCATTGGAAATACGATTTATGAGTTCGGCTTCGGAAATACTGACTTTAAAATAGCCTTTTAATGCCATTACAGCAGCAGCTTCTATTGCAGAAGAGGAAGCCAGTCCAACTTGCTGGGGAATATCGCCAGCTACGGTAAAATTTAAGCCCTTAACAGGGTAACCAAGTTCTGAAAAAACATAAATAGCTACTTTTAAGTAGTTTGCCCAGCGATCTTCCCTCTTGTATCTTAAGTTGACAAGGGTTGTGCGCTTTCTCTCTCCAAGGTCTGCAGCAAAAAAGCGTATGGAATTATCCTTACGCATGCTAACCGCTACCCTTATATACCTGTCTATGGCCGAAGAGAGGTATAAACCGGCTCTAATTTCACCATGTTCGCCTAAATAATGCACCCGCCCCGGAGCTTCAGCTATTATTACAGGAATGGTTCGGTCATCCTCAAGTTCATATTCTCTACGATGGATAAGACCGATATCTATCATGTATGTAAACCCTCACATAATATTATGGAGAAAAGGATTCTCTTGCGTCATTATACAGGGAAATAATAATTTATTCAATAAAAATGATAAAAAAATTATACATTTTATGCAAGCAATGCTACAATAAGGGGGAATTTTATCATTTAAAGGGGTGAAAAATGATTCAATTTAACGATAAACAGTGGAAAGGCGAGCTAAATAGACCTATACTACCCGGAAGACCCATGCCCTCTACCCCGGCATTGAGTTTTGCCACTTGCGGTGATTTGACATCCCTTCAAAGGATATAATAGACCGTATAGACTGGGGGCTAAGCTCTCTTGAGTATTACGGGGACAGTTACCCCTTGTTTTTTCAGTTTATCCCCCATAAAACAGCTTGAATATCCAGAACTTTATCAAGAGGCAGGGCATTCACATGGAGGGGAATACAGGGCTTACCTTCGCTGTCCTGAATGGAAAGGCCGCCATTGCCTATGATTGCGGCAGCTTCACTCTCAATTAAACTCCTGCCGTCAAGGAAATTAAATAAAAAGCAGGCTAGAGATGCTGCCGCACTCTGCACAGCCTCATTGTAAATTTCAGGGAAGGAACGATTATCTTCCCCTCCCCCCACAGGCTCATACCAGGGTTCTTTGTTCATGTTTAAAAAATCTATATCCTCCGGCAGTTCTTTTGGGTGTATAACAATGAGGCTCTTTTTCGAAATATCTTCCGTTAAAGCTCTCTCTTTAATGGCATACGGAGAAGTATGCTTGTAAAAGGAAGCGCTGTCTAAAAATGCATTCTTTATTCGCTCATGAATTTTTGCGTCTTTTCCGGCTTTTTCGGGGAAGCTCTTTATTAAAGACGTTGCAAGAAGCTCTTTTAGCGCAATGTGCGGCTTTTGGCAAATTTCTTCAAGCTGCACTTTTCTATACCAATCCTTAACACTCTGCTCTCTCAGATGTTTAAGCATAAGGACATCTATAATCCTTTCGAAAAAAGCATGGGAACGTGGAAAAACTGAGTGGGACTTATAAACGATATAGGGATGAGTACTCCTGTCTAAAAAGGGATGACTTATAAAGCCCAGGGCATAGGCAAGGCAGGCATCACTCACAGCATAAGCCCTTGCTTCTGCCAAAAGCGTTTCACAAAAAGTACCAATGCCTCGGCGGTGAAGCAGGGTTCCGTAACTTAAGGCAACAGGACGCCTTCCAAGGCTGTGGTAAAAAATATCCGGCCCCTGGCAGCCGA
>Ga0099364_10003214_pt1 | contig 25485 bp, 24 predicted proteins | sample TergutTh196P3_FD_73070 | JGI IMG/M metagenome (GOLD analysis project Ga0099364, IMG submission 73070) | Microcerotermes parvus P3 segment gut microbial communities from Pointe-Noire, Republic of the Congo - Th196 P3 | ecosystem: Host-associated > Arthropoda: Insects > Digestive system > Gut ...
GATCGTAACCTTTGTCGACCAACCGGGCAAAAAAACCGAGCCTTACGTCCTCGTTTTCCATTGGCTACATCCTTTCAATCTCTGTTTTGCCCAGCAGGCCGGTGGGTTTAAATATAAGCATGACAATGAGTATTACGAAGGCAAAGACGTCCTTCCACGCCGAACCGAAAAAATGCGTGCCTATAGCCTCCAGAAGCCCCAGAAGAAGACCGCCCAGCATTGCCCCCGGTATTGAGCCGATGCCGCCGATAACCGCCGAAGTGAAAGCTTTCATGCCGATAATATATCCCATGGAAAAATGGACGTTACCGTAGTACACGCAGGCCATGCCCCCCGCCACGGCCGCGAGGGCCGAGCCTATTATGAAGGTGAGGCCGATTACCGCGTTCACGTTGATGCCCATCAGCCGGCAGGTGTCCATGTCCGAGGATATGGCGCGCATGGCTTTTCCCCACATCGTCCGGCTGATGAAACGGTGCAGCCCAACCATCAGGAAGGCGGTGATGAGAACCAGGACTATTTGTACGTAGGTTATCCTTATTTCTCCAAACCGGAACCCTGCCGCGTTGTCGAGGCCGCTCGTGAAAAAGAGGAACCGGCTGTTGGTTTGAACCATCACGGCGTTGGAAACCACCAACGACACCCCTATCGCCGTAATAAGGAGCGACAGCCTGGGCGCGTCAAACAGAGGCTTATAGGCTATTCGCTGAATAAAAAAACCCAGCGCGGCGCAAAATATCATCGCCGCGAGAATCGACAACATAACGCCAGGCACGCCGCCGATAACGCTCGATATAACGCCGAAGGCGGTAAGGCAAATAAAAGCGCCGACCATGTAAATATCTCCGTGAGCAAAGTTCAGGAGCTTGATAATGCCGTAAACCATAGAGTAACCCAACGCCACGAGCGCGTAAAAAGAACCGAGGATCAAGCCGTTGATAACCTGCTGGAGAAGAATCTCCCACAAAGAGAGCGGCAATAACACCACCTCACATATAGCAGGCAGGCGCCGAAACGAGCGCCCGCCTGTTTGATTTTATCGCTCAGTTAATCTAAATTTACCAGATGAAACGCGCCGTCTCTTATCTGCAGTATGATGAAGTTGGAGACAGCCGGCTCATGGTTTTCGTTGAAACTTATCACGCCGGAAAGGCCGTCGTAGGTTATGTTCCGTATCTCGTCGCGCACGGCGAATGTCTCTATCGTGCCGGCCCGCTCGATGGCAAGCTTCAGCATCATCAGGGTGTCGTAACTGATGTTGGAGTACGGTCCGGCGGGCACGCCGAATTTGTCCTGAAATGCCTCCATGAAGGCTTCGCCGCCCTCGACGAACTCGATGAAAGGAGGCGCAGTCACATAAACGTCTTCTCCGGCCGGGCCGGAGGCTGTAATCAGCTCAGGGGAACTGGAGCCGTCGCCCACGGCGATGATGCCCGTGTAACCGCCCTGCCTGAGTTGTTTTATTACATTGGAGCCGTCGGCATGATAGCCGCACCAGTACACGAACTCGGCCTGCGAATTGCGGATTGCCGTTACGATAGCGCTGACGTCGGCCGCGCCTCTTTCCATAACCTGGGTGGTAACTATTTCAAACCCGGCCGGAGGCAGAGCCACGTCGGCCAAATCGGACAGGTTCTTCGTATACGCGTCTCCCTGGTGTATGATCGCTACTTTGCTCACTTCCAGATAGTTCATCAGGTCGATGAGACTTCTTATGCCGTCGGAGCCGGGACTGTTTACCATGAAGGTCTGCTCGAGTCCGAGTTCCGTGATCTGCGTAGAGTTGGCAACCGAAACCAACATCAGGAGATCCGCATCGTAAAACTGCTGCAGAGCCGGGATGGTGGATCCGGAACAGTAGCCGCCCACCACGAAATCCGGATTCTGCGCCAGAATCCTTGAAGCGGCCTGGGTGGACATGTTGGGGTTGCAGCCGTCGTCGGCCACGTAGAGCTCCAACTGACGTCCCAGTACGCCGCCGGCGTTGTTGATGTCCTCTGCGGCAAGTTGGTAAGCGTTATACATATCGTTGCCGTAGTAGGCCTCCGAACCGGAAGTCGGAACCATAACCCCGACTTTGATGTTATCGGCGGCATGGCTTGTATTGCCATAACCGGCGATTAAACAGGCCGAAACCAAAATTGCCAGTATCGGCAGGCACCTCTTGAAAATTTTGGACATATTACATTCCTCCCGTATTAGTAATGAAAAAACATCGAACAATTGTACCGGAAATCCGTGAATAGTGCAATTCTCATTCAGCAGCCGCAATCCTCCATTTCCTGAATTAAATCCCTGTAAATTTTCAAGAGTTCCGCCTCCTGCTCGTCATTCAGGGGGTCTCTCGGATTTGTGAGGCTGGGGACCGTATCCAAATGATTTCCCACAATCATGCCTGATGCTATAAAAAATACGTCAGGGCTGTAAATTCTTGGGTTCCCGCTATCGTCCGTACGCAAAAATTCCCTGGTATAATCCACCAGGGTTTCATACCGCTCGTTGTTTGCCTCGCGATCATCATATATATCGTAGTAATAAATCTTTCCTCGTGATCCCTTATGCCGATCCATGCTCATCTGCTTAAAAGCCTTTTCTAAAACGGGGAAAGCGTTACGGCAGCGCGGGCATTGGGGAAAGCCGAACACCAGAATACCGGTATCCCGTTCAAGGAGATTCACTGCTTCCTCAAAAGTCGCGAAGATAAAAGGATTTTCCTTGGAAACAGGGTAGATTTCCGCAAAACGCGCCGCGTCATTTTCGTGTCCGGCGAACCAATCATCCATCGCGTTCGCAACGGATGCGCGGCAGACGAAAGGCGCCGGCGCCACAGCTAAAAACAGGAGCAACGCAATCATTTTTTTCATGAGTAAAGACTCCTTCCCTCTTCGTCTTGAGCGCCCGCAAGCCGGAAGATCGCCTCGCGAATCTCGCTTCCGCTTAGCCCGGAGCTCAAAATTTCCGTAACTTCGTCTATCGGCAGGCCGATATCATCGTCAATGCGGGAGAGGAATATCTTCTCGTGGCTCGTGGTATCGACGTGCGCCGGGTCGTAGAAAAGTTCCTCAAACAGTTTTTCCCCCTTGCGTATGCCGGTGAATTCTATTTTGACGTCCTTGTGAGGCTCCCTGCCGTGGAGTCTTATAAGGGTCTCCGCCATCGTCGTTATATTGACGGGTTCCCCCATGTCGAGGACGTACAACTCGCCGCCGCGGCTCATCGCGGCGGCTTGGAGCACGAGGCTGACGGCCTCGTGTATCAGCATGAAGTACCTGCGCATCTCCGGGTGCGTCACAGTGACGGGACCGCCTCTCGCGATCTGCTTCTCAAACAGCGGGACCACGCTGCCCCTGCTTCCCAATACGTTTCCAAACCTCACGACGACATATCTGGTCCGTGGATGAAGCTTCTGCGCAGACCTCAACAGGCGCTCCGCCACGCGCTTCGACGCGCCCATCACGCTGGAGGGGTAAACGGCCTTGTCAGTCGAGATCATCACGAATCTCCCGACGCCGCAAGCGCCCGCCAGATTCGCGACGGTCCATGTACCAAGCGAGTTCACCCGGAGCGCCTCCATCGGGTTCTCCTCCATCAGAGGCACGTGCTTATGAGCCGCGGCATGAAAGACTATCTCGGGACGAAACTCCGTAAACACACGCGACATGGCGCTCTCATCCGCCGCGTCCGCTATTATGGGACGATACGGCACAGAGGCACCCTCTTCGCCCAGGCGCTGCGCTATGTCGTAGATGGACTGCTCCCCATGCCCAAGCAGCATGAGTTCCGCGGGGCCGTGCTTAACCAACTGGGCGCATATCTCGCCGCCGATGGATCCCCCGGCTCCGGTCACGAGTACCCGCCGGTCTGAGATCAGGGACGATATCCCGGCCTCGTCAAGCTGTATGGGCTCTCGCCTCAGAAGGTCCTGAAGTTCCACGGACCTGAGGCTGCCAAACTCTATCGCGCCGCCGGCAAGCTCCCTGATACTCGGCAGCACTCTCACCTCCACGTTAAGGGTGGACAGCACGTCCAAATATTTTCGTACCAGTTCGCCGCCCGCCGAAGGCAGGGCAATGAGCGCCACCTTGACGCCCATATCGCGGCACACGTCTGCCAGCGCGTCGTCGTCCCCAAGCACCGGCATTCCGGCTATTATCTTGTCCTTCTTCTGAGGATCGGAGTCGATGAAACCGACGGGCGAGAAAATCGAACCGCGCCTCATCAGGTCGCGGGCGAGAAACGCTCCCGCCTCGCCCGCGCCTATGATTATCGCGGGCCTCGATTCGGAGCGAATGACGCTCTGCTGAATGACGTAGAATTCGGCAAGCCGCCACGACGCGCGCATGGATACTATGAAAACCATGCCGGCGAATATCATTATTGCCAGCGACGACCTGGGAACCAAAATTGCGTTTGAAAAGAAATTGGCGCACATGAAGAGCGCGACTCCGAGCAGATACGACCTTACGAGCCTTGCGTACTCCTCCACGCTCGCCTGAGGCCAGTGGACGCGATAAACGCCGGACAGCCACATAACGAGCGTGGCGCAGAGGGAAAATACTGCGGCGACGACGAGAAAATCATGCCGAAACTTCGGCGTCAGCAGGAATGTGAGGCGAAGGGCGAATCCGAGATACGCGGACATGGCGAGCAGAACCAAGTCCAGCGCCGCCACTATCCTGTTTCGTCCGGCCAATGCAAGCCAGAAGTTCAGAAGTTTTTCCCTCATAATCAATACCGAATGCGCAGATTCGCCCGGTGCCTTCACGCTATATGATCAGTTTGCCGCCCCTATTTGAACCGGGGGGCTGCGAAAATCTGTCAAGCTGCTGCAGCACGTCGGACGAGGCGACAGCTATCGTCGACTTTCGCGACTCCTCGCGGGCGTACTCCTTGAGTCTCTTGTCGTACTCCTCCATCGCATGCCTGATCGCGTCCACGTCGCCGCGTATCCACTGGAGAATACCCTCGGCCACAGCCTTCACGACGTCGTCATTCGGCAGATCCTGCAACATGCCCAGTTCCTTCAGCATACGATGCTCGTCGCGCACCGACTCCATTATGTCCTCGTCCGTTATCAGGCCTTTCTTATATAAAGCCCTTGTGACCACGTTGAACCTCGTCTTGCCGTTCTCGTCGCTCATCGCGAGGGATTCTACCCTCGACAGCAACATTGTTATAACTTCTTCCAGGCTTATCTGCATCGGAAGCGCCATATCCATACCTCCAATAATAATTTAAATTCGCGCACATTCTATCATAATTACGGGCGGACATGCCGTTATTTTATGTTATAGTAACGCAAATACGGCGTTAACGTCTGCTCGCCTGATAGCGAGTATTATATGGAGGAATTTATGCGTTGCAGTCGCTATTGAGTAACAGCCACATCAGAAGAACGCTCTACTTTTCCTTCATTGCCGCGTTGTGCTGGGTGATTGCCGAGGGTTCCCGGGATTTGGCGATCGGGGCGGCGGAAAGGATAATGCTGGCTTGGGCGGTTTTCAACCTTCTTATATGCTTCGCTCTGCAGATCATCAACCTGCTGCCGGCCATAATTACGAGATTCATCAGGCTGGCCGTTTCGGAAGAACCGTTCGGGCGCGCGGGCGGCGTCCCGGCGTCGTTCATCCACTACGCCACGTTATATGTTTTTATATGGATTCCTTTTAAAATAATCACTGGCGAGTACCCGAGTTCCCCGGTAATGATACTGGGGCTCGCGAGTTATGCCGCGTGGGCGGTCGTCTCATACGTGGCGGCTTACTACGTCCTTACGATGCCCCAGATGGTCGGCGGCGCAATGAACGAGATGTATATACCGCTGAACGATTCGGAAAAATGCCTGACCGCGTTTGGAGATTTTGTGACGGTTCTGGCCCAATCCCTAGGGGAGCGGCGCAAGATAGACAAGCTATGGGTTCCCGTTTCCGAGTACCTCAAAGACAATAACAGGATACAGAGGCTGACGCTGAACAAGGGGCTGCGCCACGACGAAATTGCCTTGAACGCGATTGGCAGCGTCGCGTACAGATTACTCGCGGAGGGTGATCTGCACGCCGCGTTCGGGACACTCTCCCCCGACGGTGAATACGTAAGAAAAGTATGGTGGGTGACGGCAAATGAACTCGCGCGGCGTTCCTATTACAAACCCGAAGACGTCACGCAGGGTATTCAGTCGCTCGACGCGGCCATAGTGTCGATAGGTCCAAAGTGACAATTCGATGAGGTATCCCGCCCTGATTATAAACAGTGAAAAAATTCTCGGAAACGCGCGCGCGGTGGAGGCTCTATGCCGCTTGTACGGTATTGAGGTATGGGGAGTGACGAAGGGATTGTCCGGCGACCCGCGCCTCGCCGGGCTATATATGCAGGCCGGGTTCGCGGGATGCGCGGACAGCCGCGTCGCCAACCTCTCCGGCATAAAGGAAGCCGGCGTGCGCGCTCGCTTGCAGATGATACGGATAGCGATGCCGTCCGAGCTGGAGGATCTCGCGCGCGTCGCCGACGTTTCCCTCCAGTCCGAAGTATCGACGATAAAGGCTCTCGACGCGGTATGCTCGTCACTCGGCGTTACGCATGACGTATTGCTGATGACAGACGCGGGAGACCTCCGGGAAGGTTTTTGGGAGACGGAGATAGCGGACGCGGCCGGTAAATTGAGGGATCTGTCGGGCGGCGTGAAAATTCGCGGAGTAGCCGCAAACTTCGCGTGCGCCTCCGGGGTGCTGCCGACGCCGGAGAACATGGCCAAGCTGGTGAAGTTCCGCGATCTGGCTTCCGGCATCATGAAAATCGACATGCCAATAATAAGCGTGGGCGGCACATGCTGCCTCAAGATCATAGAAGCCGGGCTCGCTCCGAAAGAGATCAACGCGCTGCGCATCTGCGAGGGAGTGCTGCTGGGGATCGATACGGCTTTTGACAGGGATATACCCTGGCTGGTGCATGACGCGCTGCGAATAGAGGCCGAAATAATTGAGTGCAGGGACAAACCGAGCGTACCGGTTGGGGAGACCGGCCTTCAGGCGTTCGGGGAAAAGCCGGTGTTCGCGGACAAAGGCACGAGACGCCGCGCGATTTTGGCCATCGGCCGGCAGGACGTAAACGCGGACAGGATCACCCCGACGGAGGCGGGCGTAACGATAGTGGCTGCCTCAAGCGATCATCTGATCGTGGACGTAACGGACGGCCCCGGGCGCGAGAGATACACGCCCGGGGCCGTCATGTCATTTTCGCCGCGTTATCCGGCCATGCTGGCCTGCTCCACGTCGCGGTACGTGGAAAAAATTTTCGAGTAACCGCTAGATGGTATACGTCGACGCCGCCGTCGTGCCTCCGCGCCCTGTCCAGTTTGTGTGAAAGAACTCTCCCCGCGGTTTATCTACGCGCTCGTATGTGTGAGCGCCAAAGTAATCGCGCTGGGCCTGAAGCAGATTCGCTGGCAGCCATTCACTGCGGTAGCCGTCGAAATAGGTGAGCGCGCTCGAGAACGCCGGAACGGGCACGCCGTTTGCGAGCGCCGCGGCGCATACCCGCCTCCAGCCCGCCTGCGCGTCCTGAACCTTGGCGCTGAAGAACGGGTCTAAAATAAGGTTCATAAGCTCCGGGTTATTGTCGAACGCTTCCTTTATTTTTTCCAAAAAAACCGAACGTATGATACAGCCGCCGCGCCACATGAGCGCCACGCCGCCGTAGTTCAGGTTCCAGCCGTACGTTTCCGCCGCCGCGCGCATAAGCGCGTAGCCCTGCGCGTAGGACACTATCTTCGAGGCATACAGAGCCATTTCCAAATCATTCAGAAACGCTGCTTTGTCTCCGTCAAAAACCTTATCCGGCCCTTTTAAAACCCTGGAGGCGGCGGCGCGCTCGTCCTTTATGGCGGAAAGACAGCGGCTGAATACCGCCTGGCTTATGAGGGTGAGCGCCACGCCCTCGTCCAGCGAGGCTGAGACGGTCCACTTGCCCGTACCCTTCTGGCCCGCCGTGTCGAGTATTTTGTCTATTAGCGGCGCGCCGTCGCTGTCCTTCACGGCGCATATATCACGAGTTATCTCAATCAGATAACTGTCCAGCTCGCCCTCGTTCCATCTGGCGAAAACCTCGTGTATTTCATCGGCGCTCATATTCAAAAGTTCTTTCATGAGCTGATACGCCTCGCAGATGAGCTGCATGTCGCCGTATTCTATGCCGTTGTGCACCATTTTTACGAAATGCCCCGCGCCGTTCTCTCCAACCCAGTCGCAGCATGGGGAGCCGTCCGCCACCTTCGCCGCGATGGCCTGGAATATGGGTTTGACGTGCGGCCACGCCGCGGGCGAGCCGCCGGGCATAATACTCGGCCCTAAAAGCGCGCCCTCCTCGCCTCCGGACACGCCCGTGCCGATGTACAAAAACCCCTTTTCCTCCACGTATTTCGTCCTTCGTATAGTGTCGGGGAAATGGGAGTTGCCGCCGTCGATTATTATGTCCCCCGGCTCCAGGTGCGGCGTCAGTATGTCGATGAACTCATCGACAGGTTTGCCCGCTTTCACCATAAGCATTATTTTGCGCGGTTTTTCTAGGGTGTCCGCCAGCTCTTGAAGGGAATAAGTCCCGACGATGTTTTTTCCCTTTGCGCGCCCGTCGATAAAATTAGTTACCTTTTCGCTGCTTCTGTTGTACACCGCCACGCTAAACCCCTTGCTCTCCATGTTCATGACGAGGTTTTCGCCCATTACCGCCAGCCCTATAAGGCCAATGTCAGCTTTTTTCATATAATCCCCCTCTTTTATCTTTGTACGCGCGCGTTGCCCTGCCACACGCTCCATACCTGTTCCTCGTCCATCAACTGGCAATAGTCCCTGAGCAGCGTCACCGTAAGCGCGCCGCACGCCCAGGCGAATTGCCCCCACTTCTCCGGCTCCCATTCCCGCAGTATGGCGTACAACAATCCGCCGACAAAGCCGTCCCCGCCGCCTATGCGATCCAAAACGCCTATCTCCCGCGGCGCTATGACATGCCAGTCATCGCCGTTCCGCACTATCGCGCCCCACAAATGGCGATTCGCGCTTATAACCTCCCGCAGTGTCGTGGCGAATATTTGCGCGTTAGGGTACGCTTTCTTTACGTTGTCTATCATGCTTTTAAAACTCTCAGTCTTTGCGGCTAGATCTTCTCCGCCGGATTCCGGACCCTCAATGCCCAGCGCAAGCTGGAAGTCCTCCTCGTTGCCGATGAGTATATCGGATATCCCGGCAAGGCCGGTAAACAACCGCCTCAGTTCTTCCTCCCGGTTCTTCCAAAACGAAGCCCGATAATTCATGTCAAAGGACACAAGCGTGCCGTGCTTCTTCGCGGCCTCGGCCAACGCCAGGCAGAATTCGCCCGTCTCGGGTGACAAAGCCGCTACAAGCCCCGAAAGATGCAGTATTTGCGCGCCTTCTTCACCAAATATCCGCTCCACGTCAAAGTCCTTCACGTTCAACGCGCGGCCGACTTCGCCGGCACGGTCGTTATGCACGCGCGGCCCTCTCGCTCCGAAGCCGCTGTCCGCTATGTTGAACTGATGCCTGTAACCCCAGGGGCCGCCCTGCGGCACCTCCGGTCCCTCATACTCCATGTGCCGCGACGCGAGATCGTTCTTTATCATCGCCGCGATCGGGCTGTTTTTTACAAACGCGGTCAGGATTTTGACCGGCAGACCCAGGTACGACGACACGCTGGCGACGTTGGACTCCGCGCTAGTGACCCGCATCTCGAAAATATCGCTCGCATACACGGGCGCGCCGGAAAACGGCGTGAGCCGCACACCCATGCTTGTCGGCGCGATAAGCGCGTATTTAGCGCCCTGTTTTAACTGAACCATTAATACCGCTCCCTTCATTTTGCAGCGGACGCGCAATGCGCGCCCAATTAGGTTTACGTTTTGCCAAACTCCCTGTCCAGCGCTTTTCTGACAGCCCCCGGGGCTTCGATAAAAACTTTGAACCAATCAATGACTTTTTCCGCTAATCCGCAGGTATACAAATCCACGCCGAATATTGCGGGGTTTGACAAAATCGGCCTCACAGCGAGTTCAACATTCTGTTCATCCACGCGTTCGTGCAGGGGTGGCCGCCCACGGTCTCCCGCGCCTATTTTTACCCCCTCCATATACCCCGTCAACTCCGCCAGCATGGGGTCGGGGCTCGGTTCAAACGGCAAACCCCCGTCATCCACAGCCATAAGATAGCGCAGCCACCCCGCGAAGAAAAAAGGAAATCCCCGCAGCTCCGCGATGTTTTTACCCGCGGCCGACATCTTTCTGAGCGTTTCGCCGAAGCGCACTGGTATCTTTTGGGACGTGTCGGTCGCTATCCGTTGAGGCGTGTCGGGAATATGCGGATTCGGCAGGCGCGTTTTGATGACCTGATCCAGAAAATCCTTAGGACGGATTATCCCCGGATCAGGAACCCACGGCAGAGCCTCGTTACTGCCTATCCGCTTGATCAGTTCCACAAGCGCGGCGTCGCGCATTGCCTCATATATATAACCATAACCCAAAACACAGCCGAAAACCGCCAGAACGGTATGCAGAGGGTTCAGGCAAGCGCCGACCTTCATGGCTTCGACGGCTTTTACCGTTTCGCGGTCCGTGAAAATAACGCCGGCTTTTTCGAGCGCGGGCCTGCCGTTCGGAAAGGCGTCCTCGACGACCAGATACTGCGCCTCCTCCGCGTTTATAAAAGGCGCGACGTATGTATTTTTCGACGTGCGGACAATCTCGACGTCCTCAAGAGCCATCTTCTCAAGGCTGGATTTTACGATCTCGGACGGCCTCGGTGTTATCTTGTCGATCATGCTCCAGGGGAAGGCCACTCCCGCGCCCGGTTCGTCCGGGGCCAAGTACTTCAAAAATCCCTCCGGCGCCGTCCCGGCTTCAACCCAGCCTTGAGCTACGGTCATTACGGCTTTTTTCAATTGATCGCCGTTTTCCGAGCAGTTATCCATACTCACAAGCGCCAGCGGCGCGGCGTTTGCCTGAAACCGCGCCAGGCACAGCGCGGCGGTAATGCCTATGAGGCTTGCGGCCTTCTCCGGTCCGGCGGCAATATCGGCTGCGATATGCGGCATTAGCCCCTCCGCGTTTTTGACCGAGTATCCCTTCTCCGTGATGGTAAAGCTGACCATCTGCAATGACGGGTTTGTAAATATTTCAGTCAGTCGCGCGCGGTGCTCTGAAGCCTTTAGACACTCGGTCATGCTTGCGATGACCTCTGCGTCAAAACCGTCGGTTTTCATGGTTACGCCGACACAGAGGTTGTCGTATGGCGAGAAGGATGTGTCCGCGATTTCCTCGTCAAACGCCTCGCATACAATGATACCCGTGTCCGCGATACCAACGTCCAAAAGCGCCTGCTGCGCGGCGGCGGGAAAAATACGAAAAATATTTCCCGCGCCCATGTGCAGCCATACCGGGCTGCGGCGCGTCCTCTCCCGCACGGCGGCGACGTCGAAGCGGGGGAGCTTAAACCCCTTGTCCTCCCAGGCTTTTCGATCTTTCAAGCCTTCAAGATTGAGTTTCATTATCAAACCTCGCCTCCTTCGGCCGGGACAAGCCCTAGTTTGCTTAGATGAAGCCCGATATGCGCGCGCAGAGCTTCGCGGTATGCATGGTCGTTTTCGCGCAGGCATTTATAAATCCGTTCCCGGAAGGATTCCCCGCCCCCGGAATCCCCGCCTTCGAGCAAAATAACTCCGTAGCAGATGTGCAGCACCTGCCGCGCGTCCGGTTGGTTCAGCAAACCGGGCAGCTCCGCGTCTGAGAGAGAATCTATCGGCGGGATATTGGCGGTGTTTTCGGTCGTGTGGTAATACTTTTTAGCTTCCGGCAGGTTTTCAAGGGCGAACACCAGCAAACTCCGGAAAAGCGGCGCGTCCTCCCGCGCTATGACGCGAAGGGCTTCGAGCCAGTTAGTCCCGGCGGTTTTCAAATGGAACTCGCCTTTTGAATGTTTGCCGATCAGCGGAAAAACTGAGAATTTATCGCTGCCGGAGTGAACGCTGATTTTGTAGCCGAAATGCCGCGCTATATTGACGTGAGCGACGAACCCTTTCTCAAAGGTGTCCGTATCGCCTTTGTAGTCGATCCCCTTCTGAAATTCCCCGGTGAAACGCGGGGCGAGGCATGTAAGAACGACGCCGCGCCCGTAAAGCTCGTTCGCGACGAAGTAATGCGATTCGGGCAAAGTTTCCGTCGGCGTCTCGTCGACTGAAAGCTCAAAATCCACGCTCCGCCCGCAAGCTGCGATGCACTCACGGTAAACGCGCTCCGCGTGATCAATAGCGCCGCCGTAGACGAGCGCGTCGCGTTCCAGGCTTTCTTTGGAAAAAGATACCTCCGTTCCGTCCGCTAAATGGATTGTCTTGTTGAGGTATTCTGCCTCCCAATCTTCGCGCTTATCGGCCGGGAGCGCGCCGTAAAGATTGCTCACGGCATCCTCGCCCAAGGACAGGATGTCGCCGCGTATATGCTCCGAACAGTCGAGAGTGATCATGGTAAATCCGCTGTCAAGCGCCATATTTACTTCGGCGGCTGTCTTGACGTGATCGCCGTCCGCGCCGAAGCCTGACGTATAACCCTCCTGAAACGCGGCCCAGGTCGCGCTGTCAAGCACGTCGCTGAAAGTACGGCCCGTGAGATTGAGTTCGCGTATGGATTGCTGCGCGAGGACGGGGAACACGTCATAATCCCGAATCAGGTCAATGTGGCCGGGCGAGGCGAGCCCCAGCCGGTCGCCCAAACCTATGGTCACAGCGCGGCCCTTATGGCTCACGGGCGCGGTAAACGGGAACGCTTCACGTATAATGGCGGCGTTTTCATGCGACAGCGGGCAGAGCTTGACTTTATCGCCGCCCAGCATTGACTCTTTCCCGTCAAGCCTGTTGTACGCGCTGCCTTCGGCGGCATTTTCCGTGACGACGAGTCTCTTTTCCCCGTCCGCAAAACCGATCCAAAACGCCGAACCACCCGACTCCCGGCGCGAACGGGGGAAGGCCGGTTCGTCAGCCGTCCAGAGGCCCAGCCCCGGATTGCTGACATAGTACACGCGCTCGCCGTCCGCGAGCGTGTTGAAACCGTCCTTTAGAATTTCGGGGTCATAGCGCCGCGTGATTTCCGGGGCCGAAGCATATTGAAAGCCCGCGGCTTCAACCTCGTCGCGGCTTAATCCCCCCGCCGCATAGGTAACGGCGAACCTCCCGTCGGACGAGCCGTGTATGAGATGCGCCGCGACAGAGAGATTTTCGCGCAGCTCGGCATTGTCTTCACATTGGCGCAAAACGTATTCTCTGCCCTTGTAGCCGTATTTTCGTATCAAGCTGTCGTTTTGCGCGTCCTCGCCGAACTTCCGTACCCCCGGCGCGATTATGACGAGCTCGCCGCCGTCCGCAATGGCCTTGCGCGTGCGGTAGACAGCTTTGTTTCCGACCCACGCGCTCTTGAATTCGGCGGGGTCAAGGTATACCACGACCTTGCGCGGCTTTTCGCGCAGGCGCGTGAGATTCTTTTTAAGGCTCATGCTTACGGCGCTTTCGTAGACGCGGCGCTCACGCCCGATATAAAGGCCGTGCAGGATCACGCCGCTGTCCAGCGCGGGCGCGAAATCCTCCGGCGCGTTCGGAAGCACATCCGGCTTCGACGTGACCGAGAGGACGTACAGAAGCGGCATATCCGCGATAAAATGCTCCTCCGCATAGTCGAACACCCTGCGCACGGGGGAGAGGTCCACGCCCATAACGCGCTCGATACCGTAAACCGCGCCGAGCATGTGCGACGCGTTGATCATCGCGCTGCCCCCGCAGCCCACGAATATGTTCTTGCTGTAGTTGGCCATTCCCGCCACCTCATGCGGCACGACCTGTCCTATGGAGATTATCAAATCATAGGATTTATCGAGCAGCCGCCGGTTCACTTCCACGGCGACCGGCTCATTTACAAGCCCTTCCGAAACCTCATTTACAAAGCTCGCGGGAACTTCCCCGATCTTCTCCACATCATTGCGCCAGTCATGGGTGATAACCGCGCCGGGCGGTATCTCACCAAGGAAGAATTCCTCTATTTCGCGTTCGGTCATGGGGTCGTGCGTGCCGAGCGCGGGCAGTACATCCACGTGGCATGAACCGCGCAGCGCCTTATAATAAAATGCCGCTATTTTGCCAGAACCTGAGTACAGGCGGGTGAAATCCGGGGGAATCAGCAGGATTTTTTTCAAGGGGCGTTTACCGGACATAAGTTCAAGCGAGCGGTTCAGCGCCGCCTCAAGTTCCCCTCGGCTCAAACCCCAATCCTCACGCGCCTCCGTCATTATTTTTTCCATAGGCATCCAGTCCTTTCATTATTAATATAGCGTCATCGTTTCGTCAGCACGCACAGGCTTTCCACGTGCGAGGTCTGCGGGAACATGTCCCAGGCTTCGAGATGAGTCACCCCGTACCCGCTCTCCATTAGCCTCGCCGCGTCGCGCGCAAGCGTCGCGGGATTGCACGAGATATAAATGATATTTCGAGGGGACAGGAGCGAGACCCCGTTTATCACGGCCTCCGACGCCCCGGTTCTCGGCGGGTCGAGTACAATCGTGTCATAAGATTTCCCGCGCTGGCCGCCGTTCAGGAAATCCTCCGACGAGCTCTCGAAAACCCGGACGTTTGCTATCCCGTTGCGCTCCATGTTCTCCCTCATGAGCCGGGCCGACGGCCTCCACTCCTCCACGGAGTCCACGCTCTCCGCCACATTCGCCAGATACGCGGTGAGGCTTCCGACGCCCCCGTAAAGCTCAAGCGCCCTTGACGCGCCCGAGTGTCCCGCCAGCTCCGCCGCGCGGCTGAAAATCCGCTCCGCCTGCGCGGTATTTATCTGGAAGAACGAAGATATATCCACGTTGAAGCTGAATTTGCCCAGAGGGACCGACAGCGAGCCGCCGCCGCAAATCTTCCTGAAGACCGGGCCCCACACGAAGTTGTCGCGCCCGGTCTTTATGTTCAGCACCGAACCCGCGGCTCCGCGCGAGCGGGACATCATCCTCTGGTGAATGTCGCGCAGGCGGCCAAACTCCCTCTTTGTGAGCTCTCGGGCGACAATCGTTCCCGCGAGCGTCATGCCTCCGCCGGTCCTCGCCGCTATTCCCCTGACGTCACCCTTTCCCCTCCGCTCGTCATAACCGCCCAGTCCCGAGGACGCGTTGGCGGTTATCAACTCCCGGACCATCCGTTCCAGTGACGGCTCCAGGACGGGACACCGCTCGAACCCCACGATACGGTGACTCCGCCTCTCGTAATAGCCAACCCTATTGCCCACCGGCAGCGTTGTCTTGTTGCGATAACCCCACTCATCCGGCGACGGATGGCATACGACCTCACGAGGGAGAGTGATATGCCCTATTCGCCGCATCGCGTCGGTAAGTATTTCGCCTTTAACGCGGAGCTGTTCATCATACGAGACGTGCTGCAACTGACAGCCCCCGCAGATACCGCAGCTCGGACAGCGCGCCTTTGTCCGGTGAGGGGAGGCGGACAGCACCTCGACGACGGAGGCCGCCGCGTACCTTTTGCTGACCCGATCGAGGCGGCACGCCACGCGCTCGCCCGTAACAGTTCCCGGCACAAACACGACAAACCCGCCGCCGTCCCGTTCGATACGGCCAATCCCCTCGCCTTCACTGTTGATTCCCGTTATGTCTAAGATAATGATTTCTTTTTCTTTCATGGGTATTATTCTATTGTAATTCCCAAATCCATCAAGATATTTTCGCAAAAAAAAAAAGACCGCGGGAAGCGGTCTTTTTTTCGGCTTAGAATTGGAATTAGAATTATATTTGTTCCTTCATCAGCTTGTAACCTTCGTCGAAGGCTTTTTCGTTGAGTTCCTCGCTTCCTTTTGGAACATTGTCGAGGATCGCATCCTTCAGCGACGACGGCTTTATCAGCTCCTTGATTTCGAGCACGCGGGCAGCCGCGCCGAGCGCCACCATGTTGGTGACAATCTCGCGGCCGAGTACGTCACGCGCCGTTTTCACTATCGGCAGGCTATATATCTCCGCGTCGAGTTTTGGTTTTTCCCTGACGAAGAAATCGTCAAGGATGACGATGCCCCCGGCCGCCGTATCGTGAGAGTAGTCGTCACACGCTTTTTGATTGAGGATGACCTGGAGGTTCGGGTTGGCGGCCTTTGGGTAATCTATCTCGCCCCTGGCTATGACTACCTCGGACTTTGACGCGCCGCCTCGGGCTTCGGGACCGTATGACTGGGTCTGCACGCAATTCAGTCCATGCTCCTTCAGCGCCGCGGCTTCTCCCAGTATGACGGCGGCAAGAATGACGCCCTGTCCGCCGGATCCCGCTATGCGAATTTCGTAACGGTCGCTCATATCGATCACCTCCCGACCTCATCAATTAATCTGTCGTACGTTTTAGTGTATTCTTCAAAGCCGGGTTCGGAAAACAACTCCCCAATGACGTATTTACCGGCCAGTTCTTCTTTGGACATGCCCTCGGTCTTAGCCTTCATCACGCTTTGCTCCTTGAAGTGATTGAAGTTATCGATCGGACGCGGACGCTTGTTTTTGCGCCCGTACTGCGTGTGACAGTGAGTCATTATCTCAATCACGGAGAAACCGTCGTGCTGGATGCCCTTCTTGATCAACGTCTCGCACATCTGGGGCTGGGCTATGGTGGCGCGTGCCACGAGCGTCGCGCCGGCGCCTATCGCGAGGCGGCATATATCAAAGGGCGGGTCCACAGCTCCATACGGCGCGGTCGTCGCTATCGCCCCGACGGGGGTTGTCGGCGACGCCTGGCCGCCTGTCATGCCATATATGTTATTGTTCATAACTATAGAACATATCCCGATATTCCTGCGGCACGCGTGTATGAAATGATTGCCGCCTATCGCGGAGCAGTCGCCGTCGCCCATTACCCCTATTACGGTGAGCTCGGGTTTCGCCAGTTTGACGCCGGTAGCGAACGCCAGCGACCTGCCGTGCGCGGTGTGCAGGGTACATGCGTCTATGTAACCGGGCATACGGCTCGAACACCCGATGCCGGAGGCAATGACTGTATTGCCGGGATCTTTACCCAGCGCTATGAGCGCCCGGATCAGGGCGTGCATGGCGATCCCAAGGCCGCAGCCGGGACACCATATATGCGGCATGAACCGCTTCCTTACCCATTTCATTACGTCTTCGCGAGGCATCCTACGCCACCTCCTCTATGTAGGATATTATATCCGCGGGCTTGAACAGCTCTCCGTTCAGGAGCGTCCTGCTGTGGACCTTACATTTTCCGTGGATCGCGCGGTCAATTTCGAGGAACATCTGCCCCATGTTGAGCTCAGGGACTATCACGTGCTTTATCGGAGAATCCTCAACTATCTTTTCAAGTTCGGCGTCCGCGAAGGGCCACAGGGTAATGGGACGGAAATGCCCCACTTTCACGCCTCGTGAGCGGCACTCACGGACAGCCCGCAGAGCGGAGCGCGACACGCATCCGAACGACACGACAAGAATCTCCGCGTCCTCCCAGCTCTCGTCGTCGTATTCCACTATTTCGGAGCGGAATCTGTCGACCTTCCTCAGTATCCTGTTTACTTTTTTCTCTATTTCGGCTGAGTTGTTGGTGGGGAAACCGAAGTCGTTGGATGTTAGTCCGGTCAAGTGCCAGTGATAGCCGTCGCCGAAGGCGGCCATCGGGGGGACGTCGTCATCGTCCGCCAGATACGGCACGAACTTGTCCGGTGGTACCGACGGACGCTTTCTGTCCACCAGTTCCAGCGATGAGGGGTCAGAAACGACTATCCTCTCCCGCATATGCCCCACGACCTCATCCGTCATGATCAGGACGGGCTGACGGAACCGTTCCGCCACGTTGAACGCTTTTATCGTGAGATCGTAACACTCCTGCACCGACGAGGGGGAGTAGGCTATCGTCGCGTGATCCCCATGCGTGCCCCATTTAGCCTGCATGACGTCCCCCTGGGATACCTTGGTCGGCAGGCCCGTCGAAGGACCGCCGCGCTGGACGTCGGCGCAGACGAGCGGTATTTCCGCCATGTACGCGTAGCCCAAAAGCTCCTGCTTCAATGAAAACCCGGGGCCCGACGTGCCGGTCATGGCTTTGTTTCCCGCTATCGCCGCGCCAAGCGCCGCTGCGATGCCGGCGATCTCATCCTCCATCTGTATGAACTTCCCTCCGATCTTTGGAAGTTCCTCCGCCATGACCTCGGCTATCTCCGTCGACGGCGTGATTGGGTAGCCCCCGAAGAACATACAGCCGGCGTCGATGCCGCCCATCGCTATGGCCTTGTTGCCCTGCCAGAATTCAGCCTTGGGCATTTCATTCACTCTCCTTCACTGTAATCGCAAAGTCGGGACAGACATTTTCACACTGACGGCAGCCTATGCAGTCGTCAATGCGAACCGGTTCGCTCTTTACCTGATCGTCGAGTTCCAGCACTTTTTTCGGACATACTCCGATACAAAGGCTGCATCCCTTACACCATTGCTTATTGATGCTCACATTGAAACGTTTTGCCAAGAAACTCACCTTCCTCCCGGAACATTTTTACTCCTAACGCCAAACAACAACGGCAGTTTATGTAATGTTAGGCTCGATTATCAGTTCGCCCCTCGCAAACCGCCTGTAGTCGAGGATTCCGAAGTCTATGTCGGGTTTGCTTCCAGTAAGATGCTGTGCCAGCACCTTGCCGGCAATCGGGGCGAGCATGAAGCCGTGGCCCGAGTACCCCGTCGAGTGATAGAAATTTTTCACGTCGGTCTCGCCGATTATCGGCGAGCCGTCCGGCGTCATGTCGTACAGTCCGGACCAGTGACGCACCACCCTGATGTCCTTCGTTACCGGCAGCATACGCGCTAGCGTCCGGCTCATCCGGCGGATGAACTGCCACGTCGCGCGAAGCTCGAAATCCTGCGGGTGTCCCTCCGGGCTCTCTCCGCAGATTATGGAGCCGTGCGGCCTCTGCTGGATGTAGTAATTTCCCGAGAAGCTCATCAGCATCGACGGGCACACGCCCGGCTCGACGGGCTCGGTGATCATTATCTCGTGCCTCTCGCCCCAGTTCGGCAGTTCGATTCCCGCCATTTCAGCGACTATCTGCGCGTATCCCCCCGCGCAGTTGATTACCACGTCCGCGTCGATGTGGCCGGCGGTGGTATCCACTCCGACGGCTTTGTCCCCCTTGACCGTTATCCCCGTGACCTCCGTGCGCCTGAAGTAAGATACGCCGAGGCGCTTCGCGGCCTCAAGGTAAGCGAACGTCGTGAGGAACGGGTCGGCGTGGCCGTCGCGATGATGATACGTAAAACCCGCGCCGTCGGAACCGTCGAGTCCGGGACATATCTCGCGGGCCTCCGCGAGCGTTACTGCCCTGGATTTTATCCCCAGGCTGTTTTGCAGAGCCATGCCTTTTTTCAGGTTTTCAAACTCCTTCCCGCTGTACGCAACCAGAAGATAACCGCCCTGGTTGAGTCCGATTGGCAGGCCGAGTTCGTCGTCAAGCTGCTCGAATATGTCGAGAGCCGCTATCGCCAGGCGGCAGTTCATCTCCGTGCCCCACTGCGCCCTGATGCCCGCGCCGCAACGCCCGGTAGAGCCGGAGCAAACCGTCCCCTTCTCCAGCACCACAACGTCCTTCCTGCCGAACTTCGCGAGGTAATACGCGACAGCGACGCCCACGATCCCGCCTCCCACGATCACAACGTCGGCGCGGTTCTTCCACTCCATTATTACTCACCTCCTTCGGCAAGCAGGCCGATCTTGATCGGTTTAGCGGGCGGACGGACGGTAGCGGCCTCCACTTGGTCCATCGGTATGCCGCGCCTGCGGGAAATTTCCCTCATGATTATGTCCTGGCATCCGCGCCCCTGGCACGGCCCCATCCCGGCACGGCTCGCTCTTTTGATCTCGCATACCGAGTCGTACCCTCTGTCGATCCACTCCCTTATCTCGCCGAGAGTTATCTCCTCACAGCGGCAGATCACTATGTCGTTATCCTTGTCCGGCATGTCACTTCACCACCCTTATGGCTCTTATGTCGTTCGCCAGCTCCCTGGGCGCGGATACATGGACGACGTGAGTACGGTCGCGCCTGGGTTCCGTCACCGCCTCGACTCTTCCGCGCGCAAGCACTTCCCCGGCGCGCCCGAGGCAGAGTACCTCCTCCCCCTTGGCCGGGACGGGAAGCATCTCATACGGCAGTTTGTAGAGCGCGAGATCCGGAGCGAACGCGGGGTCAATGACGAAACACGCCAATCCGGGACAAACCGCGACGCATATCGCGCATCCTGTACATTTCGGGTAATCTATTTCCGGGGTGTCGTTTATATCTTGGAAGGGTGTTATAGCCCCGACGGGGCAGCTTGTGTTGCAGGGATCGCACGGTATGCGCTGCGGACATTCAACAACCACGAGGCCGCCCTTGTGGTTGTTCCATATGGACTCTGGAGGTCGGACCGCGCCGGCGCGCTCATCCGTCAGCACTCCGCTGTTGAAGAGCATCTCTTTCTCAGTCATATTCAGATCCCCCCATATATTCAGCTCAGCCGCCCCAGCCATCGCGCTGAACGACGGCTACTCCGGCTCGAATCTTCTCGCCGACCTCGCCCGCCCTCAAGTGGTCGAGCCTGGACCAGTATTCGTCGAATTTCGCCGTTACGACCGGAAAGCCGAGGCTGTGAGCCGCGCTCATGCCTGCTATGCGTCCTTCCACCATTGCGGCGCTCGCTTCCTCGATGCCGGTGGCGTCCCCGGCGGACCAGAAATTCGGGTTGCTCGTCCGGAGGGTACGGTCACGCAGCGGCACGAATCCGCAGAGCTGAGGGACGTATTGCATCTTGCATCCCGCCTGCGACAATATCTCGGTCGTAGGAGTGAGCCCCACGGCAAGGCATATTACGTCGCAGTCTATATTGCTCTCGCGCCCCGTCGGGTTGAATTTTTCGTCGAGTTCCATTATGACCGCGCCGCTCACCACCCTGTCGCCGACGGCTTCCTTGATGGAGTGACGGAGCAGTATCGGGACGCCAAGCCGCCGTATCTTGGCGGCGTGCACCCAGTAACCCCCGACCCTCGGCATCGCTTCGACCACCGCGGCAACCTCAACCCCGGCCTGCAATAGTTGATAGCTCACGATCAGGCCGATGTTGCCCGCTCCAATCATCAACACTCGTCTGCCCGGCGTGACGCCGTAGACGTTCATAAGAGTCTGCACCGCTCCCGCTCCGTAAACTCCGGGGAGGTCGTTGTTCGGAAACGGTATCAGCCTCTCCTGCGCGCCGGTGGCTACCACGGCCTTCTTCGGCCTGATCCTGAAATACTCCTCCTCGCCGCGCATTGCCGTGAATGTCCCGTCTTCGATGTAGTATCCGGTCACCGTCGTGTTTGTGAGGATTTCCACGTTCTTCTTGTTTGCGTCAATCTCATCAAGAAGGATATCCGATATTTTGTATCCTCGTGTACCGGCGTATTCCTCCTTGCTTCCGAAAAATTTGTGCGTCTGTTTCACGAGCTGCCCGCCGAGATGAAGGTCACTCTCGATGATCATTACCCTGGCTCCCGCCGACGACGCTTCCGCCGCGGCTGACAGCCCGGCCGCGCCGCCGCCTATTACGAGAATGTCGGTTGTCTTGTCCGTCATGACCGCCTCACTCTCCCCCCTCGCGCTTCAGGACGCTGCCCTTGCCGCGCTGCGTCTCGACCTTCATGCCTGACGCGAGGGGCGTTATGCACGTCCTCACGTTGGGCGTTCCGTCCACGACCATGAAACAACTGCTGCATTTGCCTATCGCGCAGAAAAAACCACGCGGCCGCTTCATCTCCGGTGTTTCGCGATAGATCCGGACTCCGTTTGCGTGCAGGGCCATTGCGATGGGCTGTCCCTCGTAACCCTCCATGCTGCGCCCGTCGAAGAAAAATTCAACTTTCGAGCGACGCTTGAAGTAGTCCGTTTCGAGAACCGGATGTTCCTCAATAAGATCCATTGGCGCGCCTCCTTTTCTGAAGTTCTAACAAAACTCGCGCCTGTCCGGTGAGACAGGCGCGAGGAAATATTTCCTCGCTGGCAAACAATAAGGTACTTAATTTTTTTTACGTTTACCCGCAAGGAAAATATAGTTTTTTATTGTGAAATTGTCAATGTAAAATTAGTGATTCCCTACCCACTATTGCTTCAGCGCGTCATCGAACGCGATATTCGACGGCGCGAAGTCCACGCGGCGGACGAACATACATGCCTCCCTTGCGCCGAACTCGCGCTCCATACCGCTGTCCTCCCACTCCACGGAGAGAGGGCCCTGATAATTCATCACGTTCAGCTCGCGGATTATCTCCTCGAAATTCACGTGGCCGTGACCAAGCGAGCGGAAATTCCATCCCCTGCGCCCGTCGCCGAATTCGATATGGCTGCCCAGTATCCCCGAGCGCCCGTCCAGGACGACGGCGACATCCTTCATATGGACGTGGTATATCCTGTCGGCGAAATCGCGCAGGAACAGCGCCGGGTTGCAACCCTGCCAGAAAAGGTGGCTAGGGTCGAAGTTGAGACCGAACGCCGGTCTGCGCCCGAACGCGTCGAGCAATTTTTCCGTCGAGTAGTTGTCGAAGGCTATTTCGGTGGGATGAACCTCCAGGGCGAACTTCACGCCGCACTCGTCGAAGACGTCCAGTATCGGATTCCAAAGTTCGACGACCTGTTTGAAGGCGGCGTCTACCTGTTCCTGCGACGTCTGCGGGAACGAGTACCAGTAGTTCCACAGCGGGGAGCCAATAAAGCCGGTAACGACCGATACGCCCATGTTCTTCGCGGCTCTGGCCGTAAGCTTCACCTCTTCTATCGCCCATTCGCGCATACGCTCCTCGGAGCCCTTGTATTCGTCCGGGACAAAGCCGTCGTAGCGGGGGTCGTAGAGCGACGCGACGCACTGACCCGAGAGATGGGCGCTTATCGCCCAGCAACCCAGGTTATACTTTGCGAGTATCGCCTTGCGCTCGGCGGCGTAAGCCGGGTCGCTCGCCGCCTTCTTTACATCCAGGTGATCCCCCCAGGTGCATACCTCCAGACCGTCGTAACCAAACTCCGACATCTTCTGACATACGGTCTCAAACGGCAGGTCGGCCCATTGGCCGGTGAATATCGTTACTTTCCTTGCCATGATTCCCAATACCTCACTTTCCGAGAAAATTCCGGTTCCTAGACAACGGGAGCCGTTCCATCAACCCAAGCCGAATCGGACTTGCTGCTGCGCACGCAGTCGTGTACGAACTTCACGCCGCGCGCGCCGTCCAACGCGGTCGGGAATATTTCAAACTCGTCCTGCGGTTTGCCATCCATGTTATTTTTGATAGAGTTGCAGAACGCCTCGTATATGTTCGCCCATGCCGCGAATAATCCCTCGGGATGGCCGGGAGGCATTCTCGTCCAGCGGAGGGCGGCGGGACTGAGGTCGGGTCCGGCGCAGGTCAGCGTCATCGGCGGCTGCCCCTTTTTGACATAGCGCATCTCGGCCGGTTTCTCCTGATACCACTCAAGCGAACCCTCGGTGCCGAAAATCCTGAACGCGAGTCCGTTCTCGCGGCCTGTTGCCACCTGTGACGGCCAGTAGTGGCCGACCGCTCCGTTCTTGTATTTCACCGTGATGAGCGCGTTGTCGTCAAGGGCGCGGCCCTTCACGAAGGTCGAAAGGGTGGCGGATATCCTGTCTATCTCCAGTCCCGTAACGAAGTGGACCATGTTCTCTATGTGGGTGCCTATGTCCCCGACGCAGCAGGATATGCCGGACTGCTTAGGGTCGGTGCGCCATACGCCTTGTTTTGAGTCGACCTCGTCGGCCAGCCAGTCTTGCGCGTACTCGGCCATGACGACCCTGATATCGCCGAGCGCGCCGCTTCTTACCAGCTCGCGCGCGTGCCTCACCAACGGGTAGCCTGTGTAGACATAAGTCACCATAAAGAGCAGATTCTTAGCGCGCGCCGTGCGTTCGAGGTCCAAAGCCTCCTCGGTTTCGAAACAGAGGGGCTTGTCGCAGGAGACGTGAATCCCCGCGTCCAGAAACGCCTTGCTTATTGCGTAATGCGTATCGTTAGGCGTGGTGACTACCGCGAAATCGATGCCGTCGGGCCGTGACGATTCCCCCTTGACCATATCCTCGTATGATGGATAGACGCGTTCCGGCGTTATGCCCAATTTCCCGCCCATTTCCCTGTTTTTTGCGGCGTCGCGCGAGAAGCACCCCGCCGCTATGATGGCCGCGCGCGTCATGTCAATCCCCGCAATATGTACCGGCGCGATAAAAGAACCCGGGCCGCCTCCCACGAGGCCGTATTTCAGTTGCGAGCCGGCTGCCCCCAAATCCCTTCCTTCGATCATAAGAAAACACCTCCACTGGAAAATAGAAATTCACGGTTTTGTAGAATAAAAGGCGCGCCATAACTGCACGACGCGCCATTTGCACCGGATTGCTTCTTCTGCTTATGAGATTCGGTAGTTTTGCTTATCCCGGAGAAAATTCAGAAAATCCCGGTCTTTGTGGCAAATATGATCGACCCACCATTTTTTGAGAAATTCCATGAACTCATAGGGGTCCCGATGCGATATGCTGTCTTTCCCTATTGCGGACAGGGCTTTTGTCAGCTCGCGGTGTAATTCGCCATGGTGACCCGCCAATGGGAACTCGCTGTTTCTTAGAAAGTTCTCCTCTATGTCGAAATGGATGCGCGTATACTCGTGGATCATTCCGATTATAGGCGCCAGCATGCTTTCGCCGTGTTTTTTCTGCATTCCGAAATACAGGGAATTGATGGTGGAGACAATCCCTCTGTGTTGCTCGTCAATGATGGGTATTCCCAAATCGTATTCAGGTTTCCAGACGATAAAAATATTATGCTCCAGCAAGGAATGATTCATTACATTCTTCACCTCTTCATCAGGTATGATTTTTTCGCGCTTTTATCCGCCTTGAAATCCCCGGGCAGGCGATTTCCTTTTTTAATATTTCATATCATAATTTTAACACCTTTTCCTCGACGAATGGGAATCCAAAGGACTCAAATCCCGCCCCGTTTTTTTGAGCCGTGGTAAACTGTTAAAGGACGACAACAGGAGGGGAAGCAAAATGATCAACCGAATCAAACAGATGGTGGAAAACGGACAACAGGCTATCGGCACGTTTTTTCAGCTTGGCGGCACCGTGGCCGCAGAATGTATCGGCATCGCCGGGCTTGATTTCCTCGTCGTGGATACCGAGCACGGTCCTTACGATGTGGAAAGCACGCTCGCCGCTGTTCTTGCGGCTGAACGGCGGGGGATCACGCCCTTTGTACGGATCAAGGATACCACCAGGTCTTCCGTGCTGAAAATGCTGGATATCGGCGCAAAAGGCCTGGTAGTTCCCTGCGTCAATTCAAAGGAGGAAGTGGAGCGCCTGGTGGAATACGCGAAGTATTATCCAACGGGCAGAAGGG
>Ga0099364_10003215_pt1 | contig 25483 bp, 19 predicted proteins | sample TergutTh196P3_FD_73070 | JGI IMG/M metagenome (GOLD analysis project Ga0099364, IMG submission 73070) | Microcerotermes parvus P3 segment gut microbial communities from Pointe-Noire, Republic of the Congo - Th196 P3 | ecosystem: Host-associated > Arthropoda: Insects > Digestive system > Gut ...
AACTTTCCAGTTGACGATGATTCTCGAACTAGAAAGTTCGAGTTACATTTTCATGCATTTCTGGTGGTGGAAACACCGACATGGATTGATTAAGAGATAACAACTTCGTTGTATTTTTAAGGAAAAATTATTTAATTTTATTAGTATCTCTGTGCTCTATGTGGTTTATCCTTATTTATGCATTCCGAATTCCGAACTCCGAATTCAATTTTCGTGTTATACAAAAAAAGTTTGACAAAATATAAGAATAAAAAAAAATGGAACTCAAAAATATCAGGATATTTTATGAAAAAATGTTAGACTACAATCCACGCACAACTGAAATTCAGTTTTTAAAAGGTATCGGCGAGTTTCGCGGGAAACTCTTCCGAAAGCTCGGTATTTACACCGTCAATGACCTGTTCGAAAATTTCCCAAGAGACTATATGCACCGTCAAGTCGAAGCTCCTATCAGACATCTTCAAATTGGACAGCAGGTGAGCATGAGTGTAAAAGTGATTTCTATAAACGAAATCACAACTAAACTGGGTAAAAAACAGCTGAGAGTTCTCGTTACAGACGGAGATAGAAGGATAGAATGTGTTTGGTTTTCTTATGGTAGTTGGCTTTTAAAACTGCTCAAACCAGACAATCAAGTCTGGGTAAACGGTTCTGTAAAAGAGTATCAAGGAAATAAATATATTTCACAACCTCAGATTTTGGAAAACAAAGAGGATGAAGAGGACACAAACGATTTTTGGAGGGAAAGAAAGATACTCCCAGTTTATAGTCTGACAGCAAAATTGACTATAAATGTCTTGAGAAATATAGTCTACAATGCCTTTGCCCTTTATCACAAGGGTATAGATGAGACACTCCCTGAGTTTCTCTTAAAAAAATACAATTTCCTCGATAGAAAAACAGCTCTCCAAAAAATGCACTTCACGAGTAATCCTGCCGAAATTCCTAAAATAAAGAGTAGATTTATCTATGAAGAATTCTTTTATTTACAAATCATGATTGCTAAAAATGCTAAATTTAAAAATGATGTTCTAAAGAAAAAAACTCATATCAATAATAATATTATGAGCAAAAGACTTCTTTCTCGACTCCCTTTTACACTCACAAATGCCCAAAAAAGAGTTATTTCAGAGATTTTTCAAGATATGGTTTCTGATAAACCGATGAATAGACTACTACAAGGTGATGTAGGTGCTGGAAAGACTATTGTTACTCTCTTTGCTCTCTTACTCGCTATCGAAAATGGCTACCAAGTCGCACTCATTGCTCCCACAGAAATACTCGCAGAGCAACATTACAAGACTATTTCAAGGCTATTAAATGGCATAGAAGCCCCCCCTGTAGTGCCGATTTCCAATCGGCTTGATGGGGATATTAATAAAAGTAATCAAGAAAAAGTTTTTAATCATAATATTTACCAATCGGAGATTGGAGCTACGGATATGGGGGGGGCAATTGAAATAGCCCTCATCAAAGGTGGAAAAAGCAAACAAAAGACTATCGACAAAAAAAGAATAGCAAGTGGTGAAATACACATCGCTATCGGCACTCATGCTCTCTTTCAAAAAGATGTTACCTTCAAAAATCTTAGCCTTGTCGTGATTGACGAGCAGCATAGATTTGGTGTCGCACAGAGAGCAGAGCTTTCCAAAAGGCATGATTTCCCTGATTTACTCTATCTTTCTGCGACACCTATTCCACGCTCTCTCGCTATGACCGTCTTCGGTGAAATGACCGTAAGCTCCATTGACGAGCTTCCACCTACCAGAAAACCTGTAAAAACTATACTTATTTTTGAAAGAAATCGTTTTGAAGTTTATCAAAGTTTGAAAACTGAACTGAAAAAAGGCAGACAAATTTACATTGTTTGTCCGCTTATAGAAGAATCAGAATTTATCGATTTACAAGATGCAGAGACCCTTTATGAGACACTAAAAAATGATATTTACCCTGAAATTTCCATTGCTCTTTTGCATGGAAAGAAAAAAACAAAGGAAAAAGAACAGATAATGAGCGAGTTTTCAAGTGGTGCAATCCAAATACTCGTTTCTACTACAGTCATTGAGGTTGGTATCGATGTCCCCAATGCCACTATCATGATGATTGAGCATGCCGAGAGATTTGGTCTTGCCCAACTCCACCAGCTCAGAGGAAGAGTCGGAAGAGGTGCTGACCAGTCATTTTGCTACCTCATCGCTTATTCTATGGGGGAAATTGCTAAACAAAGACTACATACTATGGTCAGCACAAACAACGGCTTTGTCATCGCTGAAAAAGACCTCGAACTTAGAGGTGCAGGTGATATGTTTGGAACTGCTCAATCTGGACTACCCGAATTTAAATTTGCAAACCTCATCACCGACCAATATTGGCTTAATAACGCAAAACAAGACGCTTTTTTTATCATTGATGAGGATTTTGACCTCTTGCTCGAAAAACATGCTCTCATAAAAAATTATTATGAAAAATATGTCATCCAAAAAGAAACATTGAGTAGCTTTTGATTTAAGAATTATGATATTTTATGTTTTTTTCTATTGTTAAAGCACGGTAAAGCTGCTCTACTAGAAAAAGTCGTGCCATTTCATGCGTAAATGTCATTTTTGAAAGACTCAGGACAAGGTCAGCATTTAATAATATATCTTCAGAAAGCCCATAAGCTCCTCCTATAACAAAAACAATATGTTTATGATTTAGAGTCTCATAGAGGAGCTTGCTAAAGTCTGGTGAATTATATTGAATACCCCTTTCATCAAGAGCAATAATAAATGATTTTTGAACTACAGCAGACGAACTGAGTTCCCTCTTAAAAATATTTGACATAAGTTTTTCAGCTTCTATAACCTTAGCTTTTTCTAAGCTATCAAATGTATGATATTTTGCAGGAGGACATTCGATAATCTCTATTTTTAGCTTGTTTTCAAGCCTCTTGAGATAGATGTCTATGCTATCTCTTATTGCTTTTTCTTTTATTTTGTCGATTGCTAATATTTTAATCATGATACATACCTAATATTTGCTTTGTAGGGAACTGATTTATCTGTTCCGATAATTGCCCCCCCCCCCCCCCCCCCCCCAAATGGGGGGGGGGGTTTTTCCCCCCCTTTTTTTGGGGGGGGGGGTAGGGGGGGGTATCTTGTAACTTGTAACTTGTATCTTGTAAGTTCTCTTTCGATTTACAATTATTAATTTTAGCCTTATAAGCTCTTGTAACAGCAGCGATATAATAAAGACTTTTCATTCTACCCTCAATTTTGACACTATCAATACCAGCTTGATAAATTTCATCAAGTCTATTATACAGGCACAAATCCTTTGAATTCATAAAATAAAAGCCATGCTTGTCCTCTTGTATAGGGAAGCTCTCTTTTGGTCTAGATTCTTCAACAAGGTTGTATTTCCAGCGACAAGGTTGTGTGCACTCACCTCTATTTGCACTTCTATTGTTTAAAAAAGCACTTAAAAGGCATCGTCCTGAATAAGAAATACACATTGCCCCATGAACAAACATTTCGAGCTCCATGTCTGGACATTTTTGTCTGATTTCTTTAATCTCATCAAAGGTAAGCTCTCTTGCGAGAATAATCCTTTTTGCTCCGAGACTTTGAAATGCTTTAACTGAGTGATATGAAGTAACATTTGCTTGCGTAGAGATATGTATAGGTATATCAGGAGCTATATTTTTTATGATGTCTAGGACTCCAATATCTGAGACAATAATAGCATCTATATTGGCATATTGTAGATTTTTGACATAAGTTTTGATGTCCTCTATATGCCTATTATGAGCGTAGATATTTAAAGGAACAAAGAGCTTTGCTTTGTATTGATGACAAAAATCTACAGCTTGAATTAGGTCATCACTATCAAAATTGTCAGCTTTTGCTCTGAGACTATAGTCTTTACTACCTGCATATACGGCATCAGCTCCGTAAACTACAGCATATTTTACTTTTTCAAGATTTCCAGCAGGGGCGAGAAGTTCCATACAAGTTACAAGATACAAGTTACAAGATGCAAGTTACAAGATACAAGTTACAAGTTACAAGATGCAAGTTATAAGTAATCCCCGTTCAATTGTATATTTGGCAGAGGATTTGTGATTTGTAATTTGTAATTTGTGATTTGCACTCAGCTGCTCATTGATTTAAGCAATTGGATATTATCCTTAGTTTCTTTCATTTTTGTCCTAAGAGTTTCTATACCTTGAACAGGATTTAGGGTCTTTAAAAACTTTCTGAGGACAAACATTCTGCTTAATTCAAGCTCAGTAAGTAGCAATTCCTCTCGTCTTGTTCCAGATTTAATGAGGTCAATGGCTGGAAATAGTCTTAAATCAGAGATAGAGCGGTCAAGAACGAGTTCCATATTTCCTGTTCCTTTAAACTCTTCAAAAATGACTTGGTCCATCTTACTACCAGTATCAATTAAAGCAGTAGCAATGATAGTGAGCGAGCCTGCCTCCTCAGTATTTCGAGCAGACCCAAAAAACTTTTTTGGTTTATGAAGGGCATTAGAATCAAGTCCACCAGACATAATTTTTCCTGTAGAAGGGGAATGATTGTTGTATGCACGAGCAAGTCTTGTGATACTATCGAGGACGAGGACGACATCGAAACCGAGTTCGACCATTCTTTTTGCTTTATCTATAGCCATTTCTGCGACAGAAACATGCCTTTTGGCAGTTTCATCAAAGGTCGAGCTGATGATTTCAGAATTATATGGATATATAATCCTTTTCATCTCTGTAACTTCCTCTGGTCTCTCATCAATTAGCAAAACAATGAGATAGACTTCAGGATGGTTTAATAGAATAGAATTAGTGATATTTTGGAGTAGGACTGTTTTTCCCGTTCTAGGTGGAGAAACTATTAAACCTCTTTGTCCCTTACCAATTGGAGTAAACATATTAACGATACGGGTAGAAATAGTGTCAAGCTTGTATCTCAACTCGCTAAGTTTTCTTGGAGGCACTTCAAGATCAAGCCTTTTTTCTGGGTAATATGGTGTCAATTCCTCAAAAGGTAATAAAGATGCAACTTTTGCAGGGTCTTCATAGTTTATCATATCGACACGATATAAGGCATGATATTTTTCACCTTCTTTTGGTGCTCTAACAGGTCCAGAAATCAAGTGTCCATTTTTCAAAAATAATTTTTTGATTTGAGCGGCTGAAATATAAACATCATCTTTACCGGGCAGATAATTGTTGTGAGGAAATCTGAGGAAACCAAAGCCATCATCCATTATTTCGAGACATCCAGTCGCAAATGCGAGACCTTCTTGATTTGCGTTTGTTTCACATATTTTGTAAATTAAATCATTTTTTTTGGAGATGGAGCTGTTTTTTATGTCCAAATCCTTTGCTATTTTCTGTAGTTCAGGGACAGTCATATTGAAAATATTTTCTATTATTCCTGACATATTAACTCCTTTGGATTTTCAGTATGGAAATGATTTATCTGTCCCGAAAAATAAATATCCCCCCCCCTCTACCAAGCCATTGATAATGTAGAGGGGGCGATAATCGGAACAGATAAATCAGTTCCCTACTTAATAAACATTTAACTAAATAGTGCTTCAGAAAAATCATTAGCATTAAATTCTTTTAAGTCCTCAATGCTTTCACCTATCCCAATCAATTTGACTGGTATATTTAATTGATTTTTAACAGCGATAATAATCCCACCTTTTGCAGTTCCGTCAAACTTTGTCAATATAATACCAGATATGGGGGTAACTTGATTGAAAAAATGTGCCTGCGAAATTGCGTTTTGACCTGTAGTGGAGTCTAAAACGAGCAAAGTTTCGTCTGGAGCATCAGGTTTGACTTTTTTTATGGTTCTACTTATTTTAGCGAGTTCATTCATTAAATTTGTTTTGTTGTGTTGCCTTCCAGCAGTATCAATAAGGACTATATCCATTTTTTTAGAAAGGGCAAAGTTTAGTCCATCAAAAATCACAGATGATGGGTCTGCACCAGCTTCTTTTTTAAAAATTGGAATATCAGCTCTTTCTGCCCAAATTGTGAGTTGCTCGATAGCAGCTGCCCGAAAAGTATCAGCTGCAATGAGTAAAACTCTCTTACCAGCATTTTGAAATCTTTTTGCTATCTTTCCTATTGATGTTGTTTTACCTGTTCCATTCACACCTATAACTAAAATTATTTTGAGAGTTTCTGGGACTTCCTTGTCTTTGTAAACAGATTTTTCATTGAAATCAACATCAAAAAAAGATTTTTGGTTTTCGTAGTCTGTTACAAGCTTTTTACTAATGATTGAAAGTAGAGATTCTTGGACTTTTGAAGGTTCTTTGATATCTTTTAGTCGAATATCATCACGCAGTTCATCTATGATTTGGAAAGAAAGATCGGGACCGATATCTGCTTGTAAAAGTATTTCCTCAAGGTCATCCATAAGACTCTCATCGATTTTTGTTCTAAGCGATAGGGTCTCTGCTATTTTACCTACAAAAGAGTTTCTTGTTTTTGCGAGTTTTTCTTTTAGTGTTTTAACAAATGAAATCATAAGCTTGCTTTACGACAGAGAAATTAAAAATCAGAGTCCAGATATAAGCTGCCTCGACCAAAGGGTCGAACCATCGAGGTGGTAACTTCAACTGGGAACGCAGGCATCTTGCCTGCAAAAAAAACCAGAATAATCATTGATTGCAGGCAAGATGCCTGCGTTCCCAGTTGAAGTTATAGGCGAGAATAATATATTCTGAACTCTGAGCTCTGGACTTTATTCACTACTCCCTAAAGATTTGTAGTAAAGGGCAATTCTTGATTTTCTACGAGATGATGTTTTGCGATGTATGACACCTTTTTTTGCTGCTTTATCGAGCTGTGAATACATTTTTGGCAAGAGTTTTTCCTTTTCCTCTATGCTGATATTTGATCTCAATCTCTTTGCGAGAGTTTTAATAGTGCTACGAACATAATTGTTTTGAGCTCTTCTTTTTACATCTTGTTTTAGCCTTTTTTCACATGATTTATGATTTGGCATCTTTGGAATATCCTCCATATAGTTTATAAGTTTTTTTTTTATTGTTTTACCAATTATTTCAATAAGGTTTTTTTGTCAACTATTTTTTTTATTTCAATTTTCATAAAATAATAAACATAAGATTTTTTATTTTTACATATTTCTTATTTAACTAAAATCATCCAATATAAATCCATGGTCCCCACAGGTCCTCTGCAGGAAGCCTGCAGGAAGCCTGCAGGAAGCCTGCAGGAAAGATAAGTAAAGCCTAATGTAATCTATATAAAAGGCAGGTCAAAAAAAGACTAAATAAATGAGGCTGTCGCATAGTGGGGTAGCAACTCTGTAAGAAATGATAAATAAATAAGAAATGAAAATGCAGAATGCAGAAATTTTATTCTGCATTCTGCATTTTTATTTCTTATTTCTACAAAACCATTCTCAGTATCAGCGTCTCTCCACCTGCATTCAATCGATAAAGATAGACACCGCTCGCAGCCTCACGACCATTGTCATTTGTCCCATTCCAGATTATTTCATCTCTTTTGTAGTCTCTTATTAGTTTTCTACCTCTACAATTATAACATTGCTGGGAGCGGATGAATATTCATCACTATAAACAGCACAGACCCAATATGTATAGACACCTTCATTCGTATCAAAATCTGTAAAATACAAATCAGTAATGTAGGATGGTGTCAATAGCTTGTCATCTCTGTATACGGTGTAACCTGATAAATTGTCTGAAGTTTGATGCTTTTGTGGTGGACGCCAGCTCAGCTTTATCGTAGAGCTATCTACCTCTCCCAAAAGGTCTCTGGGAGGTAAAAATAATAATGGATAAGAGATGATGTCAAAAAAATTTGATGGCTCTGATTCACCATCATAATCTTCATAAAGAGCTGTAACCCAATACATGTGATTATATGAAGTTTCTGTAACAATATGGGAAAAAGTAGTAATCTCTGTAGAGATAATCTCTCCAATAGTTATTCCGTTGCAATAAATTCTGTATCCTACAAGATTAGTGTTGATAAAATTTATTGGCTCATACCAAGAAAGCACATTTTCTTGTATCTCATCATATAAACAAAAACCAATTAAATGTCTTGGTGGCGAAAACACTGGGTCTTTTTTTTCTTGTGCTTTGGTGTTGCAGCTCATAGATAGTATTGCTATCAATACCAAAATCAAAAATAAGATTTTTCTTTTTTTTCTCATTTTAAACTCCTAAGTTTTTTTCTATTCTGTAAAAGCAAGCCCCCCCCCTTCCCCCCCCACTGCGCAAGCTACATGGGGGGTAATAATGACTTTTCGGAACAGATAAATCAGTTCCCTACTAAGCGGAACAGATAAATCAGTTCCCTACTAGCGGAACAGATAAATCAGTTCCCTACTGAATCAATTTGCAGGCAGCGGTAGCCTTTCGTACTCTGTTTCCATAGCTACTTCGCAATTTTTCTTATGAAATGCTATACTGTATTTGTAGATTTTTTTGTAGCCTTCTTTATGTAGAGTGTGGATGTAGGCTTTTTCGTTTATTTGAGCGAGACCTATTTGGGCTTCGTCTTTTAAATCCCCCCCCTCCCCCCCATGTAGAATTCGGAATTCGGAATTCTGAGTTCGGAATTCCGAACTCCGAACTCCGAACTCCGAACTCATCGGAGTGGGGGCTTTTTTCAAGTGTTTAAATTCCACCACCACAGCGTATTTGTCTTTGTCGTATGGTTTTATGAGGCAGTCTGACCTACCTTTGCCCGATTCTTGATTGGAATAAACCAAATAGTCTTTAGCAACAGCGAGTAAAATACCAAAGATAAACATGTGGTAGCTGTTTTCCGCTTTGAAGTCATGGCAGCTTGGGTTGTTTAGTAGGTCTTCATTGAGAATGGTCTGGACACCAATAGCATCGCCTTTCAAGAGGCATTCTACGAACTCTTTTATGCTATCTGATATCGTAGTTTGTTTTTCATCTAACCATTCTCGAGCAAAACTTGTAAATACATTGCTAATTTCTTTGTTTACCAGCTCAGCTGCAAATATTTCTGAATTAGCACCATTACAAGGTTTTATATAGCCAGCAGTTAGGAGCAGTGACCAAAATGTATTTGAACTTTTATGCTCAATGGGATAAGTAAAAGCTTCTTTAAAACTTATAGAGATAGGTTTGCCTGTCAAAAGTCCTGCTAAATCATCTTTTAACTTGTCATCTCCTTTTAAAAATACATCCTTTAAAACACTAGTATCACCTGTGTTTACCCAAAAGTTTTCAAAAACTTGTTTATTTAGATAATAGGTTATACTCCATGGATTATATATGTCTTGCCCACCAAATCTATAACCATCATACCATTTTTTAACTTCTGGAAATAAGTCCTTTATCCCAAATATCTCACAAGATTCTTTTACTTCATCCTCTGTAAAACCGAAACAACTGGAAAAATCTTTATCCATAATACCACAAATTTTCGGATTATTAAAACTACTAAAAAGACTTTCTCGTGCTATTCTCAAGACTCCTGTCAATACACCGAATTCCAAAAAATCGTTGGTTTTAAATACATTTCCCAAAAATCCTCTCATAAAATCAATCATCTCTTTGTAATAATTATTTCTGACAGAACAATCAAGAGGTGCATCGTATTCGTCTAACAAGATAATAACCCGCTTTTTGTGATATGTGTAGAGGCAATCTGTAAGAAATTCAAGAGAGGATTTTAAATCGGATATAGAGGTCTCTTCCGAGCAATATCGACAAAATTTAGTTTTTTTATATTCATTGAGTTTATCACTTTCAATTAAAAATAAATATTTTTGAAATAATTTAGAAACTAAACTTTGAATATTTTCAACAAATTCTTCAAAAGATTTTTCATTTACATTTTTCAATGTCAGAAAAATCACAGGATACTTGTTTTGATGCTTTTCTACAAGGTCTTTATATTCGGTAATTTTCAGACCCTTAAATAATGTTTTACTATCTCTTGTAATATCAAAAAAAGACCTCAGCATATCTAAATTCATAGTTTTTCCAAATCGACGAGGTCTTGTTATCAAGGTTACTTTCCCTTTTTTTTCAATTATCTCTTTGATGAAAAGAGTTTTATCGATGTAAAAATAATCACCTTCGATTAGTTCATCAAAAAACTCTGCACCTATTAAAATTGGTTTTGTCATTTTACTTTCCTCAAGATTTAAGATTGTATCATAGTAAAAATCTCAGATTACACTTTTGAGAACATAAAAAAATAATCAAGCTATAATGTCAATTAAAATCTTGAAATCGATAATAAAATTAGTAGGGAAAGAAATGGACAATGGATAATGGATAATTATCCATTAATTTTTGGGAGGCAATAATTATTTTTCGGAACGGATAAATGCGTTCCCTACAAAAGGTGGAGCGGATAAATGACACCTCTCCGAAAAGTCGATGTTGCCCCCCCCATGAAGAATGAGTGGAGGGGAGCAATAATGATTTTTCGGAAAAGATAAATCAGTTCCCTACAAAAACTTTACAATATCTTCAAGTTTCCTTTTTGGTACATGATGGACATCGTTTTCATCACGCCAGTATTTGATAGAGCCATCCTCTGCTATTTCGTCAATAACTACGGTTTCAGCAGGTTTTCCGAGTGCAATAACGAGAATAATCTCATTTTCAATGGACAAATGGACAGCTCTTTTAAGTTTTTTTTTGTCAAAGGAAGCAATCATGCAGGCACCGAGTTCTTTCTCTGTAGCTGCGAGCATTATAGTCTGAGCAACAATACCTGGGTCAATATTTAGATGTGGAGCAAATTGCATATCAGAATAAATGATGACATAAGCAGTGGGTTGTTCTTTGGTAGTGGGTCCGTTCCAGTCAGTGAGATACGCAGCCCAGCCGAGACATTGAAAAATTTTATCGTTAGTTTCCTTTTTATTTGAAACTAAATACATAATTGGCTGTCTATTTGCAGCTGAAGGTGTTAATCTTGCGGTATCAATGAGTTCAAATAACAATTCATCACTGATTTTGTGAGAGTTGTCAAATCGTCTAAAACTTCGAGCTTTTCTGACTAAATCTTTAAACATATTATCTCCTATTAGTAATTACTAATTACTAATTTTAATTTTAACCAAGATTTGATTTCCATCTATCTGGCATGATGTAGGGTATTTTTGTAAAACAAAGTCCTCTATTTCTTCTTTGATAAAAACATCAAAATCAAAATCAGTGTTGATTTCAGCACCAATCTTGAAAAGTATAATAAGTTCAGTTCCATTATCAATTAAGGTATTATTAATAGAAACGGTAGTCTCGCCACCTATAAACCTCAGAAGATAGTCCATAATATTGTGAATTAAATTCAATAAATCAGAGGCAAAAGTCCTTATATTGCAAGATTCAAGGTTTATATCTTTTTCAGTTTGGTGTTTATATCTCATGTCTGTAGTGAGGAAATTTAAATAAGTTTCCATAAATTTTTTGAAGTCAAACTCTAAATCTTGCTCTGTCTGGTCTTTATCGATTAGATATGCAGCAGTAGAAAGCATACCGTTAATCCTATCAAGCTGTGTATTTATTTGATTGAAACTTTTTTCATCCTCAAACTTCATCTGTAAAAGCTCAAGTCTGCCAGAAAGTCCCATTAAGGGAGTATTCAAGTTGTGTATTAGTCCACTTAAAAGTTTTCCATATTTGATATATTTTTTATCTTTATTCATTAGTTATATCCTCCTCAAGTTCGTCTATATCAATCATATCAATGTCTTCAAAATTGTATTTTGAGAGACGGACAGAAGTTTGTTTTTTGAGTTTATCCATGTGTGAATTTATTTTTTCTATCCCATCATAGATTTGTTTATACGATTTTTTTTCTAGTAGAGATGGATTATCGTTCATGCTTTCGAGAAGCTCAGTGTATCCTTGAATAGAGTTCAAAGGTGAGTTAATTCTGTCGTTCATAGTAACGGCAAAAGACAAGAGAGTATTCAATTTTTCAGTTTGAATTTTCTGGTCTTCGTATTCGTTTTTCTTTGACATTTCGTGTATCACACCGAGAATAATATTGTCGTTATCATCAAGCACGGTAGTGAAATGTATTTCTACTTCAATGATTTCGCCGAGATATTTTTTCAATTTTGTTTGAATGATAAAATATCCTATCCCTTTTTCAATATGTGAATTAATAGTCTCTTTAACTTTTGGATATTCATCTTGAGTAATTAATTCATGAAATCTAAGCTTTTTTTCAAAATGAACTTTTGAATATCCAGTCATAATGCAAAGAGCATCATTTACGAGAGTGAAAACATTTTCTTGTATCATAAAAATGCCATTGTAAGCTTTATCGATGACAAATTCGACTCTTTGCTTTGATTCATCAAGCTGTTTAACCCTTTGCATAACAATTTCATTAAGGTGTTCTGTATATGCTTCGAGCCTATTTTTGATAGAAATCCTATCTGAAATATCATGCAGAATACAACTAATTTGCATCTGTCCTTTTTCAGATTTAACATAATTGGCACTAAAAATAAAATGTTTTTTTAGACCATCTCTACTAATAATCTCAATCTCGTTTGCAACATTGCTTTCTTTTGATTTCAATGGAGAAATATTCTTTATTTGATTATCCATAAATGATAAGTTTAATAATTTTTGTTTATTTTCAGTAGTTGTAATCTTTTCTATATTTAAACCAATTAAGCTTTCAGGTGGATAGCCTAATAAAAATTTGCAGTATTGATTAATAAAAACAATATTTCCCTTTAAATCAAGCAAAAAAGCGAGATTATTCATATTGTTTAAAAAATTTATATCTTTAGATTTTACATATTCAAGCTGAAATGTCAAAAAGTCTTTCTCTGATTTTAGGATATTATTTTCTATTTTTGCAGAATTTACAAGTTTTTCGAGCTTGAAATTGATGATATTAAACTTATAAACTGAAATCACAAAGATAATCATCAGTAAAAATATAGCTCCTAAAATCCAATAAAGTTTATCCTCATTTAATTGAAATTTCAGCTGTCTTCTATTTTCTATCTCATATCTATTTCTAATGTCTTGGAAAGTGTTTCGTCTATTTTGAATAGATATTGATTTCGTAAATATTTGCCACAATGTAAGGTTTGAATGATGAAAAGCAAGGTAAAAATCGAGATTCAAATTGAATTGCTCTTCAATCACAAAATTTGAGTTTTCAGGTAGATTTGCGATGTATTTCATATTATTGAAAAAAAAGCTATCAAACACATATATACTGTTTTTGTCTTTCTCAAAGATATTGAAAAAATTCCTAATATCTGACTCTAAAATATAGTTTTTTTCTGGGTAAAGCTCCTTGACATGATTTAGGAGGTGTTCTTGATGAAGTATAACAAAACGATTTATATTTTCAAAATCAAGGTCTTTATCATACAAAAAATACACATTTGACGAATATATTTTACTTGTGAATAAAGTAAAATCTGTCTTTGATACAGCAAAAGAACTGATAAAATCAGGACTTGAATTGTTTGAAACTTCAGCAATAAAATCAATGTCAATATCAGAAAATTTTAATATTTGTTTTATATATCTAATATTTATTCCATCAAATTCACCATATCTATTTACATACTCATAAGGGTAATTGTTGGTAGTAACTAATACAGTAAACAAATCCTTATTTCTCAAATAGACATCTTCTTGAGAGGTCAATACAGGTGCGATTGAATATAAGGAAACAAGAAATGAAAATGTAAATAATAAAAATATAAAACTGATTTTTTTCATAAAACTTAGAGTACTGCGAATCGATTTATCGCTTCATATAAATCTTTCATTTTAAATGGTTTATAAAGTAAGGCACTTGCACCTGACTCCAAAGCCTGATTTTCTGCACTTTCGAGATAAACACCCGTTATCACTATTACAGGAAATAAAGTGCTCTTGGTTCTGATTTTTTTTAATAAATCAATTCCATTGAGCTTTGGCATATTTATATCTGTTATCAATAAATCATAACTTTCTTTTTGCCACAATTCCCAAGCTATTTCCCCATTTTCAGCATCATGAACAGTGTGCCCCATGTGCTCAAGTGAATCAAGTAACATTGATCTCATTATCTTGTCATCTTCTGCTAGTAAAATTTTACCCAAATTTGCCTCCATTTTTAAGGGGGTAGGGGGTAGTATCAAATCACAAATTACAAATCACAAATCACAAATAATTAATCTCCGCCCAATCGGATATTTGGCAGAGGATTTGCTATTTGTGGTTTGCTATTAATGATTTAATACTATCCCCTATTCCCTATCCCCTTTATAATTCCTCTTTTATAGTTTCGGCGAGTCTTTTAATACCCTCGCGATTTATTTCTTCACTACAAAAAGAAAAGTTTAATCTCATTGTATTGTGCCCAGTTCCATCGCAATAAAAAAATTGTCCTATCACATAGGCAACATCTTTTTCTATAGCTTTTTTAAATAGTTCCACTGTGTCTATTTTTTCTGGACAGGTAACAAAGAGGAAAAGTCCCCCCTCTGGTTTTGTCCAGGTTACGCCAGTCGGCATAAACTCCTCAAGAGCTGCGAGCATAGCATCTCTTTTGCCACGATAGAGATTGACCATAAATTTTATCTGTGGTTCAAAATAACCTGCTTCGATATAGCGAGCTACTATTCTCTGCGTAAATGGTGGTGTGCAAAGGTCTGTTGCTTGTTTTGCCGTAACGACTTTGTCGCATATATCAGGATGCGCAATGACCCAACCAATCCTAAATCCAGGTGCAAAAATCTTTGAAAAAGTGCCAAGACTAATGACATGTCCTGTGTTATCAAGTGAATAAATGGTAGGAATATGCTCTCCGTCATATCTCAATTCACGATAAGGTGTGTCTTCAAGTATCAAAATATCGTATTTTTTGGCAAGTGCAAGGACATCCTTTCTTCTTTTTAAAGACATAGTGATACCTGCGGGATTTTGAAAATCTGGGATTGTGTAGATAAATTTTGGCTTGATATTTTGTTTTTGTAAATCAAGGATAGTTTCTTCAAGTTCTTTAGCACACATACCTTCTTCGTCCATCTTGACCCCTGCCATATTAGCTCCATAACTATTGAAAGATTGAAGTCCGCCAAGATATGAGGGCAATTCACAAATCACATAGTCGCCATGATTTAAAAAAACCCTTGAAACGAGGTCGAGACCTTGCTGAGCTGCGGTTGTGATGATGAGATTTTCCAGTTCAATTTCAAAGCCTTGCTTTTTGTAAATTTCTACAAGCAAATTTCTTAAAAGAGGGTCGCCCTCGGTAGTTCCATATTGCAAAGCAAAGGCTGGCTCTGTATCCATCATTTTGGCAATAACAGATTTCAATATTTCTACAGGAAATGATTCTGGCGATGGGAAACCGCCTGCAAAAGAGATTAAATCTTTCTTTTGAGTAAGCTTTAAAAGCTCACGAATAGCCGATTTCTTCATTCCTAATACATGCTCTGAAAAAATACTTTGTAGGTCACTTATCATGAAATCCTCCATTATAATTTTTTATTGTTTACCATAAAAATTTATCAAGCTAAATTTGTCAATCTGTTCTTCAATATTCTTAATCAATTTTTTATCAATCAGAGTTTCACACTTGTAGATATGTGTCTCTGGGATGTATTCAAGTGATATAATTTCAGTATAGTTATGTAAATAAGAAATAATATTTTCTAGGTTTGCTGGTATGATAAATTTTTTATTTATCTTTCTAAGAGATAGGAAATTTTTTATACTATTTTTTAAATCATTGAGATTTTCACCTGTCTTGGCTGAAATCTCGATTACTGGGAACGCAGGCATCTTGTCTATTATATCCTTATTATTTGCAGGCAAGATGCCTGCGTTCCCAGTAACATCGCATTTATTAAAGACAAGTATTGTATCCTTGTTATCAGCCTTTATATCTTTCAAAATCTTATTTACAGTCTCTATATGCTCCATTTTTTTAGGATTGTTCACATCGACAACATGGAGCAATAAATCAGCCTCTCTGACTTCACTTAGAGTAGAATAAAACGATTGTATCAAGGTAGGTGGCAGGTTTTCGATGAAACCTATGGTGTCAGTGAGCATGGAATGGAGTTCGGAGTTCGGAGTTCGGAATTCGGAATTATCACCCCCCTCTCCCCCCCCACTCTGCAAGCTACATGGGGGGGGCATATCGTTTCGAACTCCTAAATCCATTGCTCTTGTAGTGGAGTCGAGAGTGGCAAAGAGTTTATCAGCAGTATAAATATTTTCTTTTGTCAGAGCATTAAATAAAGTTGATTTTCCAGCATTTGTATATCCTACGAGGCATATCGAAATCTGATTTGACCTTTTTTTCCTTTTAGTTTCTGTAGTTTTTTTTACATCATCGAGTTTGTCTTTGAGCAAGGAAATCCTCTTTTTTATAAGCCTTCGGTCTATTTCTATTTGAGTTTCACCAGGTCCTCTCACCCCTACAGCTCCACCACCTATTCGAGAGAAATGCTGCCATAAATGTCTCAGTTTTGTATAGCTGTATTCAAGCTGGGCAAGCTCAACCTGAAGTCTGGACTCTGCTGTTTGGGCATGTTTGGCAAAAATGTCGAGAATAAGCTCTGTCCTATCCACAATATTACATTGTGTTTTTTCAGCGATATTTCTCGCTTGCACGGGTGTCAGATTGTCATTAAAAATAAGGGTAGTTATTTCATATTCATCTAAAAGAGATTTTATTTCATCCAATTTTCCCTTTCCTACCAGTGTCGCATGGTCGGGTCGCTCCAATGCTTGAGTAAAAGTCTCTACAACAATGATTTCAGCTGTCTCTGTAAGCTGTCGCAACTCTGACATACTGTAGTCATAATCCTCTTTGCTTTGACTTTTGGGATGAACCCCTATCAAAAAAGCTTTTTCTTTTTTTGGTGAAACTGAAATGACTTTTTTCAAAATATTCTCTTTTTAATTAGTAATTAGTAATTACTAATTACTAATGACTAAATTACTCGTTATTAAAAACTCTGACCTTGTTAGTTTTCTTTCTCCATTCATAGTAGGCATCTTTAATTTGAATGGTAAATAGGGTCTTTTCATCCTCTGTATCAAATGAGATAACATCAAAACTATAAAGCCTTCCTGTTTTAGCAATAAACGACTTTTTGGGGAATTCGACTATTAATTCTCCATTTATATTCAAAACAGAAATCTCGTTTAAAACTACCCCTTCTTGTAGTTTTACGACCGCTCTCGCTTCTACCCTTCCTAAACTGATGTCTTTAAATTTTATTTCCATAATTTATCCTTTAAAAGCTATCCAGTAGGGAACGCATTTATCCGTTCCGTTTTTTATTGAATTAATCATTTTATCGGAACGGATAAATGCGTTCCCTACTGAATATGTCATATTCTCCTCGGCTCTTGCAAAGAAATCTCATCATCCTCAAGAAGCCCTTCCAAAATTTCTACTCTTTGTAAATCGTTTATACCCGTTCTGATATACACAGGCGGTCCAATTGTATCATTTTCCACCTTGTAAACAATATCACTACCCGACAAATCGCTAAATATAGCTCGAATAGGAATGACGAGGATGTCCTCTCTCGTTTCACCGAGTATTGTGATATTAGCTGATAGTCCGGGTCTTAGTCTATTATCTCTCTGGTCTATTTCAATCTGGATAGGAAATACTCGAACATTACTCTCAACCTTAGCCTGCGCACTAATCCGCGAGATAGAGCCTGTAAAGGAGTCATAAGGAAAGGCATCTATCCTGATAGTAGCAGTCATCCTTTCAGATATTTTTGAAATATCTACCTCATTGATAGTAGCATTGACTATCATATTGGTCAAATCTGCCACTCTCATCAAAATAGTGCCATCGCCAAAGGATGTTGTTGAGGCAGTAACCATTTCCCCCTCTTCTATCCTTCTTTCAATGACAGTCCCTGTTGCAGTAGCATAGACTCTTGATATATTTTCTCTAGTCTCTATATCTTGTATCAAGGTAAATTGCTGACGAGCTATATCGAGGTCAAGTCTTGCTGTCTCAAGATTGTCTTGGAGTCTTTGAAATTCTATACGAGAAATAAAATTGTTTTCAAAGAGTGTTGTTCCCTCTTCAAGATTAATTGTAGCATCTTGAAGTCTAATTTCAGCAAGCCTTAGCTCGTTTCGGATATTTGCCATAGTCCTTGCCTGGTTGTAATCAGGCTCTATATCAGCAATCAATTGACCTTCTCGCACAAAATCATTTTCATCTACATAGAGACGAACTACTCTACCTGACACACGCGACTGCATTGAAACTATCGTCTGCGGCTGTATCTCGCCTGTCTCTTCCATGCGGATACTGATATTTCCTCTTGTTACGGTAGCACGCGGGAACTGGACTACTTCAACTTCTTTATCTTTTTTCAAAAAAATAAAATAGCCTGTTACTAAAGCTGCTACTACCAAAATGATGATAATAAATTTTTTCATTTTACCTCTAATTTTAGGGGATAGGGGATAGGGGGTAGGGGATAGGGAATCCCCTCCCAATCCTCACTCCCTCTTTCCACTCTCTATTTTAGGGGATATGGGGATATGGAATCCCCTCCTGATCCTCACTCCCTCTTTCAACTCTCGATTTTTTTGATGTGTAGGGTATAGTAGGTAAGATAGTTTATTAAGTGGTGATTACCTACCCCCTACTCCCTACCCCCTACTCCCTACTCCCTACTCCCTATCCAATCATTTACCATATCCCCAGTATTTTCCCTGATAAAGCAAAATTAAGTTCCTCTTGTTTTCTGATGATGGAATAAAACTGGTTTATTGTCTGAAATTCTGCGTTTAAATAACTATTTCTCGTATCTATCAGCTCAAGATTGCTTAAAACTCCGAGCATATATCTTTCCTCAGCCATTCTAAGATTTGTTCTCGTCAAATCAAGTCTTTGTAAATGTAGCTGGTATGTCTGGAGCATTCTATTTAAATCGTTTATTATTTGGTTGATTTCGAGTGAAAACCTATTTTTTTCATCTTCAAGAACTAATTGCTCAAGATTGAAAGCTCTTTTTGAAATACGATAGGAAATGTTTGAGCCATGATTGAAAATAGGATAGGAAAGGCTGATTAAAAAAGTGCCAACTTCATAGGTGCCGTGCCAGTTTGAAGACCATCTATTCAGGGCATTTGTCGACCAGCTGTAGCCTACTGAAAGACTTGGATATTGGTTGATATATTGCTGGGTGAGATTGATTTTACTCATAGACATGCTCAATTCGTTCATTTCGATAGTAAGGTTTCGTGGCTCGGTTATAGTTGGGACTGGCAATATCTCAAAATCTATGATTTCAAAAGGGTAGCCTTGATCTTCCATATTTAGCATAAGAAAGAGATTTTCTCTTTGTGATTGTAGACTACTATTTAAATCAGCGAGCTGGATATAGGTATCCAAAGTATCAAGCTGGATATTTTGGACATCAAATAGAGTCCTTCTGCCGCTTTCATATTGGATTTGAATCTGTTCATAGACCCTTCTTTGCTGGTCAAGATTTTCTTCTACTATCCTGATATTGCTTTCCTGCTGAATGATATTTATATAGGAAAAAAGTATATCACGGGCTATTTCTTTTCGTCTATTTTCGTGGTTTAGTTCGACTATCTGTCTGTCGATAGCACTCCTACGAAGATTGAAATAAGTAGGCTCGTTTAAATACAAGTATTTACTGATAGATAATGATGAACTATAGTCTTGATAACCGCCTGGGTCGACATAGGAAGCATTGAAAGAAGCAGTCGGTAATAAATCAAGATAATTGCTCAATCGAGAGTCAATACTATTTTGAATAGCGTTGTTTGACCTCATTATACTGGTCGAACTTGTCAGACCTTGATTTATCAAATCATTAAGAAAATACATTTCGGCATATAAACACTGGGAACGCAGGCGTCCCGCCTGCATTTCTTTAGTGTTACTTCCACCCACATTTATGGGGGGGGGGCTTGACAATACAAGAAAAACTATCCCAAACCACAAAAAAATAATTACAAAAAATAGCTTTTTTATCAATTTCATTTAAAATCCTCTAATTAATGAAATACCACACCAAATAAGAACTTATGTGAAAATCATTCAAATATTCATTCCCAAAATACGCATTTCGGTAAATATTATTTAATTCGAGTTTTATGTCAAATAGTTTTGTAATTCCGAGTGAAAAATAGGCATCAACCACGGGATTAGAACGGATTACATAGTCTCCTTCTACTAAAACACTGTCTATGAAATTTAGCCGAGTTCCAATACTCATTTTATTGTCGTGTCGCATGAGCCAAGTAAGCGATAAATCAAGCGTATTCGTGAAATTTGGTATCAAATAAAACTGCTCTGTGATATGGTCATAATCAAATCTATTGTTTAAAAGAAATACAAAATCATAAATTGAGACTGCTGCACGGATTTCGGATGAAAAACTGAAAAACTCTTCGGATAATGGATAATGGATAATGGATAATGGATAATTATCCATTAACCATTGTCCATTGTCCATTAAAAATGTAGGGGGGGAATTTGTAATTTGTGTAGTATATTGCCTGATTTTCTTTTGCCCTAGCAAAAAATCAGCTGATAATTGAAATCTTAGTCGTGATGGAATTGGATTTCCGTTTTGCCACCCCAATGTAGTGTCAGAGCTTGCCTCTGTGCTTGTTGTGGTAGGTAGGGAGGGGGTATCTTGTAACTTGTAATTTGTAACTTGTATCTCTCCATTTTCCATTCTCCATCTCAATCCTGCTTTCAAATCCCTTAAAATATGATTTTCGTATCTGTAATTAATTTGAGGTCTATTTACATCAGAATACCTCAAATCAGTCAGTAGTGAAAAATTTCGATGTATATCTACAGACATATTTTGCCTAGTAGCTATCTTTGTAAAATCATCAAATAATAATAAATAAAAATCTGAAAAAAGCCTATCTCTATTGATGGTATGAGATAGGTCAGCTGAATTACTAATCTCTGTAGGGAACGCATTTATCTGTTCCGTTATTTGCGTGGTGGTGGCTGTATTTATAATTTCCAATTTGTCATTTGTAATCTGATATGAAAGTCTTGTTTCTCCTAAAACATTATTCATTTGAAGTCCAAGAACAGCTCCTGATGAATCATATTTCACTTTATCAGTAGAACGACTCGAATCTATCCTATTACTTGTATGAAAAACACTAGAAAATAAATATTTCCAGTCAAAATCAAGGCTTATATACTGCCAATTTTCTGAAATAACTTCATTGTTTAAAACGAATATGTCCTCAAAATAGTATTCATAAGCATATAAATCTCTGTTTGTGTCAAGATACATGAAATTGAGGGCGGAGTGAGGAGTGCGGAGTTCGGAGTTCGGAGTTCGGAGTTCGGAGTTCGGAGTTTGGAGTTTGGAGTTCGGAGTTTGGAGTTTGGAGTTCGGAGTTTGGAGTTCGGAGTTCGGAGTTCGGAGTTCGGAGTTCGGAGTTCGGAGTTCGGAGTGAGGAGTTCGGAGTTCGGAGTTCGGAGTTTGGAGTGCGGAGTTCGGAGTTTGGAGTTCGATCTGACCCCCTACATTATCAATCTCGTAGGTATTATGGTTTGGTAGAATTGAATCTCCTCCCAAAGCAATCTCGGATACACTTCCGTCATTGCGAGGTTCCTCACTTGAATCTCTTCCCGAAGCAATCTCGGATTGGGCAGAGGATTCGTGATTTATTTCTGCATTCTGCATACTTATTTCTGCATTCTGCATTCTTATTTCTGCATTATTATCATCCTCATCATCGAACTCTACCCCCCCCTCCCCCCCCTCCTCATTCTTCATGGGGGGTGCAAGTCCGAGCTCTGAACTCCGAATTCCGAATTCCGAACTCCGAACTCCTATTTGAAAATAAAAATCCGACTCTTTACGATTTAATCCCATTTTATACTCATCTCGACCACGAAAATCACCCCTAAAATTTAGATTTGGGATAGTCGCAAAATCATCTTTTTGCATAGTTAAATGAGCAAAATTCTTGTCAAAATCTCCCAATCCAGCATATAAACGAGTCAGGGTTACCATATAAGGATAAAACTCTTGAGTGAATCTATTTTCATTTAATTGTCCAAAATTTGTTAGTTTTCGTGTATAAGTCTCTATTGGTATTTGGGTATTTATAAGCCAAGCATTATTTATCTTTAATCTATCTTGATACGGCACTTCATAAAGATTTTCAGTATATACCATCCCCGCTTTATCCTCCTCGATAAAACGGATAATATCATCTCTTGTAAAATTTATCTCTCTCACTCTACTAGCTCGGACACGGCTCACAGTTTCAAGCTCTTGCTCCTCAAAAATATCATCAGCAACTATTTCGTTCGTTGAGTCAATCTCTGTTTGGTTATCCAATATTTCCTCTGTAGTATAATCCACCTCTACATCATCTGAAAGAGCTTCTATCTCTGATTCCTCTCCAAATAGACTCCCAATCGTTAAGAAACATACAAAAATTAATACTATTATTTTCCATTTATTTAATGCCATATAACATAAAACTACATTATTTAAAATTAGTTTCATATTATGAAAAATTAATTCTACCTTACATAAGCCATTAAATATGCGTAAGGTATGATTTTTATAAATCTTATACATAAGTCCTCTCCGATAAGTCGTTATTGCCCCCCATGTAGCTTGCACAGTGGGGGGGGGGGGTAATTCCGAACTCCGAATTCCGATTTCCGAATTCATCCCCCTCTATATATACTTAAGGGTCTCACCGGTCAATTTTTGGCTCACGGATCAAAAATATTTTTTTTTTAATGCCTCAAAACAAGTGTACAAAAGGAAAAAAAATTTATTTTTTTTTTATACAATTTAGCGGTATTTTCAAAAATCACTATTTAGTTGACAAAATCAGTTCACAAAAAAAAATCGTTTAAACAAAATCAAAGGAAATATCAATAACTATGAAAAGAGCTTTAATAAGTGTTTCAGATAAAACGGGAATAATAGAGTTTGCAAAAAAATTAAGTCTATTAGGTTATGAAATCATTTCAACAGGTGGAACTCTCCAAACTTTGCTCGAAAATGATATAAAGGCTATCTCAGTATCAAGTATTACGGGTTTTCCAGAAATAATGGATGGTCGTGTAAAAACATTGCACCCCAAAATACATGGGGGCATATTATATCGCAGAGATGATGAAAAACACATCGAACAAGCAAAAGAGCATGGTATAATTGGCATTGATTTGTTGGTGGTGAATTTGTATCCTTTTGAGAAATATGCGGAATCTTTTTCAACACAAACAGACAGAATGGATTCTGTCGAAAATAGACTGCTTATTGAAAACATAGACATCGGTGGTCCAGCTATGCTCAGAGCAGGTGCAAAAAATTTTCAATATGTTACCGTGCTAATAGACCCAGCTGATTATGAAATAGTGCTGCAGGAGATTGAAAAGAAAGGGGACACATTGCTAGAGACAAGGCAGAGATTGGCTATTAAAGTCTTTTTTGAAATTTCAAAATATGATGATATGATATCGAGGACATTTTATGAGTTACAAGATACAAGTTACAAGTTACAAGCCCCCCCCACATTTTTAATGGACAATGGACAATGGACAATGGATAATTATCCATTATCCATTATCCATTATCCATTTCACATTGAGCTTCGTTATGGTGAAAACCCTCACCAATCCGCAAGTTTTTATCAAAATGAAAAAGAGATAATCACTAAATTACACGGAAAAGAATTGTCCTACAACAATTTCCTCGATATAGATGCAGCCATGAAAACTATCATGAAATTTATAGAGCCTACAGTAGCAATACTTAAGCACACAAATCCTTGTGGGATAGCTTCTGACTATGATATTTCCAAAGCCTATAAAAAAGCCTTTACTACAGACACGATTTCCCCTTTTGGTGGAGTTGTCATCAGTAATGATACTCTGAATCTTGATTTTGTAGAAACAATAGACAAAATCTTTACTGAAATTGTCATAGCTCCAGACTTTCAAGAGGATGCTTTAAAAAAACTAAAGAAAAAGAAAGATAGAAGGATTATTAAATATCATCCCGATAAGCTTGATGAATTGAAAAATCACTTGCAGATACAACCTTGCTTAAATGGTTACCTTACACAGATGCCAGATTTGATAGATGATTGTTTTGAAGAATGGACTTTCCCTAGCAAAAAAAAACCTACAGAAATAGAGCTTATAGAAATGAAGTTTGCCTGGCAAGTAGTAAAAATGCTTAAATCAAACGCTATTTGCTTTACATCAGGTAAACAAACTCTCGGACTCGGCATCGGACAGACAAGTAGAATATCTGCCCTTAATATCGCCGTAGATAATGCAAAAAGAGCAAATCTCGACCTAGTAGGTAGTGTGTGTGCCTCTGATGGTTTCTTTCCTTTTACAGACTCGATACAGAGATTAGCTGAACTTGGTGTAAAATGTGTGATACAACCCGGTGGCTCAAAAGCAGACCCCGATGTGATGAATGCCTGTGATGAAAACAATATTGCTATGGTTTTGACGGGTAGAAGGCATTTTAGACACTGAAAATAAAGCAGAAATGAGAATGCAGAATGCAGAAATTTATTTAAAACAGAAATTTATTTAAAACAGAAATGAGAATGCAGAATGCAGAAATTTATTTAAAGCAGAAATTTATTTAAAGCAGAAATGAGAATGCAGAATGCAGAAATAATATTTCTGCATTCTGTTTTCTGCATTCTTATTTATAATTAACTATGAAAATAACTATCATTGGAGCTGGTCTTGCAGGTTGCGAAGCAGCTTTACAACTCGCTAAAGCTGGCTATGATATTGACCTCTATGAGATGAGACCAAAGACCAAAACACCTGCTCATCAGACAGATTTATTTGCTGAACTTGTCTGCTCAAATTCCTTAAAATCAAGCCTTTTGACTACTGCTTCTGGTCTATTGAAAGCAGAAATGGAGATATTGGGATGTGAACTGCTGAAAATAGCCTATCAATGTGCCGTTCCAGCTGGAAATGCTCTTGCGGTAGATAGAAATCTATTTTCAGAATGTGTAACCTCTATTATCAAAAATCATAAAAATATAAATTTTATCAATGAGGAATACATCTTGAAGTCGGAGTGCGGAGTTCGGAGTTCTGGGAACGCAAGGCTACCGCTGCCTGCAATGAATGATGATGCAGGCAAGATGCCTGCGTTCCCAGAAATCCGAACTCCAATTATCCTTGCCTGCGGTCCCTTGATGTCCGACAAACTCACAGCAAGCCTCATAAAAATCATCTGTGAGGAACATTTATATTTCTTTGATGCTATAGCTCCAATAATTGCAGGTGATAGCATTGATTTTGATAAAGTTTTTAGTCAGTCAAGGTATGATAAAGAATTCGGAATTCGGAGTTCTGGGAACGCAAGGCTACCGCTGCCTGCAATAAATTATGATGCAGGCAAGATGCCTGCGTTCCCAGAACTCCGAACTCCGCACTCCGTAGTCCACT